>ERZ1026780.1841-NODE-1841-length-13176-cov-18.928359_pt1 | contig 13176 bp, 9 predicted proteins | sample MGYA00380126_ERZ1026780 | MGnify/ENA primary metagenome ERZ1026780 (study PRJEB33269, sample SAMEA4719762) | human gut metagenome | biome: human-associated habitat; feature: organic feature; material: feces | place: Cameroon | collected 2013-10 ... | reverse complement strand
GCCTCTTGGCGCGTTGTTTGGACGGCGGTTCGACTCCGCCCATCTCCACAATATTGATTGATTACAATTAATTAAGCCAATTAAACGGCTCACCTGCAAACTTCCGTGTGAGTCCTATCCGAAGATTGTGCATAGCCTGAACATGAAGAAGGGCAGGTCAGACACTCCTCTAAGCTGAGCCCGGAAGCCTTTTATTTTTGAGTTGAAGGATTCCGCTCCCGCATTGGTGGAGTGGTCGATGAAGTAGTTCAGGATTTCATCCTCCCGTGCTCTCACCGCATCCCTTGCCGCCTTCATTTCACGGAGGGAGCATTTGCTCACATCCTTATACCATTCCCTGAACTTGACTTTTGCCGTTTCCCTATCCAAAGTGGGACTCCGGAAGATGGCCCTGAGCCGGTTCGTGATGTCGTAGGCCTCTTTGAGTTTAGGATAGAGTTGAAACAGGGTGTTCATTCGTGCGTTCTGCCGTTCGCTCCATTTGTCTGGTGTTTGGGTGAGGGCATATCTGCTTCTTTTGAGAAGTTCGTTGCGAGTGTCGCCATTGCTCAGCGCGGGCGGTCTGAACCTCTCGTTCTTCCGCAAGGGCTTGCGGCCACGAGTCTTGCCCTTGTAGTTCTTCGGGTGCTTCTTGCGGTAACATCTGCGTCGTGCGGCATATCGCTTGAGACGTCTGCGGTGTTCGAGTTCAAGCCGGCGTTGTTCCGCCTGCGCCTCGCGTCTGTAACGGAGACGTATCTCTTCCACGCCGTCAATGCAGCGCTTCATGATGTGGAAGCAGTCCAATGTCAGAATCGCATTGGGGAAGGCCGTATGCGCAATGACCGCCATAGTGTCGGAAAGATCGGCTGTTACCTCCTTAACCCTCAATCGCTATTTCTCGGGTATTTGGAGCGGGATTGTCAGCACATCCTCCGCCTTTGTGCCTCGCACGGCTGCTATCAGCGAGCCCTGACGGCAATGGCCGTCCTTGTTCGTCAGGAACGTGAACAGGTCGTCCTAGAGTGAGGTCTCGTCGATGCCGATGCACGGAATTTTCCGACCATCAGCAACGATGTGCGTCCCTTTGTCCAGACGAATCCAGAACTTAGGAATATACACGGCGCTGAAATGCAGCACGGTGATCGAGTCAGTAAGCTCTATCCTATTGACGTCCAGCGTCTCCGTGGTATAGAAATCCACCGCCGGATATTCAACGACATTAGTTTCACGCTTACATCCTGCTGCAATACTCACCAGCAAAAGCGACAGCCCGATTATTCTTTTCATCTCGAAACTTTAATTTGCGGGTTCAATTTAAGGATTACATTTCAGATTGGCAATATCCGATAACGGAATATTCACTACCTTTACGGTAAATTTCGGAATCAGCATACCCACGCTATTTCAAGAGTCACATTCCTCAAAGCGGCACTGCCGCCCAGTGTGCGAGATTCCGGTTTCGATGCACATAGCATAAAAAAATAAAGAAGTATGAAAGAAGTGAATCCCAAAGAGACTACCAGAGCCCACGCATTTGAGTTCTGGATGAGGGCTCCTATGCCGATGGTGACGTTTTTCAAGACAATCGATGTCTCACGACTGACAAGAATCAGCAGAAGGACAGGACTGAAATTCAATATGTTGATGTGCTACTGCATCGGCAGGGCGGCAAGCGGAGTGAAGGAATTTTACATGCTGCCGGTCGGAGAAAAGCTGATTGAATATGACAGTCTGGCGGTGAACACCATTGTCGCGAACAAAAACGGAGAGGTCAGCTCGTGCGATGTGCCTTTCAGTGACGACATGCGCACCTTCAACGACAATTATCTGAAACTCACCAGGCAAGTGGCCGAAAGCTGCGAAAATCACGACCTGACGGACAGTATGGTCATCGGAACGTCAGCGTTGGCGAAGTATGAGATCGATGGAGCCGTCGGAATGTACAGCGGCATATTCAACAACCCGTTCCTCATCTGGGGAAAGTACAGAAGCCACTGGTTCAGAAAGACTCTGACCGTCTCGTTCCAGTTCCACCACACCCAAATGGACGGAGCGCACGCGGCCATATTCTTAAATAGGTTGCAGGAGGTCATTTATCGCCTGAAAATAAAATGAATCTATATAGAGGCAGACTAGCTTTTGCCTTATAGTACTGATATTCAAACAATTACAAACCATTGACATTCCTGTGCTATAATTTGTATGTAAAGGACTTAATCTCCATTGTGGTCATACACTACTAAGACAAAAGGTGGCGGAGGAGCTCGGGGGTTATGCATTGGGTGAAAAAAGCCACTTTTTTCACCCAATGATAATCCGTAATGACTTTTCGGGTGTCAAACGCGCCTTTTTTCACCCGGAATAATAACCCTTCGCGTCTAAACCAACTTTGCCACACGCGAAGGTTGGTGAACGTGAATCAAAAATATTAGGCCATTTTATACACGTGTATAAGCCTTTCGCCGTACGTTTTTGTCTCACGAGATCCAACTCTTCCTGGTGCGATAAACCAAGCGCACCTGAGGGTTATGGGCATATTGTGGAATAGTCAGTGGAACCTCAGAACCGCACTATATTAGGTCTGGCTATTATATGTCATTAATAAACACAGTTATCTGCTGCTCGCAACCGTCCAGACGTTGGTACGATATGAAGAACGATAGTCAACAGGTATATAATTTCTATTATATGTTCCTATGAGAGATGAAGTGTATTGTCAGTTAAATGAACTAATAATGCACCTTCACAGGCATCTATTTGTGTAAACCACGCTTTTAGGGGGATAATGATCTCTTCACGAGCGTCTTTCAGTCATATTCCCGCTTTTAGAGAATGTGGGGTAAATTTTAAGGCAATTATAAGAGACTCGCCGCCAACTAGGCAATATGTTAAAAATTAATAAATTACAATATTTTGTCATCAACTCGTATATAATTGCCTGGTTTTTTCATTATATTTGAAGAACGATGATTACTGGTAATGAGTACTTTTCATAACATAGATGAACTGACACGTTGTCTTGACAGGGAGAAAAAACTGCTGAATGAATTATTCGCCAAGCGTAACGCGCTTTCTTTCAGATATGATTATGCTCTGGAGTTAACCGACTACAAGGAAGAGCGTATTAAATATCTGATCGAGAATGAGGTTATCCGTGAAAGCGGAGACTTTCTGGAGATGGAGGACATCTATGTACAATTCTTCGAAGAGGTTCTTCAAATCAATGAAGAGATTAATGTCTCAAGCGTTCAGGACTACATCACCCACCTCAAGGAAAACATCGGATATTGGATGAGTTCTGGAAGCGAAAAGGATAAGTATAAATATTCCAATGAGGTCAGAAGAGCGTTGAAAAGAATCGCTCTGGCGACAGAGAAGAACGTCATCGATGTAAAAAGGAATATTGACAGAACGTACAAGAATGAACCTGACTACAAAATCAAAAAGAAGAAGCTTGAGAATCTGGATGACAAACGTAAAGGAATATCCTCGCTGATTGACAGTGCCGAGCGGGTCATAGATGAGGAAAACGCTTTCTTTACAGTCGCTCTGGACAACCAGATGAGAAGCGTTGTCAATGATGCGCGTCTCCAGATGAAAGACTCTTACCATAATCTGATTGAGATTGAGCGACAGATCATCACTTACCTGAATTTGATCGAATACCAGAATAAGCTTCTGGAGAAAGCCCGTCGCCTCAGGTACCTTAAGGATCAACTCATTCTTGAGGACGTGACAAACATCCGGCAGATAGCATCCGAAATGAATCCTGTGATATTCGAGCCAGAAATAAGGACCTTGAACCGCAGGCTCTCTCTGGAGAGGATGCAAAATGACGACGATGTTCAAGAAGTCATACTGAAGGTTGTAAAAGAGATTGGGAACAGGCATTCCACTCGTGGGAGAATGGCTGTCGACATCCCTGAATCATACTTGATGGAAGAGCCAAGAATCAATGATTCCTTTAATCTTAAAGGAATATTCAATGCCTTCGCCGCTACGGGACACAACTTGTTCAAGTTCGTTTGGAATTATGAATATCATACACCGGTTTCTGACGACACAAGAATAATACTATTCTGTCAGATCGCTTCAATATTCTCAGACAGCCTCAACTTCACCGATGAATATGAAAGATCCGGAGGCATTGAATATCCAATCGTTAATGTTAGGTAACAGAAAAGATGAGATACACCACAGAAATATTCGAGACTCTCTCAAAAGGGAAATTCATCTCAGCCAACAGTCTGGACAAGACCCAGCAGCATTGGTTCGATGATATTGAAGACAACTTTCAGGAATACTACGACTTCTTCATCCAGATTGGATATTCGCTTGAAGGAGGAAACGGATACTGGTTTTTCACCAGACCTATGTCCAAGGTGGATCTTGAATCCAAGATAAAGTCATTGATGAAATGGATTGACAACCTCTCGTTTCTAAAGTCATTCAATTCCCTGTTTGGTTCTGGGTTCACATTCACGAAAGCCGACATCCTCGTCCAATTTTCGTGTAATGTGGAACTGAAGAATCTGATTTCCAAAATGTTTTCAGGGAAGAGCAGCAATGAGGACAAGATAGACGCTCTCATCAACGACCTTATGCGCGAAGGATTCATTGAAATCGAGAATGAGATCGAGGGGCGCTACAAAGTGCTGAATTCATTCGGCTATATTGAGGAAATAGTTCAAAAGATTGACATAACGGAGGAGGCTGACAATGAGGAATCTAAGTAAAATCATATTCATAAACAGCGCGAATATTCCGTATTCCGAGACAAGACTTGACGGCAATGTGCATTTCATAGGGACCCAAGGCGTAGGGAAAAGCACGATCCTACGCGCTATCCTATTCTTTTACAACGCCTCCCCTATCCATCTAGGAATTCCCAAAGAGAAAAAGAATTTCGATGCTTTCTATTTTCCGTTTTCCAACTCACACATAATCTACGAAGTGGAACGAGAAAACGGGGTCTATTGCATAATCGTCTCTAAATCAATGGGACGTATCTGCTACAGATTCGTTGATGCCCCATACGACAGAAATTGGTTCATCGGTCTTGGCAACAAAGTCTATGAAGATTGGGCTGAAATCAGACATCGAATCAGTGAGTCAAGCGGAACCCAACCGTCAAGGAAAGTGACCACATTCGAACTGTTCCGCGATATCATCTATGGCAACAACAGGCGACCGGAATTGGTTGATTTCCGGAAATATGCCATTGTCGAAAGTTCCAAATATCAAAATATTCCACGAACCATCCAAAACGTGTTTCTTAACACCAAGCTGGACGCCGATTTCATAAAGGACACAATCATCAAGTCAATGACAGACGATAACATAAGCATTGACCTTGATTATTTCAGAAATCAGATTCGTGATTTTGAGAATGAGTACAATGACATCTACCTCTGGCTCAAGAAAGAGGCTAACGGCACGAACAGAAAAACAATTCAGGCTGGAGATGTCTTGAGGAAATACAACGCTATCCTATACTCACGGAAGCATATCCGTGAGCTTCGTGAGGAATTGAATTATGCGCTAAGGCAATGCCTTGAAAGCAAGCCGGAGATAGAAAGACGCATCGAAGAGACCTCATCGGAACTTCAACGTGCGGAGCGGCTCATTTCCGAAGAGACCGGAAAATACAACAAAGAGTTGGACTCTTTGAAAAAGTCCATCAATATTCTTGGCGACAAGATCAACGAAAGCAGAAAGCGGAAGCGCAAATACGAAGATATGCGGATATCCGAGATCATCAGCCGTGTCAAGCAGGAAGATTCATTGATCTCTGAGAAAGTCAACACTGAAGCCATCCTCAGGGAACTCACATCCGGCAGCAAGGACATTTCACTGAAATACAAGCATATCGAAGATTCTCTTCGTTCTGCCACGATCGAAAAAAAGAATATTCTGAACGCAGAACTATCCGATGCCAGAGCATACAAAGCCGAAGAAAAAGAGCGAATCATCGCCGATGGCAGGAAAACAGAGGACAACATAAGGTCCCTGTCGGCGGAAGAGATCAAAGTCTCGGAAGAGTCTGTCTCCGGGATAATGGAACAACTGACAGCGGAAAGAGTTCGTAGGGAGCGTATTGCCAGAACCAAGTATTACGAAAGGGAAATCAGCGATAAAGAAACTGAGATAAAGACACTTGACAAGGTCATCATAGAATCTGATGCTGAGAAAAAATCTTTGCATAGAGAAAAAGAATCCATCAAACGGGAGGGAGAAATGTTGATGAAAGAGTGCGAAATGAAATACAATGCACTCATCTCAGAACTTACCGGCAAATCCGCAGTGACAAAGAAAAACATTGACGAAATCAACAGTGTTCTTGATGGTTACAAAGGCTCCCTATGCGAATGGCTGTCCGAAAATGTTTCTGGCTGGGAGGAGAATATCGGAAAGGTGATAGACGAGCGGAATATCCTTTACAGCAAATCATTGTCCCCTGAAAGAGTGGAATATTCAGAGAATATATTCGGAATAACTTTGGATCTTGCCAATGTTGAGAGGGAAATTCTAACTCCTGAGATTCTGAAAGGCAGACTGAACGAGGCTAAACAGAGGAAACAGGAAATAGACAAAGCTCTTGATAATGCGATAAATGAACGTGAGGCAGAGAAAAACGCAATTGTCAACAAAGTCAACCGGAAAGCAAAGGCCCTTGATGTCAGGATTCAGGAAGTCGGCTTGCGTTGCTATGAAAGTAATGAAGCCATCAAGAAGTTGAATGTCGAGATCAATGATCTGAAGAAGGCTGGAAAAGATAAGAAAGACAAAGAGTTAAATGCCGTAGAGAATAGAATCGGAAACTTTAATAATAGGCTTGAACTTGCGAAAGCGGCTCTTGCACAATGTAAAGAGGTGCTGAACAAGAAGATCGCCACAGCAAAAAAGGCGACTGATGCAAAACTGTCCGTCATAGAATTAGATTTCAAAGAAAAAGAGAATGACATTAAGATGAGGCTGAAGCAGTTAGACAGTGACCTTGACATTGCATTGGATCAGAACAACAAAGAAAGACTACTCGAATTGAAGAACGCCGGCGCGGATGTAGATTCTATGAAACGGTATGAAACTATGATCCGTGAGATTGACAATGAGCTTTCTTTTATCAAGAGTCACCGGTCCGATGTCTCTGATTACGAAAAAGACAAACGCGAACTTTTTGACAACGAGGAAGGTTTCTGCAATGAGAGGAAGGAAGTCGAAGCTAAAGTAAAGAATCTTGACGAGAGATTCCGATTGCGCAAGGATAGATTGGAAACGGAAAGGGAAAGGCTCCTGAAAGAAATCAGTGATGAAAAAGAACAACTGAAAACAATCAGTGATAACGTTCTTGAGGCGAACAACTTTCTCGATGATCCTATGCTAAATCCTCATTCGGAACAGACGGACAGAGAAAAGCAAATCTCCGGCAAGTCTTGCCGTGAGATCACAAATGATTTGAGGTCGAGAATCATTTCAAGAGAAAACGATATGAAAGCGTTCAAAAGCGCTGTAACTGTGTTTAAAGATGGATTCTCACCCCGAAACCTTTTCAACTTCAAGACAGGGATGGTTACCGATCAAGAATATATGGACTTTGCGTCAGATTTGGACTCATTCATATCCAATGATATGCTTCAAGAGTTCCAAAAACGCATCAGCGAACGTTATACTGACATTATTCGACGCATTGCAAAAGAGACCTCCGACCTGACGCAAAACAGAAGCGAGATAAACAAGGTTATCAATGAGATAAACGATGATTTCTGCAAAGACAATTTTGTCGGAGCCATCAAGAATATCTCATTGAGGCAATTGGCAAGCGAAAACCGCCTTGTCCAACTTTTGTTGACAATTAAGGAGTTCAACGAGGAGAACCAATACAATATGGGCGAGATAGACTTGTTTTCCCAAGGAGACCGCTCCGAAGTCAACACAAAAGCGGTGGATTATCTGATGCGCTTTATGAAAGCGCTACAGAACGAGCCATCGACCAAGACTCTTGACCTCTCGGATTCGTTCAAACTTGAATTCAGAATTGTAGAAAACGACAATGACACAGGGTGGGTGGAGAAAATATCCAATGTCGGCTCTGACGGAACGGACATTCTTGTCAAAGCTATGATCAACATTATGCTTATCAATGTATTCAAGGAAAGGGCTTCCCGCAAGTTTGGAGATTTCAGGATCCATTGTATGATGGATGAGATCGGCAAACTGCATCCTAACAATGTCAAAGGAATACTAATGTTCGCAAACAAAAGGAATATCCTACTGGTAAACAGTTCTCCGACAACTTTCAACGCGGAGGACTACAAGTACACCTACCTACTTGAAAAAGACAATGATAGCAGGACGCGTGTAATCCCTCTCATAAGCCATTTAGACTGATTGTTATGTCAGAGAACAGACTTACAACCTCACAAGCGCAGAGGCTCAAAAGAATTCTATCCGGGGAGACTTTATCTTGGACAGCGCTTCCTGAATGGATTACAAGACCGCTTCTGGACGAGAATGTCATCTCCATCAGCACAAACGGAATCCGTAAGAAGATCCGTGTTCAGAATCCGGAGCTATGTGATCAACTCATCAGGGATCTGTTCACTTGCGGTGTCCCCATCGACGAATGGATGGAATTGCGTTCCGATAATCTTACCAGACAAGCGTTGGTAAATAAAACAGGTGACTCAAAAACATTAAAGGTTAACACTCTGCGTGGTTTCTTGGTCAATTGTATCGAACCGGTGGAGGTAATCATTGATAGGCAGACAATCTCGCTTACCCCACATAGCGGGATGTCATTTTTCATCTATCATCCTGAAACCTTAAGCATTCCAGAAGATGTAATTGTCGTAGGAATCGAGAACTTAGAGAATTTCAATAGTCTTTCGGAGCTAACGAACTTATTCTCAAGAGGAAAGTACATCTTCGTATGCAGATATCCACAGAACTCCGCACTCTATGAATGGTTGGAACGAATACCCAACAGATATATTCATTTCGGAGATTTTGATCTTGCTGGCATTAACATCTACCAGACAGAGTTTTATTCCAGATTAGGAGACAGAGCTTCTATGCTTATTCCGGACGACATCGAAGACAGAATAAAGCACGGCAATGAATCGTTATTCAACAAGCAGTATAATAAGTTCAAATCTTTGAATATAGCTGATTCTCGTATCAAGCCGTTGTTCGATATGATAATGAGATACCACCGTTGTTATGAACAAGAAGGCTATATTCTGGTCTAAACTTCCGACCACAATCAAAAACAAAACAGTTTAAAAACAACTAAGTCATAATTCAGTTTGCAAATTGCACGGTGAAACTCATTTGATTTTGCGGTAGAAGGTGCCGATCTGGCCTTTTATGTGGTATTTCTTGCTGGTGTTCCAGGTCTCGTCGCCGCCATAGATGCGGAACTGGGCGGAGGTGCTGATATATTCATTGCCATATCGGTCCACAAAGACATCGCCTTGCGAGGATGCGCTGACGCCGCCTGAAGAGACTCCGCCGACAATGGCGCCAATCACGGCAAGGACTGCAAGAACCGCAAGGGCGAGCCACCAGAAATTCTTTATGACGAAAATGCCAAGGCTCAGTGTCGGGGCGGCAAGCAACAAGCCAGTCAGGACGCACCCGGCCGCCGGCAACCAACCGCCCGTATTACCCATAAGGCCGTCGATCACCACCATATAGAATGACGCGGCGACCATAAGGGACAATATTCCTGTGTAGGCCAAGGCCAATGAATATTTGAGAATACTTTCGTCCAGCATCTCCCGTGAGCACATCTCCCTCACCGTCAGCATCACCTTATCCACGGACAGCGCCAGTCCGGCGGATGCGGCCAGCCTCGCGCCAACCTTCCTTTTCATAAAAAACGCTTCCCCACAACGCCAATGAGGCACAGAAGAACGGGATGATGAGAGTGATAACAGTATCAAGCATAAGCGAATGCCTTTTTATAAAGCCAAACTTACATAAAAATTCCGTGATTTCTACTAGTTGCGCATTAATTTAGGGTACTATAATAGGAGTTGACTAACATTTGTTTTGGAAACCATATAGGAGTTGGCCAACATTTCTCTTGTAACACTGATATTTAAACAATTGTGAGTTATTGATATTCCTGCATAAGAATCTGTATGTAAAGGACCTAATCTCCATCGTAGTCATATAATATGACAAGGTGTGGCGGAAGATCCTTGGCTTATGCATCGGGTGAAAAAAGTGGCTTTTCTCACCCGAATCCAATCTGGGATGTCTCTCCGGGGGTCTAACCACTCCTTTTTCACCCAGAATAATAGTTATTTGAATCTGAACCGACAACGTCACACCCAAGGTTGATGAACGTGAATCAGGAATGTCACCCACTTTTCGGCCACAGTTTTCTTCCCCTAACCAAAACCAGACGTCTTATCCTTGTTGGTACACCAAAAGTGCATTCCTGCACCAATGGTACACCCCTGTATATTCGGTGCATACAAAGGCCTCATCACGTACATTTTCTGTCCAAAAACAATAGGGGACCGGTCTTCCATGTATGAAATAGCCATGCGTACCTAAAGCGCCATTCACTTGACAACCAACGAGTTGGTGTTCCAGGTATGAATATATTCACACACCTAAGAGTCAGTGCCCCCGGTACAGGGCGTTCTATTGGCGTTCCGGACTTCCAGGTGCGAGAAACCATTCGCACCTGAAACGGCATTTACTTGATTGCTAACGAGTTGATATTCCAGGTATGAATATATTCGCGCACCTGAGCGTTACGGCATATTATGGTATGCCGAGCCTTAGATCCGCACAATATTATGTCTGGTTGGTTTTGAAGGCGCTATATACCATTAACAGATACAGTTACCTTAGTGAGTTTTTTTGTATGCCTGCAAACGCTTGGATGTCGGCACGATACGGAGGAAGATAGTCAACTTATATATATTTCCTTTAATTTATAGAGAGAACATACACACACCAACTCTTGCCGGTTCTTCACGGCACTTGCCAATCGTGAAAACCCTTGCATATTCAAGATATTTTCACAAACTTTACGCTGCCGGATGGGATTATGTTTCCAATCCGGGGAAAGGCTGCGATATGGCATCCCCGTGCCAAGCTGATTTTTGTAAAACGAACAACGGTGCTCCAAGATTCCAAAGCTTTTTGCAAGGAGCTGAAGTTTCTTTGGAAGACACCTGACAAATTCATTACAACTATGAGACGTAAAATGTTTTTTGCGGCGGCGCTCTGCTGCATTGTTTCCGCGGTGATGGTTTCCTGCGGGAAGGACAATCCTGACACTCCCGAACCGGAACCGACACCCGATCCGGAACCGGAAGTTCCTGTTACACCTAAAGATACCGTTGTCTATGCGGTCGGACAGGAAGCCGTTCCAGGGAAGGGTTACTACTATGCGACAATCTGGAAGGACGGCAAGAGGATCCTCCTCTCCGACGGGAGTTATGACGCTTTCTGCAACGGAGCCTATGCTGACGGCGAGACTATCTACATCGCGGGCTGCGAGGCGACAGGTGACCTTGTGGATGACGGTTACTATGAGCCTTATCACCAGAATGTCGGCGTGATCTGGAAATTCAAGGCAGGTGAGGAAGACAAGGCGGAAAAGACCGTCATCAGCGACGGGAAATATTCCACATCCCCGATTGCGGTGACTATCGCTGACGGGAAGGTCTATGCCGCGGGATTCGACACTCCTGACTATGACAGGCGGGCCATCCTTTGGACAGACGGTCAGCCTCAATACCTTACGGACGGTAAGACTGACGCGTTGGCGTACTGCATCTATTCCGATGGCAAGGATGTATATGTCGGTGGATATGTGCAGCCGGCCAGCAACAAGCAGGGTGGCATTGCCACCATCTGGAAAAACGGTGTGGCTCAGAGCCTTACAAGCGGCAACACGGTAGCGAAGGTGAACGCCATCTGCGTTGATGGCGGGAAGGTCTATGCGGCTGGATCCGAGAAAGAGTCAGGCGGAAGATGGAAAGGCGTTCTCTGGATTGACGGTGTGGCACAGGACTTCACCGACTACGTCGGAACAGAGGTCACCGGCCTCTACGTCAAGGACGGAGAATATGTCATCGAAGGGAATATGACCGAGACCAACTCAGCCAAGGACATCTGCCCTTACATCTGGACATCAGCAGGCGCACAGAAAGTCGCCGAAACGACTCTCTGCCAAGGCGTTGGTCTCGCTGTCGCAGGAAATGACATCTATGTGGCCGGTAACGAAAACGCCGGCTATGACTCTGAATACAACCTGATCAACATCGCCTACCTCTGGAAGAACGGTGTCGAGCAGGAGCTTGAGGTCGAGTACAAAAACGACTTCTCCCTCTGGGGTGTCATCTGCGCCTATGTTGAAAAGAAGTAATCTTTCTGAATATCCCAACTCAGGCTGGCCGGGGGAACTTCTTCGGCCAGTTTTTATTTTAGGGAACTATGTAGGCTGGAAGTATCCAGCTCACCATTCCATTGCCACGGCCAGTTTAGGTTACTATATAGGAGATTGAATCGGGACCTTCGTTGAAAAGGAGATCCATACTCGCCTCGGCCAGTCCAATTTAGGTTTGGTTACTATATGTTTTTTTGTTTTATAGTACTGATGTTTAAGTAATTGCGGCCTGTCGACATCCGATGCGATAATTTGTATGTCAAGGGCTTAATTTTCATCGTAGTCATACAATAAACTAACAGACAAGGAAAGGAAGAAGATTTCGGGCCTATTCATCGGGTGAAAAAAGTGGCTTTCTGCACCCGACCCCAATTTGTAATGACTTTTCGGGTGTCAAACGCTCCTTTTTTCACCCGGAACAACAGCCACTTGGATCTGAGTCGATTATACCACACGCCAAGGTTGGTGAATGAGAATCAGGAATGTTGCTTCTTGCCTCTTAGTTCATTTGGCACACCAGAAGAGCACTTCCTATACCATACGGTGTGTCCCGGTATATTTGATAAACAGGAAGGCCTTCGGCCGTATATTTTTCTGTTCAATAAAGCAAATGGAGATCATTCTTCCAAGTATGAAAAATCATACGTACCTAAAACAGCATCCCTCTGACAAATAGATAGTTAGTGTTCTAGGTGCGAGTATATTCACACACCTGTGAGTCGGCGGCCTCGGTGCAAGGCGTTCTATTTGTGTTCAGAACTTCCAGGTGCGAGAAACCA
>ERZ1026780.1837-NODE-1837-length-13202-cov-10.026698_pt1 | contig 13202 bp, 13 predicted proteins | sample MGYA00380126_ERZ1026780 | MGnify/ENA primary metagenome ERZ1026780 (study PRJEB33269, sample SAMEA4719762) | human gut metagenome | biome: human-associated habitat; feature: organic feature; material: feces | place: Cameroon | collected 2013-10 ... | reverse complement strand
TTTTCTACAAGACCGCGTTTGCGCAGCAATGAAAGCCCCAGTGGGGCTTTTAAGCGGCAGAGCGGTCTTGCGTTAGCAAGATGGAGGGGCATTGCCCCGACAAGCTCGGTGGGATTTGCGATAAAGAGTATCATGGATTGCGGAGTGCGTCAAGATGGTTTTGCAAATTTTATTGCAGTAAAGCAGTGATAGTAGGACTTATGAACTGATGTGCACACCTTGTCGGTATGGGTGTTTTTCCGTATAGTAGAGGAGAAGAACGGAGGCTGGATGATGGGCGCAGATATGAAGGAAATGATTCAGCCGATAGCAACAGGCATAAAGTAGGACCCGATGTAAGCGGGGATGCTGAAAACACTGGAGGTGATGTAACCGTACAGACGCACGCCGAAGGCATCGATGAAAGCACTACCAATGCAGCTGCCGATGGTGGTAGAAAAAAGTCCTTCTTAAAATAGATCCTGTTAGTTTGAAGAACGGTGCATTCGATAAATAGATGTATCCGGCAGAACCATCCAAAAAGACCTCTGCATCGACCAAAGAAATTCCCTTGTTCCATCCTGAAAATTTCGTATACTGAAAATAGGAAAATCTTTTTTGGAGGGGTAAGATTGAAACTCAAATTGATCGCAACGGATTTGGATGGAACGCTGCTGAATGCAAAAGGCGAGGTATCTGCGCTGACCCGACAGGTGTTCTGGCGGGCTCAGCAGGACGGCATCCGCATTGTTCTGGCAACCGGGCGGGATCTGCCGTATTTTTCACAAGTCCGGGAAGCGATGCATACAGACATGTATGCGCAGAATTTTTATATTGCGCTGAATGGTGCGCTGATCGTAAATTGTGAGAATGGACAGGAGCAGCGCACGCCGGGGTTTGCACCGGAAAACGTTGATCCGTTTCTGAAACTGGCGGATGCCTATGATCTGGAAGCACTCTGCTACACCCGGAGCGGGCGGTTCCGCTATGCACAGCCCGGGTTTGAGCAGCGGCGTCTGGACTACCTGAAACAGCATGGCCTTGCCGTTGAGGACAATGTGGAGCACCTGTTTGGCGGGAACATTGAACTGGAAACGCCCCATTACCCGGAAAGCGCCGGGTCGGTGCAGAAGGTGGCTTATCTGCACTCGTCCCTGAAACTGCAGCAGCTGCTGCCGGAATTGCGGGCAAAGCTGCCAGCCCGGTGCAGTGCTCTGCTGGTGACGCCCTGCTGGGTGGAAGTGGTGCCGGATTGGCTCAACAAGGGCACGGCTTTGCAGAAGATCATGCAGCAATGCGGCATCCGTCCGGACGAAGCTGTGGCTTTCGGGGATGGCGAAAATGATCTTGGAATGTTAAAAAGCGTCACCCACGGCTATGCCATGAGCAACGCTTTTCCCTCGGTATTGGAGCAGATCCCGCTGCACGCACCCGCCAACACAGAGGACGGCGTGGCAAAGACGATCTGCAAACTGTGCGGATATGAAGATCTACTGCCGTAATTCCTTGCGGTAGGCCTGCGGCGTTTTGTTGTAGGCTTTCTGGAACTGATCGGTAAAACTGCGGATGTCGTTGAAGCCAACGGCGTCCGCGATTTCATAGTTGTGCATATCGGTGGAGACCAGCAGCTGCAGGGCGTGCTGGAGCCGCACTGAGATGAGATATTCCTTGAAATTTTTGCCGGTGTTCTTTTTGAAGTAGCTGCTGAAGTAGCTGGAGTTCATGTGGAAGTGGCTTGCCATGGTGTCCAGCGTCAGCGGCTCCGAATAATGCTCGTTGATGTAGTTCAGCGCCCGCAGGGCATCCGTCTTGTCGCTGCTGCTGTATTTTTCACGCGCTGCGCAGAGGAACAGTTTCAGATGAGTCTCTGTCAGTTGAACGAGCTGGCCGTAGGTCTTGCAGGCAGAAGCCTGGGCCAGCAGCGGGGCGGTATCGGTATGGTGCTCGTCCTTGCCGTAATTTTCCACCTGCTGGACCACGCTGCTGTAAAGGGTCAGCAGCCGCATCTGCGCCTCCTGTACATTGCCATTGCAGACAGCGCAGGCCGAAGCGCAATAAGCCGCGTATTCGGTCTGGAAGTGTGCCGGGTTCAATTGCAGGCAGGCATCCAGAACTTTTTCCCGCTGGGCGCGCAGCTCCTCGCCGGAACTCTCAGTTTTGAACAGCGGCTTTTCCAGCGAGAGCACCGGCCCGTTCAGCCAACCATCAAAGTAGAACAGCCCCTTCCGGGTTTCCAGTTCGCCGACCTTGTCCGGCACCTGCGTCACATCCTGTGCCTGTGCGCCGATGAGGAACAGCAGATGATTTCCGGTGCGGGTCTTGATTTGCTCGGCTAAGGCGGCCAGCTGCGGGGCAAGCTGTTCTGCCGTGCAGTTTTTGAACAGCAGGCAGATCGGTGCGGTGGTATCGTAAACCTGTATATCAATGTGCTCAGCCTGATGCCAGGATTCGATCTCATTGGCTACGGCAAAGTCCATCAGCCGCCGCTCCACGGAACTGGAAGGAACCGGGGAGGTTACAGCGTAAAGCACTGGCAGATAGGTGCTCAGCATTTCCACACTGGGAGGGATGATGGGCAGGTCTGTCACGTTGATCTCCGGCTGCACATCGGGGATGGGCAGGCATTTGCGCACACTGGAGAGCAGATCATCCCGGTTTACCGGTTTAAGCAGAAGATTTACCGCCCCCAGCTGCATGGCACCCAGTGCATATTCAAATTGACGGTAGCCGCTGATGAAGATGACTTTGGTGTCTACATGAGCGGCGTGCAGCCCTTCCAGAATTTCCAGACCGGTCTTGCCGGGCATATTGATGTCCAGGATCGCAAGATCCGGCTTGTGCTGAATAAGCAGCTCCAGTGCGCTGGCACCATCGTTGCAGGTGGCAACGATGTGAATGCCGAGCTGCTCCCAATTGATGATCTTCTGCAGGCCATGCACGATAATGGGTTCATCGTCAGCGAGGATCAAATTCCACACGATTGGTTTCCTCCTTGAAGTGTTTGGGCAGTTTCAGGCAGACGGCAGTACCGACACCGGGCCAACTGCTGATACTCAAACCGTATCCCTCACCATAGAGGGTCTTTAACCGGTCGTGGACGTTTTTCAGACCGATACCGCCGGTATGCCCTTCTTCGGGCGGCTTGGAAAGACCCTGCAATTGCTTTGTCAACCTGGCAAGAGCGTTTTTGCTCATCCCGCAGCCGTTGTCCAGTACGGTGATCTCCAGATCTTCCCCAACTGCTTCGGCAGTGATCTGCACAAGTCCCATGCCGGGCTTGTTTTTCAGCCCGTGCTTATAGGCGTTTTCCACCAGTGGCTGCAGGCTGAGTTTTGGCAGCTCACAGCTGCCAAAGCCTTTTTCCTGAATATCCAACTGGATCTTGTCATTGTAACGGAAATTCAGCAGAGAAACATAGCTTCGGATCAACTCCAACTCCCCATGCAGGGAGATTATGGTGGCGTTGTCGAGAGCATATTGCATCTGCTGTCCCAGCAGCTCGATCATGTGAGCAGCCACGGGAGCATCCTCGCTGACTGCCTGCATCCGGATCACTTCCAGCGTGTTGTTCAGGTAGTGGGGACTGATCTGTGCCTTCAAAGCGTTCAGCTCGGCTTCATTCTGTTTCATGCGGGCCACATAGTACCGGTTGATATAATTTTGCAGGCTGCGGGACATGGTGTTGAACTTTCTTGCAAGAATACCGATCTCGTCGTCACTGTCCACGGCAATGTTTACCTTCAGCTCGCCCCGCTCCATCCGCTCCATCTGTTCCATCATATCGGAGAGAGGGCGGGTGATCCCATTGGAAAGGCGGGATGCCCCCCACACCACGGCAATGGTGCACACCATGATGACCAGCACCAGCATCCCGCGCAGGACGTATAGTTCAGACTGCGCTTTTACTTTGTCCACATCAAACGAGACCGTCCATCCGGTGTCCTCCAATGTCGTTTCAAAATGGAGTTTGTCCAGATTGGCGGCGATGCTCTGGTCGATCCAGTTATCATTTTCGGCACGATGGTACAGGATGAAACCGTCACTGTCGACGACCCGCAGTGTTCCGTTGTCAAAGATGTCGAGGAAATCAAATACCAGCGCCAGATCCTGCTCTGTCAGATGGGAACTGCTGGCGCTCCGCAGCAGCCGCAGACCTCTTCCGGCAAATTCCACTGCCTGCATATATTGTGCGTCCAGCAGTTCTGTGCAGCGGGCATCAAAGACCCGGTAGGTGAACCATGTCAGCACGATCATGGGCAGCATGGCAAGACCGAGTGCGCCTACAATGATCTTGGTTTTCAGGTGACGGCTCACAGCATCGGCCTCCTTTGCATTAGACTGTATTTAATATAGCATAATAAAAAAACGAAAGCAAACCGCAGTGCCTCTGCACGGACAACATCCAAAAAAAGGACAGGAACATCTGGAAAAAGCACCTTTTCTCTGCGGTAGAAATCGTGTATCCTGAATACAGTGAAATGCAGGCAGGAGGAATCCCGGATGGAAGATATAACGCTGAAGATCGTGAACGAAGCCGGTGAAGTGCTGGCACAGGGCAGGAATGTACTGTTGTACGATGCAGAATACCAGCCGGGGGATACGGTGGAGCTCAATGTTCCGCAGGCGGGACATTATGTGATCTGTCTGGAGGATACACTGGGCAGAGAACTGGTGTATATGAAGCAGATGACCTATCGCTGGGCGATCCCCTTCGAAGAGGGGCGTATCAGCTACAACCCCCGTGCCTTTGTCGGTGAACGGCATTATCTGACCGCTCGTCCGGCAACCCGGGAGGAGATTGCTATGCCCCGCAATCTGGCGCAGAATGTTTATGACTGCCATGGCAATGAGAGCTGCTTCCCTCATGCGTGGGCAAATGTGGAGACCCGGGGCGAGTCGGTGTTCGCTGCCCGCAACGCCATTGATGGGGTCATCTATCCATGGTGCCATGGCCGCTATCCTTTCGAGAGCTGGGGCATCAATAAACGGGAGGATGCCTGCTGGCAGCTGGACTTCGGACGCCCGGTCTGTGCAGAAACACTGGTTCTGACCACCCGGGCAGATTTTCCCCACGATGCATGGTGGACCAGTGCCCGGCTGACCCTTTCGGATGGAACGCAAATGACCCTGCCGCTGGAAAAGACGGCGGAGGGCCAGCGGTTCGACCTGCACGGCGTGACCATCAGCAGTCTTATGCTGGATGAACTGAAAAAGGCAGACGACCCCTCGCCATTTCCGGCACTGACACAGGTGCAGGTGTTTGGACACGAACTTTGAGGAGGAGATGTATGGTCATGGTCAAGAAAAACGAGATCACCGTTTCCACCCGCATGGAAAAGCAGGATTACAAACGCTTTCTGCTGGAAAATGCCTACAAGATCTCTACGGTTAGCACACTGGTGGGGCGGGCGGCACTGGCACTGATCATCACACTGCTGGTGCGCAACGCACTGCATCCGTCCATCGGCGTGACAGCAGCCGTATTTGTGGGGAGCCTTACGCTTCTGTTTGCCATCCAGCGGTTTGAATTGGAGCTGCAGTATCGCATGAATACCGACCATGACACGCTTCAGCAGTTCGGACGCTGGCAGACACTGCATTTTGGAAGGGACGGTGTGCGCATCCATGCACAGGATGTGAAACAGACCGGAGAGATCCCCTACGAAAAGCTGATCCGTGTGGCAGAGACCGGCGAATATTTTTACCTCTACATGAACCGGAAGACTGCGGCGATCGTTCGTAAGCAGGATATGAAGGCTGCAGACGCGGCTGAACTGTCTGCATTCCTGAAAGAAAAAATGAGCCCCTACTATATCTGCCGCTGCTGATCTGCAACAGACTGCGGCAGGTGATCAAAGTTTGCCTTGTTCTCCGTTTTTTTCTAAAAAGCTCGTTCGTATGTTGAATATGGACGGGCTTTTTTAGTGGCGAGTGAGATTTTTGTATGCAACAAACGCCTAAAAAAACACCACATTATTCCAAAGAAACTGTCTTTCCCAACAGAAGAAAATGCGGTATCCTTTAACCACAGACAAGGACAGGCAAGGAGGAGCAGCAAATGACCAAACTGATCCTGATCTCCCACGGCAAGCTGAGCGAGGGTATGGCGTACTCCGCACAGATGATCGCCGGTGAGAACGAAAATCTTTCCTATTACGGACTGATGCCCGGCGGGGACGTGGAAAAGGACATCATCCAGCCCATCCGCACCCGGGTGCAGGCAGAGCCGGAAAACCAGTTCCTGATCGTTTCCGATCTGTTCTGCGGCAGTGTGTACAACGCAAGTTTTGGACTGCAGAACGAGCCCAACGTGCTCATCGGCACCGGCATGAACCTTTCGCTGGTGACGGATCTGCTTATCAATATGGAAGAGGGCTACACCGCCGAAAGCTTTGCACAGGCCATTGAGGACAGCCGCCAGTTTACCATGGTGCTGCCCAAGCTGGAAGGTACACAGGCAGACAGCGCAGAGGACTTTTTCTGATGAACAATATTGCAAAAGAAACGCTGGACGCCCGGTACACGATCCCCGCTGCTCCGCTGGATAAGGTGTGGCTGAACGGAGCCCTGCGGGAGGTGCTGGATCGGCTGGACGCTATGATGCCCCGGTTCACCGATACCTTTCCGGCGGCTGCGGCTGTGAATGGGATCTATCCAGCCGTGGAAAAGGTGGATTGGACAGAAGGCTTCTGGGTCGGAATGCTCTGGCTGGCGTATGAAGCCACCGGCGATAACAAATACCGGAAGGCCGCTGAGGGGCTGCTGCCAAAGTTCCGCACCCGTCTGGAGCAGAAGGTCAAGACCAATACCCACGATCTGGGCTTTCTTTACAGTCTGAGCTGCGTGGCAGCATGGAAGCTGACCGGCAACGCCGAAGCGCGCAGCTCGGCACTGTGGGCGGCAGACCTGCTCTATGAGCGGTACAACCGCACGGCCGGCATCGTGCAGGCGTGGGGTGCGCTGGATGACCCTGCCAAGCAGGGACGTATGATCATCGACTGCAACCTGAATCTGCCGCTGCTGTTCTGGGCTGCGGAGGAGACCGGCGTGCAGTGGTATGCCGAAGCCGCCAAAGACCACCTGCGCCACGCTATGAGGTATCTGGTGCGACCGGATGCGTCCACCTACCACACTTATTTCATGGATGTGCATACCGGCAAGCCGCTGCGGGGCACCACCCATCAGGGCTACAGCGATACCAGCTGCTGGGCCCGGGGTCAGGCATGGGCGATGGATGGCTTTGCACTGAATGCCCGGTATATGGCAGAGCCGAACCTTTTGGATATTGCACAGAAAACATCCATCTACTTTTTGAACCACCTTCCGGAGGATTACATCTGCTATTGGGATCTGATTTTCAAACCGGAGGACGGTCAGTGCCGTGATACCAGCGCTGTGAGCTGCGCCGTGTGCGGTTTGCTGGAACAGCTGAAATACATGACACCGGAGGATGCACTTTGGTGGCCGTGGCACAATGCCGTGGTGCACATGATGTGCTCCCTGCGGAAAAATTACCTGACAAAGCCCGGACAGGACGGTCTGCTGCTGCATGGCGTCTATAATTACCCCCGGGGCATGGGCATCGACACTCAGAACCTCTGGGGCGATTACTTCTATCTGGAAGCCCTCGTCCGGCTGAAAAAACAATGGAACCCTTACTGGTAAAGCCAGTATGTAATAGAAAAGGAGGAGAACTGTTATGATCGCTTTAATGCGAATCGACAACCGTCTGATCCACGGTCAGGTTGCGCTGCTGTGGACCAAACACCTGCAGGCGAACCGCATCATTGTGGCCAACGACACCATCGTGAAAAACGAGGTGCAGGTGGCTGCTTTGAAGATGGCATGTCCCGCTACTGCAAAGTGCTCGGTGCTGTCCGTGGAGGACTCCATCAAGGTGCTGAACGACCCGCGCGCAGAGCGGCTGCGCATCTTCATCGTGGTGAATAACCCCACCGATGCCCGCCGCATCGTAGAGGCTGTGCCCAGTGTGCCGCTGGTGAACATCAGCAACTATGGTCATCTGGGCGACGACCTGAAGGAGCGCATCAAGATCACCGATACGGTGTACGCCACCCCCAGTGATCTGGACGATTTTGCCCGCATCCAGAAGACTGGTGTGAAGTGCCAGTATCAGGTGGTACCGGACAACACACCGCAGGATGTGTACGAACTTATCAAACAGGCAAGAAAAGGAGAATAAATTATGCTGGTCAAAGCTTTATTAGTGGCATTGGTCATGTTCATTGCCAAATTCAGTGACCATTGCTGGGGTCAGGCACTGCTGGAGCGCCCCATCTGCTGTGGTGCTATGGTGGGTCTTGTGCTGGGAAACCTGCCGCTGGGCGTTGCAATCGGCGCACAGCTGGAGCTGATCTTCCTGGGCACCATCACCATCGGTGGTTCGCTGCCTGCTGACCTTGCCGTTGGCAGCGTGCTGGCTACCGCCTTCGCTATGCTGAACAACATCAGCAGCGACCCCAGCGAGTGCGCCAGCGTGGCCATCGCTCTGGCAGTGCCCATCAGCCTGCTGGCAACCTACGCTTATCAGGTGTTCAAGCTGTTCTGTACCACCATGGTGCAGCGGTACGACCGCCTGCTGGATGAGGACAAGCCCGAACAGGCTCTGAACCTGAACATCGTCCTCACCCTGATGTACCCCACCATCTTTGCAATCATCGCCTTCCTCGCCGTGCTGTTGGGCAGCAACGCCATCAGCGCCGTCGTCAACAGCATCCCCGAGATCGTCCTCACCGCCCTCAAGACCGCCGGCAACGTCCTGCCTGCTCTGGGCTTCGCCATCCTGCTCAAGACCATGTGGAAGACCGACATCGCTCCCTTCTTCTTCATCGGCTTCATCGCAGCTGCTTATCTGGGTCTGGGCACCGTGCCTGTGGCCATCGTGGGTGTGGCAATTGCCGTGTACATCTGCCTGAACGATTACAAGCACATCCAGGAAATGCGCGAGCTGAAAGCCGCTGGTGTGCAGCCTGTTTCGGAAACGGAGGACTTCTTCAATGACTAACGAAATGCAGAATACCGTCAGCGCACCCGCAAAGGTCCAGCTGGATGAGAAAAAGGTCTTTAAGAGCATCTTCTGGCGTCAGTTCCAGCTGCTGGGCTGCATGAGCCACACCCGTATGCAGGGCATCGGCTTCGGCTGGACGCTGGCCCCCACCCTGAAGATGATCTACAAGGACGACCACGACCAGTACATGGAAGCCCTCAAGCGCGAGTCCATGTTCTTCAACACCACCCAGGCGCTGGCCCCCTTCATCATGGGTCTGGCTGTTTCCATGGAGAAGGAGAACGCCGAGAACCCGGACTTTGATACCAACACCATCAACGGCATCAAGTGCGGCCTGATGGGACCCTTCGCCGGCATCGGTGATACCTTCTTCTACTCCACCCTGCGTGTTATCATCACCTCGCTGGTTATCGGTCTGGCTCTGAACGGCAACGTCCTCGGCCCCATCCTGTACTTGCTGCTGTACAATATCCCCAACTACCTCATCCGTTACTTCGGCATGGTGTACGGCTACCGTCTGGGCAGCACCTTCGTGCTGGAAGCCCAGAAGAGTGGCCTGCTGGAATGCATCACAAAAGCGGCGTCCATCGTTGGTCTGATGATGATCGGCTGCATGACTTACAGCATGGTGTCCTTCAAGACCACCCTGTCCGTGACCATGGCCGGTTCCGCCAACCCCTTCGTCCTGCAGGACATTCTGGACAGCATCTGCAAGGGTCTCATTCCGCTGATTTTGGTTCTGGTCTGCTTCAAGGCTCTGCGCAAGAAGATCAGCCCCAACTGGATCATGCTTGGCCTGATCGCCTTTGGCTTCATCACCGTGTTCATCGGTCTGGTTTAACGACATTCCCGGAGAATTCATCATAAGAAGAAGGGGACATCCACTGGTACGGATGCCCCCTTCTTTGTTGGAAAGGAGCGCTATTGATGCGTCAGATGATATACAACCCCATTCTGCCGGGCTTTCACCCGGATGCCAGTGCCCTGCAGGTGGGAGAGGATTACTATATTGCCACATCTACCTTTGAGTGGTGGCCGGGCATCGACATCTACCACTCCACCGACCTTGTGCACTGGGAGTGGGCAGCAGCACCATTACAAAACGCCGAACAGGTGCCCAGCCATCTGGAAGGTAACTACAACTCCGGCAGCCTGTGGGCACCCCACCTTTCCTATGCGGACGGGTTGTTCTGGCTGGTGTATACCGATGTGAAAAGTTCGACGGCGTTTAAGGATACCCTGAACTATGTAATCACAGCACCGACCATTACCGGCCCGTGGAGCGAGCCGACTTTTGTGACAGCCAGCGGCTTTGACCCGGCGCTGTTCCATGACGACGACGGGCGGCACTACTTCTTGAATATGCTGTTCGACTGGCGGCTGGAAAACCCCGGCTTTGCAGGTACGGTGATTCAGGAATTTGACGCAAAGGCACGCAGACTCATTGGGCAGCGCAGGCATTTTTACAAGGGCACGGCGCTGGGGGTGTGCGAAGGCCCGCAGATCTTAAAAAAGGATGGCTGGTATTATCTGCTTTGTGCGGCAGGCGGCACCGGATACAGCCATGCGGCAACGGTGGCAAGGGCAAGATCGCTGGATGGTCCATGGGAGGATTCGCCCTACATGCCGCTGATGACCACCAAGGATGACCCGTCAAATCCGTTGCAGAAGAGCGGTCATTGCTGTTTCCTGCACAAAGGGGAGGACTGGTATGTTACGCAGATCTGTGCCCGCCCGCTGACCCAGCGCGGAAATTGTACCTTGGGGCGTGAAACTGCGTTGCAGAAAATTGAATGGGTGGACGGCTGGCCCCGTCTTGCCAACGGCACCCATCACCCGGAACTCTCGGTAGAGGTAGAAGCGGACGTTCTGACACCGGTGTGCACCGATCACAGCGAAACGGTCACCTTTGCACCGGACCGCTCTTTGCCGGTCAGCTTCAAGACCCTGCGGGTGCCGCTGGAGCCGGAGCAGGATTACAGCCTGACGGCCCGCCCCGGCTGGCTGCGGCTGTACGGCGGGCAGACCCTTTCCAGCCACCACAAGCAGACCTTGTTTGCTCGGCGGTGGGAAAGCTTCCGCTTCACGGCTGAAACTACCCTGGATTTTGCTCCGCAGAACTTTCAGCAGGTGGCGGGTCTGATCCTCTATTATGATACCTGTAACTGGATCTATGCCTATGTGACATGGGACGAGGTACGGCATTGCCGCATTCTGCAGGTGATGCAGTGCGACTTCAAGGATTTTTCCTACGGCAGTGAGGCTGTCTGCCTGCCCGAAGGCACAGTTTCCTTGCGGGCAGAAGTGAACCATGCCGAGGCACGGTTCTTCTACAAGACCAATGGGGCGGACTGGGCTCCGTTGGGCGGTGTACAGTCTGCAGAGCATCTGAGCGATGACTATATCAATCACCGCCGTAAACGCTGCGCCTTTACCGGTGCCATGGTAGGCATTTGTGCACAGGATATGGATGCCCATGAGAGTTATGCGGATTTTGCGGACTTTATCTATCGGGAGACACAGTAACATGGAATTACAGACCAAAGCGGATTTTTCCGCACTGATGTACAAATTTTTGAGCCCGCTCAAATCGTATTATTCGGCAGGCTGTGCCCGGCTACATCTGGGCGAGACGGGTGCAAAATACAAGCAGAGCACCATTGAGCTGGAAGCCTTCAGCCGCCCGCTGTGGGCGCTGGTGCCCTTCTGGGCAGGCGGCGGCTCTGACCCGGCGTTTGAGGAGATCTACCGCAAGGGGCTTGCCGCCGGTTCTGACCCGGAAAACCCCGAATACTGGGGACGATGCAAAGATCACGACCAATGCTTTGTAGAAATGGCGGCCATTGCATGGGGAATCCTGACAGCACCGCAGAAGGTGTGGAAGCCGCTGACAGATACAGAAAAGAAGCATCTGGCGGAGTGGCTGAATCAAATCAACGAATACACCGTGCCGGATTGCAACTGGCATTTCTTCCGCATACCGTTATTGATACGGAGATCACGGATGCAGCGCAAAATGGCTAAAGGAAAATTGTTCTGAAAAAAACGCACGATCCTCCAAAGAAGATGCATTTCCATCAAACAGGCGGTGTGATATCCTTTTTCTGGACAAAAAGCGCAAAGGAGACCTTTTTCAATGACACAGTTCATTCGGTTGAAACCGGTTTTTAAAGAGACGATTTGGGGCGGTTCCGCTCTTGCACAGCGGGGATTTAATATCCCCAGTGATCATACGGGCGAAGCCTGGGTCACCAGTGCCCACCCCAATGGCGACTGCGAGATCGCAGCAGGAGAATATCAGGGCAAGACCCTGAGCTGGCTGTGGAAGGAGCATCAGGAACTGTTCGGGAACATTGGCGGCGACCGGTTTCCGCTGCTGGTAAAGGTGATCCACGCAAAGCAGGACCTGAGCATTCAGGTACACCCGGACAACCGCTATGCCCGCCGCCACGAAAACGGCAGCCTTGGCAAGGCGGAGTGCTGGTACATTCTGGACTGTGAACCGGGTGCCGACATCATCGTGGGTCACTCGGCCAGCAGCGATGAGGCTCTGTCCGAAGAGATCGACCGGGGTGAGTGGAAAAAACTGCTGCACCCGCGTCCCATCCATCCCGGCGACTTTTTCTACATTGCACCCGGCACGGTGCACGCGATCCGTGCAGGCACGGTCCTGCTGGAAGTCCAGCAGAGCAGCGATATCACCTACCGCCTGTATGATTACGACCGCCTGCAGAACGGCAAACCCCGTGCGCTGCACATCCAGCAGAGCAAGGACGTGATCCAGAGCCCTTACGAAGCAACGACTCTGATTCAGAAGTCCCGCTGCACGCCGGACTATGACTGGGAGGAGCTGATCCGGAATCCATATTTCACGCTCTCCCGTGTCCGGGTATACGACAAATACGAATTCTGGATGGATGAACCCTTTGCGATCCTGAACGTTCTGTCTGGCAGCGGAACTATCAACGGCGAGCCCGTGAAACAGGGTGAAAGTCTGATCGTTCCGTTTGGAACCGGTAAGGTCTCTGTAGAAGGAATGGTAGAGGTTGCAATTTCTTCTCTTACGCTCTCCTGAATCTTCATCATAAACTGCCAAATTCCCCATTCGGAAAGCGGTCCTTCACAGGTGTGGAGGGCCGCTTTTCCTCGTGAGAAAACTGCTGCAGAAGGACAAGGCACCCCATAAAGCGCAAGT
>ERZ1026780.1836-NODE-1836-length-13210-cov-3.755226_pt1 | contig 13210 bp, 8 predicted proteins | sample MGYA00380126_ERZ1026780 | MGnify/ENA primary metagenome ERZ1026780 (study PRJEB33269, sample SAMEA4719762) | human gut metagenome | biome: human-associated habitat; feature: organic feature; material: feces | place: Cameroon | collected 2013-10 ... | reverse complement strand
ATGGCGGTCATTAGAAAATGACAAGAAGCTTTTTCTAATGACCGATTTGGGTTAACGTTAAACCTTGAATTGATAGTTATACGGTAAAGGTAGTCAAATAGTTTTACCCAGCAATATTTTCCTTGAAAAAACTTCCTCAAAACTATTCGATTTTGTATTTTTTGGGTAATTTTGCACTTGAAATTAAGGGATAATAAATCCAAGAAGATAAAAAGGCAAAAAATAATTTACAAACACAACTTAATTTACATGAGGAATTTTTACACCATGAAAAACTTAGTAAAAGGATTGATGCTTTCCGCTGTCATGACATTGGGCGTGGCAACAGCAAGCGCTCAGGAAACGGGCACTGGAAACGTGAAGCCAGCAACCTCAACAGATTTCTGGATGGGCGAAACCGCAAAGGCAGGTGAGTTCTATCTCTACAATGTAGGCGCGAAGATTTTCGCTACCAACAACACTCCATCCGAGACTGACATCACCAAGGCCACACTTTGGACTGCCAAGGGAAGTAACAACAGCTTTTCTTTCACTGGCAAGAATGGATATGTTTTCCATATGTCAAGCATTGCGGGTGCTGGCAAAACGTGGACTGTAAATATTAAAAACAATGGTGACGCAACTACATTTACACTGAAAACCGGTAAGACAACAGAGAAAGGCGCAGTTTATGCTTTTTCAAAAGATGAAGGTTGGTTCACAAGTAATGTTCGCTATTTTAATGTAGATGGCAAGGAATATACCGCTACTAAGAGCCAGAACTACTTGAACGACTGGCTCTTCATCTCCGATGTCCAGAAGAACGCTTACACGGAGTACGTTAACTTCTTCAACAAGGCCAAGAGCTATACCGAGCCAGACAGCAAGCTTTTCAAGTCTGACAACGTCGAGAAGAGAAATGCAATCGTAAAACAAATCAACGACGCGCTGAAGAGCTACAACTACAACACTTACCAGAATGGCGGAGAGGCCAAACTCAAGGCTGCAATCAAGGCTGCTGAAGACTTCATCAACGCCACTACAGGCATCAACGAAATCGGCAGCACGACAGATGCCAAGGTCTCTGAGATTTACGGTATCAACGGCGCACGCAAGTCACAACTGACCAAGGGCCTCAACATCGTCAAGATGAGCGACGGCACAGTAAAGAAAGTATTGGTGAAGTAATCACCCATTACATCCATAATCCACAAGGCAAGTTCTTTTTATAAGGACTTGCCTTTTTGTTTGCTTATTTTCAAAAGGCTTTCCAATGCCGCTTCTTTCACCACGAAACGAGGCTGCAACCGTTTTGAACATGAAAGTTTTGTTAAATTATCCTTTAATTCTATACTCTTCAGCCAATTTCCTCGTTTTTCTTTGACAATTTAGCTAATATTGCAAAATAAAATGAAGATAATCTTTACCTAACACTAAATCTTGTGTCATGCGAAAACTATTCACACTCCTATTCTGTGTCGTGAACATTCTCTGCGCCTACGGCGACGACATCTCCACCGTCAGGGGCCTTGTGCATCGAATGTTCCCAAGCTATGAGCACGCCTTCTCGTTTAAGAAGATAAACAGCAAGGCCGATGTCTTCAGCCTTCAGTCGAAAGGCGGGAAAATAATAATCAGCGGCAACAACGCCAACTCCATGGCCACGGCGTTGAACCACTACATGAAATACTATTGCAAGGTTGACGTGGGATGGTTCAAGTCCGACGCTTACGATCTGCCCGCCACCCTACCTCGCATGCCCAAAGCCATCACCGTCAAGGCGAGGGTGAAAGACCGCTTCTTTCTCAACTATTGCACTTACGGCTACACCATGCCCTGGTGGAAATGGGACGAATGGGAGCACTTCATCGACTGGATGGCCCTCAACGGCATCAACCTGCCACTCGCCATCACGGGCCAGGAGAGCATCTGGTATCAAGTGTGGCACGAGATGGGTCTCGACGACAAGACCATACGCTCCTACTTCACCGGCCCTGCCCACCTGCCATGGCACAGGATGATAAACATTGACCGATGGTTCGGCCCCCTGCCCAAGTCGTGGCTTGATGGGCAACTCGAATTGCAAAAACGCATCACCAAGCGTGAGCGCGAATTCAACATGCGCCCCGTGCTGCCGGCTTTCGCCGGACACGTTCCAGCCGAACTGTCGAAAATACACCCAGAGGCTAAAATCACCGAGCTTGCCCCTTGGGATGAGTACCCGAAGGAATACTCTTGCAGTTTTCTCGACCCGATGGACCCCTTGTTCACGAAAATACAAAAGCGGTTCATAGAGATTGAAGACTCCATCTACGGCACCGACCACATCTATGGCATCGACTTGTTCAACGAGGTCACCCCTCCAAGCTATGAGCCAGACTATCTCCGCCGCGTGTCAAGACAGGTCTACGAGTCGCTCGCCAAGGCCGACCCCAAGAGCGTTTGGCTGCAAATGACATGGGTGTTCTATTACAGGCGCAAGAACTGGACCAACGACCGCATAGAGCCATTCATAACGGCGTTTCCCAAGGAGAAGTCGCTGCTACTCGACTACTATTGCGAGAAGAAAGAGGTGTGGCAGATGACCGACAAGTTCTTCGGCGTGCCGTATATATGGTGCTACCTCGGCAACTTCGGCGGCAACAGCAAACTAACGGGAAACCTTTCTGAGATAAACAAGAGGATAGAAAACACCTTCGCCAACGGAGGGAAAAACTTCTCGGGCATTGGCGCCACCCTCGAAGGCTTCGATTGCAACCCTTATATATATGAGTATGTCTTCGAGAAGGCATGGGACTTCCCCACGCACCGCAACATAACTGAATGGGTAAGCAAGCTTGCCGACCAACGCGCTGGAAAAGCCGACCGCAACGCGCGTGAGGCATGGCAACTGCTCGTGGACAGCATATACAACACGAAGTCGGCATCGAGCATGAAGCCCTTTGTCGACAGCCGTCCGGTGTTCAAGAAGAAGCAATCCAAGAACACCTACGCCAAAATAGCCAAGGAGAACCGGTGCCTCATGTCGGCCATAGACAAGTTGCTGCTGGTGGACAGCAAGCAATCGAGCTATCAGTTCGACCTGGCAAACCTCACGAGACAAATGCTGACCAACTATTTCCTTGCGGAGTTTCACAAGTACGAAATGGCTTACAACAATAAAGACCGTGAGAGGATGAAGGAGTTGGAGAAGGAGATGATGGAAATCATCAACGACATGGATCGCGTGTTGGCCACTCAAAGCTATTTCCTCACGGGCAAGTGGATTGACGACGCACGCTCATGGGGCACCACGCCCGAGGAACGTCTCTATTTCGAGAAGAACGCGAGAAACCTCGTCACCACATGGAGCGACAAGGCACAGTGGCTCAACGACTACGCCGCCCGCACATGGGCCGGAATGGTCAAGACCTTCTACGGCAAGAGGTGGCAGATGTTCTTCGATGCCGTGGAGAAAGCCATGAACGATGGCCAAGACTTCGACGAGGAGCACTATCGTTGCTACTACGACCAAGTGTGCACATTCGAGAAATACTGGTGGGAAGGCTGCGTGGGCAAGTTCAACGCCACGCCCGCCGGCGACAGCAAGACCATAACGAGAGAACTGATGCAGAAATACCGCCATGCCATCATGCCAATGTAAAAAAAGAGGCTGTTTCCACCGCAAACACTTGCTACTGTCATAAAATTTAGCGAAATTTGCAAAAACAAACCAACTATAACATGACAACAAGGAAAGTAGCCCTCATAACGGGCATAACAGGCCAGGACGGTTCTTACCTCTCCGAGTTCCTGCTTGAAAAGGGATATGACGTGCACGGTGTCATCCGTCGCTCTTCCGTGGACTTCAGGCCACGCATCGCCCACTTGGAGGGTAAACCGCATTTCCACCTCCACTACGCCGACCTCAGCGACTCCATGAGCGTCCTCGGCGTGATTGGCCTGGTGCGCCCTACCGAGATTTACAACCTCGCGGCACAAAGCCACGTGCAAGTGAGCTTCGATTCGCCTGAATACACCGCCGATGTTGACGCCGTGGGCGTGTTACGCATTCTCGAGGCCGTGAGGCAACTGGGGCTGACCAGCTCTTGCCGCATCTACCAAGCCTCAACGTCCGAGCTGTATGGCAAGGTCGAGGAAGTGCCTCAAAACGAGAACACGCCTTTCCACCCCTACTCGCCATACGCCGTGGCAAAGCAATATGGCTATTGGATAGTGAAGGAATATCGTGACGCTTACAACATGTTCGCCTGCAACGGCATTCTCTTCAACCACGAGAGCGAACGGCGTGGCGAGACCTTCGTCACCCGTAAGATAACGCTCGCCGCGGCACGCATCAAGCAGGGCAAGCAAGACAAGCTCTATCTCGGCAACCTCTCCAGCCGACGCGACTGGGGCTACGCCAAGGACTACGTGCAGTGCATGTGGCTCATACTGCAAAACGAGAAGCCCGACGATTTCGTCATCGCCACGGGCAAGCAGCACACCGTGAGGGAGTTTGCCACGCTCGCGTTCCACAACGTGGGCATAGAACTGGAATGGCAAGGTGAGGGCGCCGACGAGAAAGGCATCGACAAGGCCACGGGCAAGACCCTGGTCGAGGTGTCGCCCGATTTCTATCGCCCCACCGACGTGGTAAACCTCTGGGGCGACCCAACAAAGGCGAGGGCCGAATTAGGATGGAACCCCACACAGACCACCTTCGAGGAGCTCGTGAAGATTATGGTCGACTCCGACATGAAGAAGGTAGCGGCCGACGACGCCGCGGCCCGTGTAAGGGTGAACCTTGAGGAATATCTTGAGAAGGGAATAGTGAAATAAGTTCACTACCGATACAGAATAAGCCAACGCGCATGGATGGTCACCACAGGCCACTCATGCGCGTTCGCGTTTTATCATGACAGAAAGGCCGCATGGCCGTCAGAGTTTCCCTATCTCCCCATTGGCCTGAAGCAGGGCGATTACCACTTGGTTGTAATCGTTTGTCGCCTCGGCACGCTTCACGGCATGCGCCGCGCTCTCGTCCAGCACGTTGGCAAGCTCAAGGTAAGTTATCTCTCCATTCTCATATTCCGTTCGCGCGAGCCGTGCCATCTCGCTAACCTGGCGCGAGCCTTCACCATTGTAATAGTCCATCTTCTCTCGCGCAATGGCCAACTTTCCAAGCAGCACATTATATTCCTGGCTTCTTTGCGCCTCATCCTGCCTCATCTCCAAGTCGGCAATCTCGCGGTCGCGTTTCGCCGCCTTCACCTTGGCCTTCGTCGCGCCGAAAAACAATGGCACGCCTATGCCTACCTCAAAGCCCATGAAGCTTCCCCCGCTGAACCTTGAGCGGTCTTGATGATACGGGTTCCATGACGAAATCACGAGCTGGTTGCGCAACGACAACGACAGCGACGGCGCATAGCCGTTTTTCGCCAACGCCACTGCCCTGTCAGCGACCTCTATCTTGCTTTGCGCATACTGTCCCTCCACGGTGTTGGCGAAGCAAAACTCGCTCATGTTCGGGTTCAACGCCTCCAAGCGTGTTTCGGCTGGCACCATGGGCTCCGCCATGTTAGTAAGGGCCATCATCTGCTTTTGAAGCGTGGCAAAATCGGCCTTCACCTGGAGCAGCGCGTTGCGATTGTCCATGAGCTTGCGCTCCATCGACATCCTCTCGAGCTTACTCGCCTCGCCAGCCTCATGCCGCTTGGCGGCAATGGAGCAGAACCTCCCTATCAGGCTGTCTTGCGCGTGCAGTATGCCAATCAGCTCCCGCTTGTAAGCGAGCTGATAATAGAGCGACGCGATGTCGGTCCGCAGCTGGTGCTTGGCCACCTCCGCCTTGCCACGCTCCGCCCGCGTCTCAGCCTTCAGCAGTTTTCCCTTTGCCACGTAGACCGTGGGGAAGTCCATCTGCTGCGTCAGCGACAAGGCGTTGTCGGGACTGCCGCCCGACGTAGGATCTTGACCCAGCGAGATGTCAGTCTTGTCCAAGTCCCATGCCGAGCCTTGCATCGCCTTGGCCCGCTCCACGCCTTTCTCCGCGGCCCTGACGCCATAGTTGTTGGCCAACCCCATGTCTATACACTGTCTCAAAGTCATGGTCTTGCCCTGCTGCGCCATCGCCGGCATAGATAGCAAGGCCACGGAAACGAGAATAAAGAATCTTGTCATCATCACAATACCGTATTCTTATTTTTTTGTAAACATCTTATACACGGCCGGCAACACGAACAAGGTGAGGAGCGTTGAGGTAACCAATCCGCCTATCACCACCGTGGCGAGCGGTCGCTGCACCTCCGCGCCGTCGCCATGCGACAGCGCCATCGGCAAGAAGCCCATCGAGGCCACGAGAGCGGTCATGAGCACTGGGCGCAACCTCGTCTTGCAGCTCTCCACTATGCGCTGGTGTATGTCAGCCACCCCACTGCGCTGCAGCAGGTTCATCTGTCCGATGAGCACTATGCCGTTGAGCACGGCCACGCCAAACAGGGCTATGAAACCCACGCCGGCCGATATGGAGAACGGCATTCCCCTAAGCCACAACGCCCACACCCCACCTATGGCGGCAAGCGGAATGGCGGAGAACACGAAGAGCGACTCGCGCACGTTCCGCACCGTGGCATAGAGAAGCAGGAGGATGACGACAAGCGCCACGGGCACCACCACCATGAGCCTGTCGGTAGCGCTCTTCAGGTTTTTGAACTCGCCGCCATAATCGTAATAGTAGCCCTCGGGCAGCTTCAGCTTCTTGTCGAGCAATGCCTGTATGTCGTTCACCGTGCCTTGCACGTCGCGGCCCTTCACGTTGAACCCCACGTAGATGCGCCTTGCGCCGTTCTCGTGCGACACCTGTGCCGGAGCGGGCTCATACACGATGTCGGCAATCTGCGACAAGGGCACGAAGCCTCCGCCCGGCAATGGCACGGCGAGGTCGGCAAGCCGCTTGGCGTCGCGCTCGGCGTTGTCGATGCGGACCACGATGTCGAACTTGCGCTCGCCCTCGTAGACGCTGCCGGCCGTAGCGCCGGCAAAGCTCGACTCCACCACGCCGTTCACGTCGTCGACGTTGATGCCGTAGCGTGCCATGCGCTCATGGCTGTACTTGACATTGATTTGCGGCAGACCGGTCACTTCCTCCACGGCAATGCCGCTCACGCCGCTCACGCCGCTTATGATGTTTTTCACCTTGACAGCCTGGCGCGATAGCTCGTCGAGGTCGTCGCCGTAAATCTTTATCGCCACGTCTTGCTTGATGCCCGTCAGCAACTCGTTGTTGCGCATCTGTATGGGTTGCGATATCTCCGCCTCAAGGCCTGGAATGGTCTTTAGCGTCTCCTCCATCATCTCCATGAGCTCCGGCGTCGACTTCGCCGAGGTCCAGTCGGCCTTGGGCTTCAACGCCACCATGATGTCGGCGCGCTCCACGGGCATTGGGTCCGTGGGAATCTCGGCACTGCCAATGCGGCTCACCACCTGCTTTATCTCAGGGAACTCGCGCTTCAGCAGTGTCTCGGCCTTGCCGCACGTCTCCACCATGCGCGAGAGCGACGTGCCTTGCGCCATGCTCATCTCCACGGCGAAGTCGCCCTCGTCGAGCGTGGGAATGAACTCGCCGCCAAGAAACTTGAACGCCACGAGGCTCACGGCAAACAGCGCCACGGCAACGGTCGTCACGTCCTTGTAGCGTGCCAGCGCCCAATCGAGGGCCTTGGCATACACGTTTCTCAGCCGGCGCATCATCTTGTCGGCGAGGCTCTCGCCCACGCGTATCTTCTTGCTCAGGAAGAGGCTGCTCGCCATGGGCACATAAGTGAGCGACAGGATGAAGGCCCCGAGTATGGCAAAGAACACGGTGAGAGCCATGGGGCGGAACATCTTGCCCTCAATGCCGACAAGAGTCATCAAGGGCACGTAGACTATCATGATGATTATCTCGCCAAAGGCCGCGCTCTGGCGAATGCGCGACGCCGAGAAGCTGACCTCCTGGTTCATCTCCTTCTGCGTGAGCCTCAGCGCCGGGTATTTCTCCCTCGTGCCGTTGATGTGGCTCACCACGGCCTCCACTATTATCACGGCCGAGTCTACTATCATTCCGAAGTCGATGGCGCCGAGACTCATCAGGTTGCCGTCTATGCCGAAGAGTTTCATCATGCCGAAGGCGAAGAGCATGCTCAGCGGTATGACGCTGGCCACGACAAGTCCGGCACGCGCGTTGCCAAGGAAGAGTATGAGCACGAAGACCACTATCAGTCCGCCTTCTATGAGGTTGCGGGCTATGGTGCCTTCCACGCGGTCGACGAGGTTGGTTCGGTCTATGAACGGCTCTATCACCACGCCTTCGGGCAGGCTCTTTTGTATCTGTGCCATGCGGTGCTTCACGTTGCCAATGACCTCCTGGAAGTTCTCGCCCTTCAGCATGATGGCTATTCCTGCCACCACCTCGCCCTCGCCGTTGCGCGTCACCGCCCCGAAGCGTGTGGCGTGACCAAGTCTCACGTCGGCCACGTCGCCCACCCTGACCGGCGTGCCCGCCACGTTTTTCACAGTGATGTCGGCAATGTCGCCGAGCGACTTTGCCACGCCAATGCCCCGAATGAAATATTGGTTGGCGTTCTCTTCTATGTAGCCGCCTCCCGTGTTGGCGTTGTTCTTCTCTATGGCGCTGAACACGTCGGCTATGGTCAGGCCGTTGGCGTTGAGGCGGTCGGTGCTCAACGCCACCTCATATTGCTTCACGTAGCCTCCCCATCCGCTCACCTCCGCCACGCCCGGCGTGCCGGAGAGCTGCTTGCGCACTATCCAGTCTTGTATCGTCCGCAGGTCGGTGAGGCTGTATTTGTTCTCGTAGCCTTTCTTCGCCCTCACGGTGTAATGGTAAATCTCGCCAAGGCCCGTGGCTATGGGTCCCATCTCGGTGTCGATGTTCTTGGGCAGGTCTTTCACGGCCTCGCTGAGCATCTGGCTCACCTGCGACCGCGCCCAGTAGATGTCGGCATCGTCGTCGAAGACGAGCGTGATGACCGACAAGCCGCCGCGCGATATGCTGCGTCGCTGCTCCAGGCGCGGCACGTTGGCCAACGCCAACTCTATGGGCGTGGTGATATACTGCTCCACCTCTTGCGCGCCAAGCGACGGCGCCTGGGTTATCACCTGCACCTGATTGTCGGTGATGTCGGGCGTGGAGTCGAAGGGAAGGTTAGCGAGCGACCACGCGCCCCACGCCACGAGGGCCAAGGTCAGCACGCCAACGACGAGCTTATGGCCTATCGAATAGTCGATGAGTTTCTGAAACATAACTTGCGATGCTCTATGGGTCAATGGTTGTGTTCGCCGTGCTCGCCCGTCATGGAGGCGAGATACGACGCGCTCTCGGTCACTATCTTCTGGCCGTTGCGTATGTGCTCGCACAGGGCCACCTCGGTATATCCGCCTTGGCTCACGCCCGTGGTCACCTCGTGGCGCGAGAACTCATACTTGCCGTCGCGTGGCCGCTTGTTGAGGGCGAAGACATAGGTCTTGCCGTCCGCGCTCACGATGGCGTCGGAAGGCAGGGTCTTGCACTCTTGCCGCCCCGTGGCAATCAGGCCGGAGACATACATGCCGTCCAGTAGCCTCGCGCCCTTACGGTTGTCGAGCCTCACGTGTACGGCCACCGACTTGGTCCCGTCATTGAAATATTGGTTCATGCCATAGACCGTTCCCGTGAGGGTCACGTTGGGCTGGTTGGCGAGCTCCACGCGCACGCGGTCGCCATTCTTCACCTTGTTGATGTCTTTCTCAAACACGTTCAGGTCGCATTCCACGGCATTGTTGTCGCGTATCTTCATCAGCGGCGTCTGCATGTCGGCATAGCTGCCGAGGCACGCGCTGACTTGGCTCACGGTGCCCGATATGGGTGCGCGCAGGGGGAAGACCGTGGTGAAGCTGCCGCGTGATGCCCTGGCGGTGCCAATGCCGAGCTGCGACAGTTGGCGCGCTATGCCCACCATGGCGGCACGCGCCACCTGGAAGTTTTTCTCAGCCTGCTGCAGGTTCTTGCCCACACCGGCGCCCTTGCTGGAGAGCTGGCGTTGCCGCTCAAGCTCCAGGCGCGCCATCTCGCTCTCCTTGTAGGCTGAATAATACTCGCGCTGGAGCGACACCACGTCGGTGTTCTCTATCATGGCCACCACTTGCCCGCGGCTCACACTCTGGCCATCCTTCACGAGCAGGCTTCTCACTATGCCTCCCATCAGGCTCGCCACCTCGCCCTGGCTCTGCGGACGAAGCACCAACGAGCCCGTGACCTTCAAAGTGGCGTCAAGTTCACGAATCTTGGCTATGTCCATGCGCAAGTCCACAGCGTTAACCTGCTGCTGGGTCAGATATAAGTTTTGATGTTCCTCATCCTCAACGTGGGCCGTCTCGGCATCATGGTCGTCGTCGCCTACCGATTGGTCATGCCAAAGGGAAAAGGCTGCCAAGGCGACAATGGCTGAGCCGGTAATGAAAAACACTCGCTTTATAATGTCTGCTTTACTCATAAATAAAGATATTGTAATTTTCTATTCGCATGCAAAGTTACTAACATAGTAATGCAACCTCGTTGCAAAATAATGCCTGACGCAAGAAAAGAAAACCTGGCAATGGAGGACGCGTCTCATTTTTTATGGCTAACTTTGCCTAAAATTAGACAACAAGGAAATGACATACAAGGCTATCGTCCTCGACCTCGACGGGACATTGACAAACAACAAGAAGGAGATAACACCCATAACCAAGGAAGCCCTGATGAGCGCGCAGCAGAAAGGCTTGCGCGTCATACTCGCCTCGGGCAGACCCACTTACGGCATACGTCCCGTCGCCGATGAGCTAAGCATAGGTGCCTACGATGGCTACGTCATGGCATATAATGGCGGCTGCGTGACCAAGTGGGCAGACAAGACCATCCTCTTCAACCAAACGCTTGACCCTGCATTGGTGCCAGTCCTCTACAATGCCGCGATTAATGCCCCCCACCCTTTCAACATCCTCACTTATCAAGGCGAGAGCATAGCGGCCACCGACATCAACGACAAGTATGTGCGCCACGAGGCTTTCATCAACAAGATGCCTCTCGTGCAATACGATGACTTTCCCAACCAGGTGCAACCGCCTATAAACAAATGCCTTATAGTGGGCGACCCCACTCCGCTCGCCCTGTTGGAGAAGAATTTGGCAACGACATTGCAAGGCAAATGCGGCGTTTACCGCTCAGCCGACTTCTTCCTTGAGTGTGTGCCGTGTGGCATAGACAAGGCGGCTTCGCTCGCGCGCCTCATCAAGACATTGGGGCTGAAACGCGAGGAGGTCATTGCCGTGGGTGATGGCTACAACGACATTTCCATGATAGAATATGCCGGATTGGGCGTGGCAATGGCAAACGCCGCAAGCGAGGTCAAGGCAAAAGCCAACTTCGTGACACTATCCAACGAGGAAGACGGCGTGGCCCATGTGCTCAAGAAGTTTTGCGATTAATACCATGCCAATGTAAAGAATTATTGCCAAAAATTAACACTTGGCAGCGATGTATTCCAGAGAATGAAAGAGAGGCTATACGGGTATATTGACCACTGACAGCTGCGCTAAATTGTCATTTTTCATGCAACCAGCATGCGTTTACGGCGTAATGCCAACACGATTTAAGCGTAAAGCCATTGCCTTTACACCGTAACGCCAACGCGATTTCACCGCAAACGCGCCACGATTCTAACGTAATGGCAGCGCAAGAAAACTATTTTTTTAGGATAAAAAAGCATATTAAATCATAGCGACCTACTAACCAAGCTGTTACACAATTTCAACAGGAATGGTCACAGATTGAACAAGGTACAAAGTTTTTTCAAACAAACGATTCTCAGAATGCCTTTTGTACCGATTTTTTATCAATTTTGTTTTTTTCCGCGAAAACATGAGTTATATGAAATAATATTTCTAACTTTGCCATTGAGAACCTTGTCGTAGTCCTTTAAGGATGAATGTTTGAAAAAAGCAGAAGTCCATGAGAGGGTGGAAAGGTCGCCCATGAGGAGCGGCTCGACAGTGGGGATCATATTTTATGATTAAGGCGTTTACTTGACGCTTTGTTCTTGACGCTTAGAAACTTCGCAACTTTCACAATTCAGTCAAGAATGAGGCAACAGTAGATGTTCATGGGTGTGTATTCACCAAACCCGTAGGGGCGTGACTTGGTCATGTCCCGAAAGGTTGTGTCGTACATACAGGCGTGGACTTCTGTGTTGCTCGTTCTACTGAATTTGGGCAATGCGAAGGCCTCTCAGCGTGGAACGGGTAACGAAGGTTCCACGCTTTTTTCATATCCATAGCATTAATGTTTAACACGTTTCGAAAGGCATGGGTTAGGGACATGAACAAGAAAAGAATCGTAGTATTTGGGGCCACGGGAAACCTTGGCGCATACATTGCCGTTCACTTGCATAAGCAAGGGTATGATGTCATAGCGGTTGGACACAGGAAGAGTGACAACGACTTTTTCAAGGACAAAGGCATGAGCTATTACTCCGTCAACATTGAGGACAAGGACGCTTTCAACGTTCTTCCGAAAGATGACATTTACGCGGTAGCCCATTTCGCGAGCTCGCTGCCTTCACGATACGCTTACGACCCCATAGACTTGTTCGAGTCTATCACCATTGGCACGTTGAACGTATTAAACTGGATGCAAAGCATTGGGTGCAAAAAGATAGTGTTTCCGCAGACACCATCCGACATGGTGAGATATCATAACAACGGAAGCGTGATACCATGCGACGCGCCACGACAGTTTCCCCTCACCGGCGACCACTCCATTTATACCATAGCCAAGAACGCCGCCGTGGATTTGCTGGAGCATTTCCAGGCAGAATATGGATTCCAGTTTTTCGCGTTACGCTTCTTTACGATATATCAGTATCACCCAAACGCCTACCATTATGCCAACTTCAAACGCAGAATGATGCCCTATCGCATGTTGATGGACAGGGCGAGCAAGAGTCTGTCCATAGAGATTTGGGGAGATTGCAAAAAGGCGAAAGAGATGGTTTATGTCAAGGACTTCGTGCGTCTTGTGCAGGCTTGCATTGAGTCGGACAAGCCTGGCGGTTGCTACAACTGTGGCAACGGGTGGCAGGTGACACTTGAAGAGCAGATTAAGGGTATAATTGATGTGTTCTCGCCGCAAGGCCACCCATCACCCATAATTTACTGTCCCGAAAAGCCCGAC
>ERZ1026780.1835-NODE-1835-length-13218-cov-4.818506_pt1 | contig 13218 bp, 2 predicted proteins | sample MGYA00380126_ERZ1026780 | MGnify/ENA primary metagenome ERZ1026780 (study PRJEB33269, sample SAMEA4719762) | human gut metagenome | biome: human-associated habitat; feature: organic feature; material: feces | place: Cameroon | collected 2013-10 ... | reverse complement strand
CCACCGCCACCCTGCTGGCTCAGGCCATGATCCACGAGGGTCTGAAGAACCTGGCTGCCGGCGCCAACCCCATCATTGTGAAGAAGGGCATGGCCAAGGCTGTGGAGGCCGCTGTGGCTGAGGTCAAGAAGCAGGCCAAGAAGGTGGACGGTTCCAACGATATCGCCCGTGTCGGTGCTGTTTCCAGCGGTGACGAGGAGATCGGCAAGCTGATCGCCGACGCCATGGAGAAGGTTTCCGCCGACGGCGTGATCACCATTGAGGAGTCCAAGACCGCTGAGACTTACAGCGAGGTCGTGGAGGGCATGCAGTTCGACCGGGGCTATATCACCCCCTATATGATCACCGACACCGAGAAGATGGAGGCCGTCATCGACGACGCCTATATCCTCATCACCGATAAGAAGATCTCCAACATTCAGGAGATCCTGCCCCTGCTGGAGACCATCGTCAAGTCCGGCAAGAAGCTGGTCATCATCGCCGAGGATGTGGAGGGCGAGGCCCTGTCCACGCTGATCGTCAACAAGCTCCGCGGCACCTTTACCTGCGTGGCCGTCAAGGCCCCCGGCTTCGGCGACCGCCGCAAGGAGATGCTGAAGGATATCGCCATCCTCACCGGCGGCACCGTGATCTCCTCCGAGCTGGGCTATGAGCTGTCCGACGCGGATCTGTCCATGCTGGGCCATGCGTCTCAGGTGAAGGTCCAGAAGGAAAACACCATCATCGTGGGCGGCTCCGGCGACCAGAGCGCCATTAAGGCCCGCGTCGCGGAGATCCGCAATGAGATCGCCGTCTCCACCTCCGATTTCGATCGGGAGAAGCTGCAGGAGCGCCTGGCCAAGCTGGCTGGTGGCGTTGCCGTTATCAAGGTGGGCGCTGCCACCGAGGTGGAGATGAAGGAGAAGAAGCTCCGCATCGAAGACGCGCTCAACGCCACGCGCGCCGCTGTGGAAGAGGGCATCGTGGCCGGCGGCGGCACTGCTTATGTGAACGCCATCCCTGCCGTGGCCAAGGAGGTCTCCAAGGTGGAGGGCGACGAGAAGACCGGCGTCCGCATCGTCATGAAGGCCCTGGAGGAGCCTGTCAAGCAGATCGCCGTCAACGCCGGCATCGACGGCAGCATCGTGCTGGAGCGCATCAAAAACGCCCGCAAGGTGGGCTATGGCTTCGACGCCTATAAGGAGATCTACTGCGATATGATCAAGTCCGGTATCGTGGATCCCACCAAGGTGACCCGTACCGCCCTGCAGAACGCAGCCTCCATCGCTTCCATGGTCCTGACCACCGAATCCGTGGTGGCCGACAAGAAGGAGCCCGCTCCCGCGGCTCCCGCCGCACCCGGCATGGGCGGCGACATGGGCATGTATTGATCCCGGATCCCGGAACCTCTTCAAGGCGCGGCAGCTTGCCGCGCCTTTTTTGTGCCGCCGGGCCGGGCGCGCTTGCTTTTTTCCGGCGATCCCTTATAATAAGAGCATCACACATCCATGTACGGCGGCAGAGAGCGGAGGTAGGCTATGAAAAAGGATCAGGCGCTGTTTTCCATCGGGGAGGTGGCCCAGGCGGTGGGCGTGACCCGGCGCATCATTCTGCATTATGAGGAGCGCGGCCTGATCCAGCCGGATGTGAAGGACGGCGCCACCGGCAACCGCTATTATACCATCGACACCTTTACCAAGATCCGCACCATCCGGAGCTTTCAGGCCATGGGCCTGTCGCTGGGCGAGATCCGGGGCTATTTTGAGGACGATTTTGACCTTTTGCCGCTGATCCGCCGGCTGGAGCAGCTGCGGGGAGAGCTGGATCTGCATATCGAAAAGCTGCGGGAGCGGGCCAACGAAGCGCCGCCGGAGGTGAGAACCCTGCGCCAGAGCGGACAGACCATTTACCGCCGGACCTATCGGGCCGGGAGCGTGGCAAAGAAGACCGCGCTGCTGCGGCAGACGGCGCTGGAAGCCATGCGCTGCTGCGGGACGGATGTCACCCAGCGGATGTATTTTACGGAATACAGCCTTGCGGCGCCGGAGGTGGTGTCGTTCTGCGTCTCTGTTTTGCCGGAGAGCAGCGGCGACTATGTGGAAAAGCTCCCGCCCACCCGGGCGCTGAGCCTTTATCACCACGGCGCCTATGAGGAGCTTCCCGCCGTAGGGCGGAGGCTGCTGGCCTGCGCAGAGGCGCGGGGCCTGACGCCCCGGGGGACGCTGCGGCATATCTATCTGGAAGGCCCGCCCCAGCATAAGGACCCGAAAAAATTCATCACGCAGGTGCTCCTGCCCGTTTGCGAGGATTGAGCAAGGGCATCCGCCGCCGGGCCATGGGAGAAAAGTGGTGAATATGCAGTAAAACCCCGCCGTTCCGCAAAAAACAAAAAACGCAAATGACGATAGACTTTTCTCCGGGCCGGCGCTATAATAAGCATAGTGGTAAAAATGTGCATTTTTTACAGCGCTTTTCTCCCAAAACGGGGGCAAAGGGCGCTGCCGATGCACAGGACAGACCGCCGCGGGGCGGGTGGAACCATTCCCGCGTGACAATTTCATATCATTTATCCGCTGAAGAATTGTAATCGTGGGTTATCCCGATGGGGTAGGTCACGGTGAAAGAGCAATGAAACTACTCGCCCGGAACTGTGAGGATGAGCAAGTTTTCGAAGCGGCCGGCAGAAAAGCGTAAGACAGCGCTTTCAGCGCAGGCCGTGTGGCCGAAAGGCAGCCATTGTGGGGCGACCCATGAGAAGGTAGAAGACAGAGCGCGGACGCTGCGCGTCCATAGTCCAAGTCAGGAGAATCGCTTTTCTTCATCTGCATGGAGCTGTCTGATATTCTCTTTTGGTGCAGAGGCAGATAAATGGAAAGTAGATAGCACGATGATCCTATCGAAACTCGGAGCAGGGCGCCGATTTGCTTGTTGCAAGCAGATCGGTGTTTTTTTGTTATCCGGAGCGCCAGAATCATGTTTTCAGAGAGAAGCATGGTTTGTTTTTGCAGAAATTTCGGAAGGGTCATCTGCGAAGAAAACGCCGCGGAAGCGGAGATCCCCCGAAATGAAAGCGCAAGCCCGCTTGTCCTGCAGAGGGGCATGGCGGAAGCTGCAGCTGGCGCTTTGATAATAACTGCCAAAGGAGAAATGTATGAAAAGAAGAGTAACAAGTTTGCTGCTGGTTCTTGCCATGCTGCTGAGCATGCTGCCGGCAATGGCCTTTGCGGCGGACGAAACGACAACCGGGCATGCGATCACTGTGTCGGGCAAAACGGAGTATACCACGACACAGGGCGCAGAGCTCGTGATCAAAATGACAGACCTGTTTACGGACAGCGAGGGCCACAGCATGACCTATGCCTTGTCCGGCGACAACCTCGGCGGTCACACCAAGCTTGCCGATGACAGTCTGCATTTTACCCACCCCAGCACGGGCACTTACACGCCCACGATTACGGCGACCTGCGCCAACGACAGCAATGTTACTGCGGCGGCGACGCTGACCATCACCGTCAACGCGGGTGAAGCCGGCGATGAGAGCCAGTACGGCTACGACGAGACGCCGCAGGACAGCGTGAGAGTCTGGGTCACCATCTCCAGCGACGGCGTCCCCATCATCGGGCACGACGGCACGGTCCTGTCCCATCTGGAAGTGAATGTGCCCTATTTTGATTTGGAGAATCAGGGCCTTGAAGAATTCTATCGCTACGGCACCGAAAACGGCTCCGGCAGCTATGTAAACGACAAGATCATTATGCGTCCCACGGCGCTGCACCTGTACCTGTATATGATCGGCGTTTACTACCTCGGCTGCACGCCGGAGCAGGTGACCACCGGCGAAGTGAAGATCTTTGGTCATGACGGCGTGGGCAACGGCGTCTGGAATATGCGCGGCGAGTCGGCCTATGAGGACACGAGCCTGGCTCTGAACCTCACCGGCAGCGCCACCAGCATGTATATGCAGCAGTTCTGGGGCCACGATGAAAACCTCATGTACTACCGCAACCATGTCTATCCGCTGATGAGCGCGGGCTGGGGCTCCACCGCGGACTACATCCTGCTGTCGGACGACGACACGATCGATCTTGCCATGTTCAGCAACTGGAACTTCTGGACCATAGGCGCGTTTGCCTGCTTTGATCAGGATGCTTATTCCGTGCAGCCCGGCAAGAGCATTCGCTTCTCCACGATGAAGTATGACACCAAGAGCGTGGCGGACGGCGGCACCGAGCAGACCGATCCGATCACCGGCCTGACCGTTGCGGTCTACGCCAAAGATTGGACTTTGGTTGATACAGTTGAGCCGACCATGGCCGGTGGCAGCGATTATACCTATACCTTCGCCACCGAGGGCACCTATTACCTGCTGGCCATGGATCCCAACGCGGGCACCAGTGATTCCTGCTACGCTCCCGCCACCGCAAAGGTCACCGTGGGCGGCGGCGAGAAGCCCTTTGACCCGGCGGAGTATTATAAGGATTTTGACTTTGCCAGCATCACCCTCAATCCCGCGGGAACCGAGTATGTTTACAACATCGCCGAGAGCCAGATGTATGTGGAACATTTCCAGAGCGCCGGAGACAAGAAGGTTTACACTGTCACCGTTCCCAAGGGAACTAAGACGGTTTATGTTACCTATCCGGCGGACTTCGATAAAACCATACTCGACTACACCGTAACATTTAACGAATCGGGAAGTGTTGTTGGATATTCTGTCGATGGTTATGCGGTGACACAGAATGACGATGGCAGCACGACCATCGCCGTTCCCACCCAGTATGCGCTGGAGGAGCAACTCTATATCGCGGCTGAATGCAGCGATGGCTACGACTACTTCAACTGCTTTTACTTCGTCACGGGCGACAACACCAAGCCCGGCGGAGACACCAAGATTGCCGTCACCGGTGTGAAGCTGGATCGGGACGCACTGACCGTCAACCGGGGCGAAACGGCGGCGCTTACCGCCACCGTCCTCCCCGTGAACGCAACGAACCAGAAGCTCACCTGGCAGACCGGCGACAGCAAAGTTGCGACCGTGAGCAAGGGCGTCGTGACCGGCGTCGGCGAGGGCGAGACCACCGTTACCGTCACTACTCAGGACGGCGGCTACACTGCACAGTGCACCGTCACCGTGACGGATGTGAACAAGCCTGCCGTGGCGGAGGACGGTTATTATGAGATCGCCACCGCCGCCCAACTCAAGTGGTTTGCGGACGAGGTCAACGGCGGCAAGCCTGAGTTGAACGCCCGCCTGACGGACGATATCGACCTCAGCAGCATCTGCAGCGAGATAAGCCCCTGGACGCCCATCGGCGACCATGCCAGCAACAAGGATTACCGCGGCACCTTTGACGGCGGGAATCACAAGATCACCGGCCTGTATCTGGAGAACAAGGGTGCCTATAACAATGTCAGCTCCTACGACACGGGCCTGTTCGGTCTGTGCGACGGCGCTACTGTCAAAAACCTTAGCGTCTACGGCGAGGCCAAGGCCATCACCCGCTATGTGGCCGGCATCGTGGGCCGCGCCTGCGGCGTTTCCACCCACCGCACCACCACCATCGAGAATTGCCACAACTTCGTGACCCTCACCGGCAGTCCCACGAATGATCAGATCTACGGTCACGCCGGCGTGGTGGCTACGGCGCAGGATGCCGTGATCCGCGGCTGCTCCAACCAAGCCGAGATCACCGGCTATGAGGGCTATACCGGCGGCATCGTGGCCGTTGCTTCCCACGGCGAGACCACCATCGAAAACTGCTGGAACACCGGCAAGATCCATCTGCGCGGCTGGCAGACCGAATTCCGTGGTGTGGGCGGCATTGCGGGACGCCTTGAGAATACCGCCACCGTCACCAACTGCTACAATACCGGCAACATCAGCTTCTTTTATAAGACGCAGAGGATCGCTCAGGCGGCCGGCGGCATCGTGGGCCTTGTGGGCGGCACCTCCGGCACCCACAGCATTGCCCTGACCGGCTGCTACTCCATGGGCGAGATCAGCGGCGAATACGACGATAACGCCAGCATGGGTGCGCTGGTTGGCGGAATCATCGGCGACAACACCACGCTGGCCGCCGAAAAGTGCTTCTATCGGGACGGCGCAGTCAAGACCTCCGGCGCGGAAACCACCACCGTCACCGTTCAGGGCACTGCCTTTACGGCGGAAAACGGCTTGCTTGCCGAAGCGCTGGGCGATGGTTATATCGACAGCTGCCCGGCTCCCGTTTTGAAGGGACAGACCGCCGCTGAGCACGCCGACAGCGATTCCGACGGAAAGTGCGACACCTGCGGGAAGACCATGCAGCTGCAGGGTGAGGAGATGACGCTCTATAGCCGCATCTACGGCAATTCCGTCAACAGCGAATTCACCGATCTGGCCGGCGAGGGCAACGGTGTGGAGTATACCTGCCGTGATGTCGAGAAGAAGAACGGCCTGGATGTGCTGAAAGGCGTTCTGGATGCCAGCGGCTACACTTATATCGCCACGGCCACGGAGATCACGAGCATCACCGATGCTGCTGGCGTGACGCTTGCAAACGGCGACGAGAGCTATGGCCCGCAGTCGGCCTGGGTCGCCACCGTCAACGGCGTCAGCCTGTCCGAAATGAGCATCACCTCGCTCAGCAAGTATGTTCTGGACAACAACGGCTTCGACGGCGATGAGTTTGTCCTCACCTTCACCGAGTGCCCCAAGGGCACGGACGGCAAGCACGCCGACGGAGATAACGACGGCAAGTGCGACACCTGCGGGAAGGTCCTCGTTGAAATCAAGGTTCCGCGCCTGATCGAGGGCGTTTCTCCCACGAAGGAGGATACGGTGCAGGTGGGCAAGGCATATCTCCTCTCCGAGCTGCAGACCGGCAAGGTCTTTGAAGGGCCGGAGGGCGAGCGGATCCCCTACACCCAGCTCTACTACCAGCGCTCCGCCGATGGCGGCGAGACCTGGGGCGAGCGGATGACCTTCTCCGAATCCCTGTTCGGCGGCACGACCATTCAGATCACGGAGCTGGAAGCGGGCACCTACATTTACCGCTTCACCGCCTCCACGGACGGCGTGCACTTCTCCACCGACACCTGGACGCTGACGCTGACGGTGGAGAAGAATCCCATGATGAACTTCTCCTTCTATGTTGGTAAGGACTATACCGGCGGCTATCCCATCATCAAGCTTTATTCTGTAGCGACCGATGCGGCAGGCAATGAGACTCTCGGCGAGGAGATCACCGGCTGCTTCCGCTACAGCGACTTCACCGCCACACTGCCTGAGGGCACGGAGGAATATGACCCCGCGCAGGGCACGCTGGTGGAAAACTACCAGATGTTCTATGCACCTCTGCGGGCTGGGCGCTATGCCTATCGGGCCTTTGCCAAGAACGCCGATACCGGCGAATATGATGTGGCGCTGGGCGGCATGATATTGGATCTGCCCACCGACGGGAATGTGGACGGGAATGCCGGCGGCGGCACGAGCATTTACCTCCAGTGCAATTCCTTCTATGTAAGCAGTAAAAAGGCGGATAACAAAAGCTATTTCACGGCGAAGGACTACCATGTGCGAGTGGATTGCCCCATCATGAAGACCTCCTGCGTCATGGGCGATCCGTATGTCAAGGGGAACTATACCTATTATCCCACGATGCTTTACGCAGGGGGCAACGCCTGCCTGTATAACAGCTACGCTTATCCGGACATTGACGGCTATATCTTCACCCAGGCGATCAATCAGACCTTCCAGGCCAGCTATTTCGCCGGAACGAAGAACCTGACCATCAATACGGCTGTCGAGCTTACCGTCACCGTGCCGGAGGAGGCCGATTTCGGCCTGTACTTCCAGTGGAACAATTTCAACACCACGGAAGTGGAGCCGATGGACAAGACAGAAGACTATGACGGCTGGTTCCACAGCGATGGCACTAAAAAGGCCACCTATCAGATCTCCAAGAGCAACAGCAACTACACCTGGCGGCTCAGCGACGATACGCATGTCACGGAGGCCGGCTGGCTTGCAAGCCAGAGCGCCAATGCGGAAATGAGCTTCTCCTTCGCTGAAAATGCGCCCACGGATCGCCTTTCCCGCGATTTCAGTAAGCTGGGCAGCGTGACCAGTACACGCGACGAGGCGGATCTGCAGATCAACCTGGATCCCACCGGCTATGCCGCCTTTGACGGCACGAAGCGCGTGCGCGCCTACCGGCATTGGCAGCTGATCAACAGCGACGCAGGCAACATCATGGTCGAGCCGGACTTCCATTGGACCGTTCTGAAGGACGGCGACGCCACGGTCAAGACCGTCAACGGCGGCAATACCACCGCCAACTGGGCGGATGTCACGGCGGGCGCCAAGGATTCCATCATCACCGTCTATTACGACAGCATTGATGTGAATCCCGGCAATTATGGCAGCCACGGCGGCTTCTATCCCGCAACGCAGCCCAACCGTCTCGGCGTCATCGTGGTGGGCGGCACGGGCGTGCAGCACGGCACCGCCGATGCGGATGTGGACTTCAATATGGCCGCCGGCGTTACCACCACCCGCTCCATGGATTGGGACTACAACTACGACACCTGGTTCTACGGCGCAAACGAGACCGCGCCCGCGCTGGACTTCGCCGTCAGGGCCACCGGCGATGTGGCGGTGGAATATGCCTTCGTCACCGCGAACGCCGCTATGGAAACCGTCATGCAGGATTACACAACCGTGACGGTGGGCCAGGACGGCCGCTATACTGTGCCTCTGGCAGACTTCCGGACGCTGGGCGCGGGCAAGGGCGGCACGGTCATTCTCAAAATGACAGACGAAACCGGCGTTTCCTACCGGCTGGTCCGCGTGGCCGAGGTCACCGTCACGGCGGAAAATGTCTCCAACCCCAAGGAAGCCATCATGCCGGGCGACCAGGTCAAGCTCACCTTCCGCGGTATGTACCGCGCGGTGAACAAGATCTCCGGCGTGTTCAATCCCACCATCTTTAAGCCCACCTACTACTCCGGCGACACCAAGTTTGAGGGCTCGCTGGGCCAGTATCAGCGGATGGACAACGCCTCTATTACCGTCACGATCCCCGAGAACATCGAGTTTGCGGAGGGCAGCGAAACGGCGGAGGTCCGCTTTACAGACGGCTACACCTACGGCAGCATGTATTCCGCCGCGAACCCCTTCGCATTCCTCTACACCATGACCGACACCGGCACTGGTACCAACTTCAACGCCGTCACCGTCAATTACTACATGAACCACTATGCGGATGCGGTCGTTACCGTCAGCCGTAAGGTGCTGTTTGACACTGCGCTGCGCATGATGGATGAAACCGGCGCGGCGCTGGAGGGCGTTGCAGTTACCCTCACCGGCCCGAAGGGCGAGACGGTCACGGCAGGTGAAAACGGCCGTTATTCGCTGGGCTATGGCGCATATACCTATACGCTGATCAAGGACGGCTATGTCATCACCCGCGGCGGCTTCTCTCTCGGCTCTGCCGATGCGGAAAAGCTTCAGGATGGCGTTTTGACCCTTACGCTTGCAGCAATGTCCGCCGCCGGCGCAAATCCGTGGGATGGCAAGACAAAGACCGAGCCCCAGAAGGATGATTCCGGCGCTTACCGCATCGGCACTGCCGCTGAGCTGGCCTGGTATGCCGCCAGCGACGGCAAGACCGCCGCAAAGCTCACCGCAGACATTGAGCTGGCCGGCTTTGACTGGACGCCGCTGGCAAAGCTCTACGCCGCCTTTGACGGCCAGGGCCATGTGATCCATAACCTCTATATCAACAGCAGCTCCTATCCTGTCGGCCTGTTCGGCTATGTCAAGACCGGCGCAAGCGTCACGAAGCTGGGCGTCACCGGCGATGTGATCTGCACGGCCAAGAGCAATGCCCAGGCAGGCGGCATCGCGGGCTACATGGAGAGCGACACCTCTATAACCGAGTGCTTCAGCGCAGTCAATGTCACCAGCAAGAAGCACGCCGGCGGCATTGCGGGCTATGTGAACGCAAGCTCCGTCATTTCCGACTGCTATGCCACCGGAAATATTGCAACGATCTCTGCAAATGAGTGCTACCTTGGCGGTATTTGCGGCTCGGGCTGGAAGGAGACTACCGGCGCGGCCCTGACCAACTGCTACTTCACCGGCACCGTCACCGGCTCCGGCGGAAACGCCTCCTATGTCGGCGGCGTGTCCTGCAACAAGACCGAGGCGAGCTACACCAACTGCTACTACCTTGCGGGCACCGTCTCCGGCGAAAGCTCCAAGTACGGCGTCACCGGCAAGGGGACTGCCAAGACCGCAGACGAGCTTAAGGCTCTTGCGCCCACGCTGGGCGACAAGTTCACCGCAGATCGGAACGGCGTCAACAGCGGCTACCCCGTCCTGGCGTGGCAGGCGGAGCCTGCTCTCCCTGCTGCCACGGCGACCGTCGACTTCACTGCACAGGCTGCGGGCGCATTCCTGCTGGCTCCTGCAAAGAATGTCACGGTTTCCGGCGATCTTGCCGAGCGCTATGGCTACACCGATACGATCAAGCCTGAGGCGGGCGTTTCCGCGCTGGATGTGCTGGTGAAGGCGCATGAAATGATCTTCGAAGAAGCCTTTACGGCCGAAACGAAGAACACGCTGCTTGATGTCAGCGCGGCCGGTACCACAAGCGTCATCTTCGGCGAGGCGACCATGTCCAACGGCTTCATGGTCAACCATATGTATCCGCACGACGGCACTCCCGCAGTCTCCGGCGGCGGCTACAACGGCACGCTGCTGAACAATACCCTTGTGAAGGACGGCGATCTGGTCGAGTTCTTCATCCTTCAGGATACGAGCTACTGGCTCGACAGCTACGGCTGGTTTGAGCAGAACGGCGCATATACCCGCACTGTGACTGCCGAGGCGGGCAAGACGGCGGAGCTGACTCTTAAGAGTGCATTCTTCATGATGGGCTACACCTACAAGGATCTTGCGGCGATGATCGCCGATGGCAGCGCGACCGAAAGCGCAAAGATCTCCATGGTCAATATGCAGACCGGCGAAATGACGGATATCACCGGCGCGGTCACCGATAAGGAGGGCAAGGTCAGCCTGACCTTTGCCAAGCCGGGCGAGTATGTCATAACCGCTTATATGCCTGAGAATGAGATCACCGAGAACTCTGCATCTCCCCTTATCCTGAGCCTGACCACCGTTACCGTGAGCGAACCGACCATCACCCTCGGCGATGTGAACGGCGACGGCAAGGCAGACAATCAGGATGCGGCGCTGGTCTACGCTTATTACAACGGAAGACAGGCGTTTTCTGCGCAGCAGCTGTTGGCGGCGGATGTGAACGGCGACGGCAAGGTGGATAACCAGGATGCGGCGCTGATCTATGCCTATTACAACGGCAAGATCACCGCGTTTCCGGCAGCGAGCAAATAAGTTGTAATGCTCCCGGCGGGAGGACAAGCTCCTCCTGCCGGGGAAAAATAAAAAGGAGGATGAAACCTTGAAAAAAGTACTACCGGTGCTTCTGGCTGTGGTCCTGATGCTCAGCCTGAGCGTAAGCGCATTTGCCGCAAGCATGACCCCCCGCGTGGACAAGGACAGCATCAAGGCGGGAGAGCAAGTCACCGTCACGGTTTCGCTGGATGAGGCTGTGATAAATGTGTGGACCGTTTCCTACAGGCTGTATTTTAATGCAGATCTGTTCGAGTATGTTTCAAAAACGAGCCTTTGCAGTAATGGCGTAAATATCAGCGTTTCGAGGCCAAAAACGGACAGCGAAGGCACTTATGTGAACTTCAGCTGCATGGATGAAGAGTCTGAGGGGATTACCCTGCCAAAGGGGGACATTGTTGCCTTGACCTTTGCGGTCAAGGCGGAGGTAAACGCGGTACAAGCGGCGTCCTTCAGAGCGGCGTATGAGAATGGAATGGCCTCTGGCGGCGATCCCGTTTCTGGTCTTGGCGCTGGCCCTGCCGCCACCGTCACCGTGACCCGCGACTATTCCGTCACCCTGCCCGAAGGGTTTAACGGCGCAGCCACTGTGGGCCATGGCAAAGATTATACCTTTACTGCGCAGCAGGATCCTCATTATGATTACAGCTTTACCGGCAGCACCATGGGCGGCCAGTTTGTTAGCGTCAGCAAGAACGACGATGGCAGCTTTACGGTGAGCAATGTCACCGGTGATCTGGTCATTTGCTCCGACAGAACTCCGAAGACTTATACCGTCACGGTTACCGGCAACGGCGCGGCAGACGCAACGGCGGCGGCAACGGCAGCCTATGCCACGGATTATACCTTCACCCTGAACAAGGCTGCGGGCTATGACTATACCGTCGCGGTGACGATGGGCGGCCAGAGCTGCACCCCGGCGCTTGCTGCGGACGGCAAAACCTATACCATCCCCGGCACAAGCATCACCGGTAATATCGTGATTCATGTCACCAAGACCCAGAAGGCCCCCACGACTACGGCCATCAGCTTCACCGGCTCCGGTTCCGGCGATGTCGCCGGCGGCACGAGCCAGACCGGCAAGACCGGTGAGGACTTCACCTTCACTATTAATGAGAAAGCGGGCTATACTTATACGGTCAAGCTGGGCGAGGAGACCCTGACCAAGGCCAATGGCAAGTATACCATTCCCGGCGCAAGGCTCACCGGCGCGGCGCTGACCGTTACCGTGGAGAAGACCGGGAAGCTCCCAGAGATCACGACCACCACCATCGGCTTTGTCGGCTCCGGTTCCGGCGATGTTGACGGCGGTAAGAGCCAGACCGCCGAGAACGGCGAGGACTTCACCTTCACCGTTGATGAAAAAGAAGGCTATACTTACACCGTCAAGCTGGGTAATGAGATCCTGACCAAGGCCAATGGCAAGTACACCATTCCCGGCGCAAAGCTCACCGGCACGGCGCTGACCGTTACCGTGGAGAAGACCGAGAAGCTCCCAGAGATCACGACCACCGCCATCAGCTTCACCGGCTCCGGTTCCGGCGATGTTGCAGACGGCCCGAACCAGACCGCCACGAACGGGCAGGACTTCACCTTCACTATTAATGAGAAAGCGGGCTATACTTATACGGTCAAGCTGGGCGGGGAGACCCTGACCAAGGCCAATGGCCAGTACACCATCCCCGGCGCAAAGCTCACCGGTACGGCGTTGACCGTCACCGTGGAGAAGACCGGGAAGACCGGGGAGAAGCCTCTGCCGACGCCCGTTGGTCCCAAGCCCGAAAAGCCGGAGAAGCCCAGCGAGCCCGGCACCACGGAGCCCA
>ERZ1026780.1826-NODE-1826-length-13269-cov-13.361586_pt1 | contig 13269 bp, 10 predicted proteins | sample MGYA00380126_ERZ1026780 | MGnify/ENA primary metagenome ERZ1026780 (study PRJEB33269, sample SAMEA4719762) | human gut metagenome | biome: human-associated habitat; feature: organic feature; material: feces | place: Cameroon | collected 2013-10 ... | reverse complement strand
AAAAATTTCCGATTGATTTTTCTGCTTTAATCATTTATAGTATCATAACAATACTCCAGCGAATACAGGAAAAGCACTTGTCTTTCTGCAAGCGACAGTTTCCAGTCTTTGAAAGTGGGATGAATGATGAATTCCAAGACGCTGTTTTACGTTCTCAAACGAATCGGTCTGGCGATTCTGACGATCTGGGTCGTTATCACGATCACCTTCTTCGTCATGCACGCCGTCCCGGGCGGCCCGTTCGTCGGCGAAAAGGCGACGACTCCTGCGGTGCAGGCCGCCATGGAGGCCAAATACGGACTTGACAAACCGGTCCTGGAGCAGTATTTTACCTATCTCGGTGATATCGTCCTGCGCTTTGACTTTGGCCCCTCGCTCAAGCAGCGCGGCCGTCAGGTCATCGACATCATCGCCGACGGCATGAAGGTCTCGGCCAAGCTCGGCCTTATCGCCGCCTTCGGCGCGCTCGTCGTGGGCATCGTGCTCGGCGCGGTCGCGGCGCTGCAGCGCAACAAGGTCATCGATAAGGTCATCATGGTCATCACCACTGCCTTCGTCTCCATGCCCTCGTTCATTGCGGGCGCCTTGCTCCTGACCATATTCGCCGTTTCCCTGCATCTTCTGCCAGCCAACGGCGCGCAGAAAAACGGCCTGATCCTGCCGGTCGTCACGCTCGGCCTCTACCCGATGGCCTACATCACGCGTCTGACCCGCTCGTCGATGCTCGACGTGCTCGGGCAGGACTACATCCGCACCGCCCGGGCCAAGGGCGTGCCGGGCTTCAAGGTCATCTTCGGCCACGCGCTCAAAAACTCGCTGATCCCGGTCATCACCTACTTCGGGCCGATGCTCGCCTACATCGTCACCGGCTCCATCGTCGTTGAGCAGATCTTCGCCGTGCCCGGCATCGGCCGCGCGTTCGTCAACAGCATCACCGGCCGTGATTACCCGCTCATCATGGGCACGACCATCATTCTGGCCTGTCTCATTATTATTATGAACCTCGTGTCCGACCTTCTGTACAAGATCGTCGACCCGCGGATCGAACTGGACTAAGGAGGCGCGAACATGGATAAGAAACACAGATTCACCCTCCATGTCAACATGGATGACTTCATTCCCGCCACCGACGAGGAAAAGTCCTACATCGTCCAGATGCGCCCGTCCACCACGTTCTTCAAGGACGGCGTCAAGCGCCTGTGCAGGAACAAGGTCGCGCTCGTGAGCCTGATCGTCGTGGCCATCATCACGCTTTCGGCCATCCTCATCCCCGCCTTCTGGCCGTACTCCTACGACCAGCAGCTGGGCGTGCGTCCCGGCAAGCCCGTCGACGCCTCGTTCAATAACCTCGCTCCCTTCGAGTACGGCAAGACCGAGCTCAAGCGCATCGAAGAGGGTGAAAAGGTCTTCCCGCATGTCTTCGGCACCGACTCCGCCGGGCGCGACTACTTCATCCGCGTCGTCTACGGTACGCGCATTTCCCTCGCCGTCGGCTTCTTCGCGAGCCTCATCGTGCTGATCATCGGCATGACGGTCGGCTCCATCGCGGGCTACTGCGGCGGCAAGGTCGACCTCATCATCATGCGCATCGTCGATATCATCTACTCCCTGCCCGATACGCTGATGGTCATCCTGCTCGCCACGGTCCTGAAGGTCTCGATCGGCGACAAGCTCGACGGCACGCCGCTGGCCAAGATCGGCAGCAACATCATCAGCCTCTTCATCGTCTTCGCCGTCCTCTACTGGGTCTCGATGGCAAGACTCATCCGCGGCCAGATCCTGTCCCTGCGTGAGCAGGAATACGTCCTCGCCGCGCAGGCGACCGGCGCCAAGGGCCGCTGGATCATCACCCGCCATCTGGTGCCCAACTGCATGAGCGTGATCTTCATCTCCACGGCTCTGCAGATCCCGAACGCGATCTTTACCGAGAGCTTTCTGTCCTACCTCGGTCTCGGCGTCAACGCGCCGATGCCGTCGCTGGGCTCGCTGGCGTCCGACGCGCTCAACGGCCTGACCTCCTATCCCTACCGCATGGTCATCCCGGCGCTCGTCATCTCGCTCATCGTGCTCTCGCTCAACCTCTTCGGCGACGGTCTGCGCGACGCGTTCGACCCGAAGCTCAACGGTTAAGGAAGGAGGAAGCAGCATGTCTTTACTTGAAGTACAGGATCTCCATACCTCCTTTTTCACCGACGCGGGCGAGGTCAAGGCCGTCAACGGCGTGTCCTTCTTCCTTGACAAGGGCAAGGTGCTCGGCATCGTCGGCGAATCCGGCTCCGGCAAATCCGTGACCGCGTATTCCATCATGCAGATCCTCGCCTCCACGGGCAAGATCGTCTCCGGCTCCATCAAGCTCGACGGGCAGGAGCTCGTCGGCGCAGGCGAGGACGTGATGAAGCATGTGCGCGGCAACAAGGTCTCGATCATCTTCCAGGATCCGATGACCTCCCTCAACCCGACCTACACCATCGGCCACCAGCTGATGGAGGCCATCACCCTGCACACCGACCGCAACCGCAAGCAGGCGTGGGACCGCGCGGTCGAGATGCTCCGCCTCGTCAATGTCAACGAGCCGGAAAAGCGCATGAAGCAGTATCCCTATGAATTCTCCGGCGGTATGCGCCAGCGCGTCATGATCGCCATGGCGCTGGCCTGCGAGCCCGATATCCTGATCGCCGACGAGCCCACCACCGCGCTCGACGTCACCATCCAGGCGCAGATTTTGGACCTCATGAAGTCTCTGCAGAAGGAGCTCGGCATGGCGATCATCCTCATCACGCACGATCTTGGCGTCGTGGCCCAGATGTGCGACGAGGTCATCGTCATGTACGCCGGCTCCATCTGTGAGCAGGGCACGGCGGACGAGATCTTCTACAATCCCTGCCACGAATACACCAAGGGCCTCCTGCGCTCGATCCCCTCGGCCAGCAACGTCGGCGAGAAGCTCGAGCCGATCCACGGCACGCCGATCGACCTTCTGAATATGCCCGCCGGCTGCCCGTTCGCCCCGCGGTGTGAGGCGGCCATGAAGATCTGCCTGCGCGAACGCGCCGAGCGGATGCGGATCAACGAGGATCATCTGGCCTCGTGCTGGATGAACGTCAAAAAGGGCCTCGAGGACGGCAGCATTGAGCTTGCCGAAGACAAGGACGCGGAACGGAAGGACGGTGCCGACGCATGAAAAACGAAGCTGCACAGCCGATCGTCGAAGTACGCAATCTCAAAGAGTATTTTAACATCAACATGGGCATGTTCCGGACGAAGCCGCTCAAGGCCGTCGACAACGTGAGCTTTGCCATCCAGCCCGGCGAGACGCTGGGTCTGGTCGGCGAGTCCGGCTGCGGCAAGACGACCGTCGGCCGCACCATCCTGCACCTGTACAAGCCCACCGGCGGCGAAGTCCTCTACAAGGGCAGGAAGATCCAGACCAAGGCCGATATCCAGGCCTTCCGCAACAAGGCCTCCATGGTCTTCCAGGATCCCTATTCCTCCCTCAACCCCCGCATGACCGTCGCCGACATCATCGGCGAGCCGCTGGACGTGCATAAGCTCTACTCCAGCCGGCAGGAACGGCAGGAGCGCATTCTCGAGCTCATGGGCTATGTCGGCCTCAACTCCGAGCATGCCGCCCGCTACGCCCACGAATTTTCCGGCGGCCAGCGCCAGCGCATCGGCATCGCCCGCGCGCTCGCGGTCAACCCGGACTTCATCGTCTGCGACGAGCCGGTCTCCGCGCTGGACGTGTCTATCCAGGCGCAGGTCATCAACATGTTCGCCGAGCTGCAGGAAAAATTCGGCCTGACCTATCTGTTCATCGCCCACGATCTGCTGGTCGTGCGCCATATCTCCGACCGCATCGCCGTCATGTACCTCGGCAAGATGGTCGAGCTGGCCAACGCCAACGAGATCTATGACCATCCCCTGCACCCGTATTCCAAGTCGCTTCTGTCCGCTGTCCCGGTCCCGGATCCGAAGATCGCCCGCGCCAACCAGCGCATCGTGCTCTCCGGCGATATCCCGAGCCCGCTGAACGCGCCGAGCGGCTGCCCCTTCCGCACCCGCTGCCCGTACGCGTGCGACAAATGCGCCGAAAGCATGCCGGATTTCCAGGAGGTCTCCGCCGGCCATTTCGTCGCCTGCCACCGCGTGGGCGAGATCAACTGATCTTCATATGCACTGCATATTGAGATAAAATTTTTGAAAGGATGTATCAAAAAATGAAAAAAATGATCGCTCTTCTGCTGGCGCTGATCATGGTTTTCTCTCTGGTGGCCTGCAGCGGCTCCGCTGACACCGCCAAGGATACGACCACCACGGACAGCACCACGACCGACACCGCCGACACCAACGGCAGCGATACCACTGCCGAGCCCGCAAGCACCGAGGGCAGCGCCATCAATGTCTGCCTGGCCTCCGAGCCCGACACCATCGACCCGGCTCTGAACTCCGCCGTCGACGGCGCTACGATGCTCGCTCACCTGTTCTCCGGCCTGGCCAAGTGGTCCCAGGATGCCGACGGCAACCTGCAGATCGTTGCCGACGCAGCGACCGAGCTGCCCGAAGGCGTTGAGAACGAAGACGGCACCGTGACCTACACCTACACCCTGCGTGACGGCCTTGTCTGGTCCGACGGCCAGCCGGTCACCGCTGGTGATTTCGCATTCGCATGGCAGCGCGCTGCTTCCCCCGAGCTGGCCGCCGACTACGGCTACATGTTCGAGGTCGTTGACGGCTACGCCGACATGTGGGCGACTGACGACGACGGCAACTTCCTGAACCCTGACGCACAGCTGAACGTTGTCGCGCTCGACGAAAAGACCCTCCAGGTCACCACCGCCAACTATGTTGCGTACTGGAATGAGCTCCTCGCCTTCCCGACCTACTTCCCGGTCCGTGAGGATGTCGTCTCCAACGACGCATGGGCGACCGATCCTTCCACCTACGTCTGCAACGGCCCGTACACCATGGAGTCCTGGGAGCACAACAGCGTCATCACGCTGGTCAAGAACCCCAACTTCTACGACGCCGATGAGATCACGATGGAGACCATCAACTTCTACCTCTCCGACGACGCCAACAACATGCTCTCCAACTTCAAGAACGGCGACTGGGAGCTCATCGACGACGTTCCCACCAACGAGATCGCCAGCCTGAAGGCTGAGTATCCCGATGAATTCGTCGTTGCCGGCCAGATCGGCACCTACTACGTCTGCTGGAACATCAACGAGGACATCCTCCCCGCTTCCTCCACGCTGACGGGCGCTGAGGCTGAGCAGGCCAAGGCTGAGATCCGCAACGCCATCGGCCTGCTGTTCGACCGCAACTACATCGTCGAAGAGATCGGCCAGGCCGGTCAGGTCCCCGCTTCCTCCTTCGTCGCCATGGGTATGACCAACCCCGACGGCACCCAGTTCTATGAGACTGCCGGCCACAGCGACGACTATGTCGGCTACTACGACGTCTCCGCTGACGCTTACGAGTCCAACTTCGAATCCGCTGTCGAGACTCTGAAGAAGTACTACACCTATGACGAGTCCACCGGCATGTTCACCGACTTCCCGACCCTGACCTACCTGTACAACACCTCCGAAGGCCACAAGGCCATCGGCGAGTACCTGCAGTCCGCGATGGCCGCTGTCGGTATCACCATGAACCTGGAGAACCAGGAATGGGCCACCTTCCTGAACACCCGTAAGGCCGGCGATTACTCCATCGCCCGTAACGGCTGGCTGGCTGACTACAACGATCCGATCTGCTTCCTGGATATGTGGGTCACCAACTCCGGCAACAACGACGTCCAGTTCGGCAAAGGCAATGCCGCCGACGCCAAGGTCTACTCCCTCGACCTGACCTCCTACGGTTATGACACCAAGGTCGAAAACGGCACCTGGGCTGAGACCTACGACGTTCTGATCTCCGACATCAAGAGCTGCACGGATCCCGAGACCCGTTACGCCCTGATGCACGAGGCGGAAGACCTGCTGATGAGCACGGGCTGCATCGTCCCGCTGTACTACTACACCGACATCTACATGCTCGACAGCAACGTCCACGGCTTCTTCTCCAACCCGCTCGGCTACAAGTACTTCATGTACTGCACCATCGGCTAAGCACTTTTGGGAGCTCCTGCGAAAGCAGGAGCTCCTTTTTTCTCCGAAATTCATACTTTTTTCATAAAAGCAGGCTTGCATTTTCCGCGCGTCTGTGCTATATATAGTTTTCGCGAAATGTATATTTTCATCACATGTTAGTCGCGTCTAACTTCCGCGGTGCGGCTGACATACATAACAGGAGGCTTTTTTATGAAACATCTTGGTTTGTTCGCTGCAGGCGTTCTGTTCGGCACCGCCGGTCTTAAGATCCTGAGCAGCAAGGAAGCAAAGACGGTCTACGCCCACACCACCGCCGCCGTTCTGCGCGCGAAGGACTGCGTCATGCAGACCGTCACCACCATCCGCGAGGGCGCGGACGACATCTACGCCGACGCCAAGTCCATCAATGACCGCCGCGCCGCCGAGGCCGGGCCCGAGACCATCGAAGACGCTTCTGCCGACGCAGAGTAACACCTGAAGTCCGCCCGGAAGAGCCGCCGCGCGGCTCTTCCGGTTTTTTGGAGGTTCACAGCATCCTATGAAATGTACCATTCTGCATCAGTCCCCCGGTCGTATGCGCGTGCATCTTGCCTGCCGCCGCATGTCGCTGCGCGAGGCCGATATTCTGGAATATTATCTGAAAAATGTCCCCGGCGTCACCGCCGTCAAGGTCTTTGACCGCACGCAGGACGCCATCATCACCTACCAGGCGGACCGGACCGCGCTCATCCGGGCGCTGGCCGCCTTCTCCTTCGCTTCGGAGCAGGCCATCGCTCTCGTGCCGGAGCATACCTCCCGACAGCTCAACCGCGAGTATGAGGACAAGCTTGTCTTCACGGTCTGCCGCCGCGCGTTCTCGCGGCTGTTCCTGCCCTACCCCATCACGACAGCCATCGCGCTGTTCCGCTCGGTCAAGTACATCAAGGAGGGGCTCAAGGCCCTCTGGCACGGCAAGCTCTCCGTCGCCGTGCTCGACGCCACGGCCGTGACGGTCTCGATGCTCCGCGGCGATTTCAATACCGCGGGCTCCGTCATGTTCATGCTGCGGCTGGGCGAGATCCTCGAGGAGTGGACGCACAAGAAGTCCGTCGCCGATCTCGCGGGCGCGATGGCCCTGAACGTCGACAAGGTCTGGCTGCAGTCCGGCGAGACCGAGCTGCTCGTCCCCATCGGCGACGTCCGCCCGGGCGACCGGATGATCGTCCGCACCGGCAACCTCATCCCGCTCGACGGCAAGGTCGTCTCCGGCGAAGCCACGGTCAACCAGGCCTCCATCACCGGCGAGTCCCTGCCCGTTGCCAAGCGCGCCGGCAGCTACGTCTACGCCGGGACCGTCATCGAGGAGGGCGAATGCGTCGTCTCGGTGGAAAAGGCGCTCGGCGGCGGCCGGTATGACCGCATCGTGCGCATGATCGAAGAATCCGAAAAGCTCAAGTCCACCGCCGAGGACAAGGCCTCGCGGCTGGCCGACCGCCTCGTCCCCTGGACGCTCGGCGGCACGGCGCTGACATATCTGCTCACGCGCAATGTCACGAAGATGCTCGCCGTGCTGATGGTCGACTTCTCGTGCGCGCTGAAGCTCTCCATGCCGATCGCGGTGCTCTCGGCCATGCGCGAGAGCAGCAGCTACCATATCTCCGTCAAGGGCGGCCGCTTCCTGGAGGCCGTTTCCAAGGCCGACACGGTCGTTTTCGACAAGACTGGGACGCTGACCTACGCCACGCCGAAGGTCGCGCAGATCGTCACCTTCGGCGGCCACGAGGCCTCTGAAATGCTGCGGCTGGCCGCGTGCCTGGAGGAGCATTATCCGCACTCGATGGCCAACGCCGTCGTCGACGAGGCCAAGGGGCAGAACCTCAAGCATGAGGAATACCACTCGCAGGTGCAGTATGTCGTCGCGCACGGCATCTCCAGCATGGTCGAGGGCAAAAAGGTCCTCATCGGCAGCGCGCATTTCGTCTTTGAAGACGAGGGCTGCACCATCCCTGCCGCCGAGCAGGAGAAATTCGATACGCTCGACGCGCAGTATTCCCATCTGTATCTGTGCATCGCGGGCGAGCTGGCCGCGGTCATCTGCATCTCCGACCCGCTGCGCGCCGAGGCGAAGGACGCCATCCGCGCCCTGCACGCCTGCGGCATCCGCAAGGTCGTCATGATGACCGGTGACAACCGCAGGACCGCCGCGGCCGTCGCCGCCGAGGTCGGCGTGGACGAGTTCTTTGCCGAGGTCCTGCCGGAGGACAAGGCCGCCTTCATCCGCAGCGAAAAGGCCGCGGGCCGCACCGTCATCATGATCGGCGACGGCGTGAACGACTCCCCTGCTCTCTCGGAGGCCGACGCGGGCGTCGCCATCTCGACCGGCGCGGCCATCGCGCGCGAGATCGCCGACATCACCATCGCCTCGGAGGATCTGTTCGAGCTCGTGACGCTCCGCCGCATCAGCGAAGCGCTCATGGCCCGCATCCACCGCAACTACCGCACGATCGTGGGCTTCAACCTCGGCCTCATCATCTTCGGCGTGGCCGGCATCCTGCCGCCCACCACCTCGGCCCTGCTGCACAACGCCTCCACCCTCGCCATCAGCCTCAAGAGCATGACCAACCTGCTCCCCGCGGCAGCGGTGTAAACAGCCATAAAAAAACGGACGTATCCTGTGTGATACGTCCGTTTTTTATGCCATTTTTACTTGATGACGCCCTTCTGGAGGATGATGTTTGCGTAGATGGCCGTCTCGCCGGACTGCAGGATGCAGTAGGTCTTGCGTGCCTCGTCGTAGAACTCGAAGCGCTCGTAGCTGCCGAAGGCGGCCGCGCCGCGCGCGTCATGCTTGGCGACGATCTTCTTGTATTCGTCCCAGATGGGGACCTCCAGCCCCTTGTCCTTCTCCGCGACCTGCATGATCATGACCGGGTGCTCGACATATTCGTCCAGCGGGATGACCTGCAGGATGGCGTCGAGCAGCTCGGGCACGCCGTGGCCGTCGGCGCGCAGGAAGACGCAGTTGTTGGGCTTTGCCATCGAGACGCCGGGGAAATTGCCGTCGCCGATGCAGATCCGGTCGCCGTGGCCCATCTCACACAGGACCTTCAGCAGCTCCGGGGAAAGGATCGGGGGGATATTGTTCAGCATATTCAGTACCTCCTGTTTTCACGGCCGCCCGTTGACTTTGGGCGGCGGACCATTTAAAATACAGACAAACGTACAAAAAGGAGACCTTTGTCATGGACTATGCACAGCAGCTCGCCGATTTTGCCCACATTCTGGAGCAAAAGCGCCTCGTCACCGCGCTGGAGGGCAACGCCTCCGTCATCGACCGGCAGACCGGGCTGACCTACGTCACGCCCTCCGGCCGGATGAAGCTTCTGCTGGAAAAAGAGGATATCTGCGTCATGAACGCCGCGGGAGAGCAGATCGGCGGCCGCGGCCGGCGCTCGAGCGAGTATCTGCTGCATGAGGCCGTCTATCAGGCGCGGCCGGATGTGACGGCCGTGGTCCACAGCCACTGCCCGTTTCTGACGGCCTACGCGCTGCGGTATCAGAACTTTGACGTCCCGGAGACCTGCTCGCTGCGCGAGGTGTTCACGCACTTCACCTGCCTGCCCTACGGCAAGCCCGGCACGCATGAGATCCACCGCGGTATCGGCGAAGCGCTGGCCGACAGCCCCATCTGCCTGCTCGGCGGCCACGGCGTCGTCTGCGCCTCCACGTCCCTCGAGCGCTGCATCGGCCTCCTCGAAGCCGCCGAAGGCCTCGCAAAAACCATCTGGCTGGCGAAGTGAGGCCATAAGCCTCCCCTTCCAGGGGAGGTGGCTCGGCGAAGCCGAGACGGAGAGGTCGCAGCAAATTTGCAGCAACCTCTCAGTCTGCTTCGCAGACAGCTCCCCTGGAAGGGGAGCCTTTGGCCCGCTGCGGCGGGGAACAATCCCTCAGTCAGCCTACGGCTGACAGCTCCCTTTACACAAGGGAGCCTTTTTATTTTATGCTCTGGTGTGGAACGCCTCTTTGAGGCTGGGGTAGAGCATGGCGTAGCGCTTTTTGATGAGCGCGTAGACCGGCTGCACGGCAGGGTCCGGCTCGATGTCGCCGCTCATGCGGATATGGCTGCAGGCCTCCGGCAGATCCCGGAACAGCCCGATCGCCACGCCCGCGGCCGCGGCCGCGCCGAGGCTCGTCGCGCTGTCGGAGAAGGTGGAGACGTCGTGGAATGTCACATTGCACACGTCGGCCAGGATCTGCTTCCAGAGCTTCGACTTTGCGCCGCCGCCGATGATGCGCAGATCGTGGATCTCCTGCCGCTCGCGCATCACGTCCAGGATCTGACTCAGCCCGCAGGCCGTGCCCTCCAGAACGGCGCGGAGGAAATGCTCGCGCTTGTGCGTGGTGTTCATTCCGAAGAAGACGCCCTGCGCCTGCGCGTCAAAGACCGGGGAGCGTTCGCCCTCGAGATACGGCAGGTAGATGAGGCCTCCCGCGCCCGCCGGGACCGTCGCCGCGGCGGAATCGAACGCGCGGGCCGAAGCCACGTCAAACAGCTCCATCGCCCATGAGACCGACCGACCCGCGCACTGCTCCGTGCCGAAGACGTTGCAGCCGTGGCCGTCGAGCGTGTAGATGTGGAAGACGCGGTGCTGCGGGTCGATGAACGGCTCTTCCATCTGCCCGGCGATCCACGCGGTGGTGCCGAGACTGAGGTAGAAATCGCCGGGCTTCGCCACGCCCGCGCCGATGTTGGCGCACGCGCCGTCGCCGCCGCCGACGGACACCGGGATGCCTGCCCGCAGGCCGAGGCAGCCCGCCGCTTCTTCGGACAGGTAGCCCGCGAGCTCGCAGCTCGTGCGGATCTCGGGGAATTTTTCCGCGTCCACGCCGACGTTCCGGAACATATCCAGATCGTACTGCCGCGTGCGCAGGTTCATCAGCAGCCCGTGCGAGGCATCGGACATGTCGGTCGTGTCCATATGCCCGGTCAGGCGGTAGACCAGATAGTCCTTCGACTGCAGGATCCGGGCGGTCCGGGCGTAGAGCTCCGGCTCGTGCTCCTTGAGCCAGAGGGTCTTGCAGAGCGTCGAGGCCGGGGAGAGCACGTTGCCGCAGATCTCATAGAAATAATCCCGGCCGTAGCGGGCGCGCAGCGCGTTGGAGATGGCCAGCGCGCGGGTATCCGCGTGGATCATCGCGGGGCGGAGCGTCTGCCCCTCGCTGTCCATCGGCAGGCAGCCGAGCATGTGGCCCGAGACGCCGATGGCGTCGACCCGCTTGACGTACTCCGGCGCAAGCTCGCGGAGCATCATCATCGCGCGGACCGCGCTCATCCACCAGTCCGCGGCCTCCTGCTCGCAGCCGCCGTCGGGATAGTGATGGGTCGGATAGGTGGTCGTCACGTTGCGGATGATATTGAGATTTTCGTCGACCAGCGAGGCCTTCAGGCCGCTGGTGCCGATATCAAAAGCCAGTAGTGTGCTGTGCAAATTGTATCACTCCATGTATGGGATGCCGGGTGGCCCCGGTGGGGATGCCCTGTTTTATTGTACAATATCCCACCGGAAATGCAAAGAGCTTTTTGCGCAATCTGCCTGAAAAAAGGCGGGCATCTGCCCGCCTTTTTTGTTTTGCCGGTTCAGCGGATATTCTTGTACATCGGGCCGTAGGCGGCGCAGGCACGGTAGTCCTGGCCTTCCTTGTCCATGCCGAAGGCATTCCAGGCCGCCGGACGGAAGACGTCCTTGTCGGCGACGTTGTGCATGCACACGGGGATGCGCAGCATCGAGCAGAGCGTGATGAGGTCCGCGCCGACGTGACCGTAGGAGATCGCGCCGTGGTTCGCACCCCAGTTCTGCATGACGGAGTAGGCGCTCTCAAACGGGCTGCCGGACTTGCCGTCGCAGCGCGGGGTGAACCAGGTGCACGGCCACGTGGGGTTCGTGCGCTCCATGAGCGTGTCGGTGACCTCGTCGGGCAGCTTCACGGTCCAGCCCTCGGCGATCTGCAGCACGGGGCCAAGGCCCTTGACGAGATTCAGGCGGATCATGGTCGCGGGCATTTCCGCGCGGGTGACAAAGTGGCTGGAGAAGCCGCCGCCGCGGAAGTTGTCGAAGCCGGCCTCGCACCAGACGGTCGCGTCGGTCATCTTCTGGATGTCCGCATCGTCCACTTCCCACCAGCGCTTCATGACGGCATTGCCATTTTCGTCCGTGCACTCGCCGCAGGCGTCGAGGCAGGCCGCGCCGGAGTTCAGCAGGTGGATGATGCCGCCGTTTTCCTTCGCCTTGCCCTCGAGATCGTAGCCGGTGACGCGCTTCGTGGCCTCGGGAGACCAGTAGGTACGCACGTCGGCGAAGATCTGCGCGCGGTTGGTCAGCAGCTCCATGAAGAGCATGCCGAGGCCGTTGAGGACGTCATTCTCGGTCGCAAAGACCATCGGCTCCTTCGGGCCTTCGAAGTCGAAGGACGAGTTGAGCACAGCCTCGGGATAGTCGCAGTTGGGCCAGTGGTCGGTCCACTGTCTCTGGCCCTGGAAGCCGGCGGCGATGGCGTTGTGGCCGACGGATTCCTCAATGAAGCCTGCGGGCAGGTTCTTGTTGCCCTGGATCAGATCCTTGATGATGCAGTACATCTTGATCGTGAATTCCCACTGCTTTTCCTTTTCCTCGGGGGTGAACTTGATGCGGCGGTTCTCGCCGAGGAATTCCACGGATTCGGGGTTGTCGTCGCGGCCTTCCTTGCAGTGCTCCTTCGTCCAGGCCAGCGCCTTTTCATAGGCCTCATGGTCGTAGATGCCCTCTTCCATGCGGCGGAGGATCTCGACCTCGTCGACGGACTCGACGCGCAGGCCCAGATACTCTTCCATGAAGTTCTGATCCATGATGGAGCCGCCGATGCCCATGGTGACGGAGCCGATCTGCAGATAGCTCTTGCCGCGCATCGTGGCAGCCGCGACGGCCGCCCGGCCGAAGCGCAGGAGCTTTTCCTTCACGTCGTCAGGGATCTCGGTGACCTGATCGCGGTCCTGCACCTCATGGCCGTAGATGCCGAAGGCGGGCAGGCCCTTCTGGGCGTGGGTCGCCAGAACGGAGGCCAGATACACAGCGCCCGGACGCTCGGTGCCGTTGAAGCCCCAGACGCCCTTGATGGTCATGGGATCCATGTCCATGGTCTCGGAGCCGTAGCACCAGCAGGG
>ERZ1026780.1819-NODE-1819-length-13307-cov-4.509508_pt1 | contig 13307 bp, 13 predicted proteins | sample MGYA00380126_ERZ1026780 | MGnify/ENA primary metagenome ERZ1026780 (study PRJEB33269, sample SAMEA4719762) | human gut metagenome | biome: human-associated habitat; feature: organic feature; material: feces | place: Cameroon | collected 2013-10 ... | reverse complement strand
TGCGCCGGGGAAAGGAACCATGTTCCTCCCGTAAACCCTCTTCTTTTTGGACGAAGGACGAGAGGCGAAAGCCAACAAAACGAAAACACCTGCTTCAAAAAGCAGGTGTTTTCTGGTACGCCCGACTGGAGTCGAACCAGCGGCCTTTAGAGTCGGAGTCTAACGCTCTATCCAGCTGAGCTACGGGCGCATATGCGGTTTTCCGGGGAACGAAAGGTATTATAGCACGCTTTTCTCCGTTTGTAAACCTCTAAATCAATTTTTTCCTGCAGGAAAAAAATCGGCGGCGTCTGCCCTGCGCCGCGCTTGCACGGCAGCGGCCCCTGTGGTATAATACTTTTTAAAAAAACGGAACAGAAACGATCACGCAGGAGGTGTGATACCACAATGATGACTTATGAACAGATCAGCCAGGATCCGGCCATCCGCACCTATATCGCCAAGGCGGACGAATCCCTCATCGCTCTGGGCTATACGGAGCACAGCTTTGCCCATGTGACCCATGTGGCGGAAATGGCAGGCTATATCCTGCAGGCGCTGAATTATCCCGAGCGAACCGTGGAGGTGGCAAAGATCGCCGCCTATCTCCACGACATCGGCAACCTGGTGAACCGGGTGGACCACAGCCAGAGCGGCGCCGTCATGGCCTTCCGCATTCTGAACGAGCGGGGCTTTGATCCGGAGGAGATCGCCACCATCACCACCGCCATCGGCAACCACGACGAGGGCACGGGCGTCCCGGTGAACGCCGTGGCCGCGGCGCTGATTTTGGCGGACAAATCCGATGTGCGCCGCAGCCGTGTGCGCAACACCGACATCAGCAGCTTCGATATCCACGACCGGGTGAATTATTCCGTCACCAAGTCGGAGCTGAAGATCAACGAGGCCCGGACGCTCATCAAGCTGAAGCTCACCGTCGATACGCACTTCGGCTCCGTCATGGATTATTTTGAGATCTTCCTGCAGCGCATGATCCTCTGCCGCAAGGCGGCGGAGAAGCTGGGCCTGCAGTTCAAGCTGATGATCAACGAGCAGCAGCTGATCTGACCGCCGGCAGCTTTGGTCTCTATAAAAATAAAAGGGCACGCCCTCCGGCGTGCCCTTTGTTTGATTTCTTTTCGGTTTTTGCTCAGCGATCCTGCAGGATCACCCAGCCCCGGTCTGCGCCCCAGTATTCCGTGGCCGGAAGCGTATAGGTGAGCTCCTTCCCGCAGCGGGAGCAGACCACGATCCACCCGCGAAGCGGATCCAGCTTCGCCTTGGCGGAATGGTTGTCGTCCGCCCGGCTCAGCAGGGTCAGGGTCTCGTCGCCGCAATGGGCGCAGATCTCCTTTTTCTCCTGCAGCGTCCAGCAGCCGGCGCTTTTCTCAAGGTATTCTGTTTGGAAGGGACCTTCGCAGCCGCAGCTTCTGCAGGGCTGCACTTCGCCGCCGGCCAGACCGGTCAGGGAGCCTGTCAGCAGCAGACAGCACAGGAGCAAAGCGGTGATCTTTTTCATCGGGAATCCCTCCTTTGATTCTGTATTTCTAATGTATCACGGCTCTTTTGCTTTTTCAATTCCTCTATTTTCCAGTTTTTTGGTGACTTTTTTGTCAATTTTCCCCGCAGGCGCAAAAGCGGCAGCGCCGATCAGGGCGCTGCCGGCCCGCCCCTTTTGCGGCGCGGTGCGGCAGGTCTGGTTTCCCCGCTGCAGCGCTTGACAGCGGGGCGCTTTCGTGATATCCTGCAAAAAAACATCGGGAAGGCGGGCTTTTCATGAATATCGTTTCCATCACGCCGGCGCTGGCCTCTGCCGCCAGCCACCTCTATGCCACGGCCTGGAAGGCCGCATACCGGGGCATGATCCCGCAGGAGTATCTGGACCAGCTCTCCCCCGAACTGTGGACCCCATTGCTGGGGCAGTCCTCCCCGGACCAGCAGGATTTCCTGCTGCTGGAGGACGGACAGCCCGCGGCCGTCTCCTCCATCTGCGCAGCCCGGGATCCATCCATGCAGGGCTGGGGCGAGATCGTCTCCCTCTATGTTCATCCGGACCGCTTCCGGCGGGGCTATGGCCGGGCGCTGCTGCAGCATGATCTGCGGCAGCTGGCCGGGATGGGATTTTCCCGGGTCTATCTCTGGGTCCTGGAGGAAAACCTCCGCGCCCAAAGTTTTTACCGCGCCATGGGCCTATCGCCCGATGGCGGCAGGTCTTTGCTGACCATCGGCGGCGCGGAGATCCCGGAGCTTCGCTTTGTCAGGACGGTTCCTGCGTTGGCAGCGGCGGAGCCGTAATCCGCAGCCTTTTCCTGCGTTTTTCCCCGGAGCAAAGCGCCATCTGCGCATAAAGCGCAAAAACGGCAGCGCCGATCAGGGCGCTGCCGCTTATTTTTACCGTTCTGTCAGTTGGCCGCCAGCGTCTCCCGCTGGGTAAAGACCATATCCTCGCTGAAAAGCTCCGCCTCAGCGCCGGCAAACAGCTCATCCAGCCAGAGCTCATAGGCCGTCTGGGCCGCTTCCTCGTTGGGATCGTCGGCGACCGTGGTGCTCTCGCCCACGAAATACATGATATGGGAGCCATAGCTGGTCTGCACGATGCCGTGGTCGCCGGGCTGGCGGGATGCATCAAAGCACCAGTCGTTGAACTCCGTCACCGTCCGGCCGGGAGCCAGATCCTCATAAAGGCCGCCGTTGTCCACAGAGCCGGGATCGTCGGAATATTCCCCGGCCAGCGCCGCGAATTTCTCCTCCGTGGGCTCGGCCAGGAACAGGGCGTAGATCTCCTCCGCCTTTTTCTGGGCGGCTTCCGCGTCGGGGATGTCGCTGCCCTCCTCCGGCTGGATCAGAATATGGCGCACATTGACGCAGTAGGTCAGCTCCGCCGCCGGATCATACTGCTCCTCATAAAACTGCCGGTATCTTGCGTTGGCATAGCTGCCCGCCAGCGTGGAGCGGCGCAGATAGGTCTCGTAGCTCTGGACCTCGCAGCAGGGGTCGAACATAAAGCGCAGATATTCGTTGGCGGAGGAATAGCCGTTGCTTGCGGCATATTCGTTCAGGGAATCCAGCGTCTGGGTCAGGTACTGCTCATCGTCGTCGGAAAGCACATAGCCCTCCGCCTCCGCCTGGCTGCACAGCGTCTCCGTCTGGACCCAGTTGTCCACTGCCAGCTGCGCGAAATAATCGTGCCAGGTCTGCGTCTCGCTGAACTGCTGCTGGTCAAAGGGCGTGGACAGGCTCAGGTAATAGGAGAGATAATCCGCATTGCTGCTGTAGAAATTGAAGAAGAGATCCCAGTAATAATACTGGAAGATCTGGTTGGTGAGGGTCTTTCCGTCATATTCTGCGACGATGTTCTGTGCGCCCGGCGTCTCTGCGCCGTAAAGGCCGGTGTTTTCTGCCAGAGCGGTAACGGCCTGCAGGGTATTGCTGCGGGTGCCGTCGGTCTCGCCATCAGACGGACTACTGATTTCACCGTCAAGCTCCCCGGCGGGGCCTTTCTCAGGCTGGGCGGTATCGCCATAAAGCGCATCCTTGCCCACGGAAGGGACCGACTGATGCCCCCGGGCCACGACCAGCACAAAGGCCGCCAGCAAAACGGCCGCCAAAAGGACCGTCAGGATCGCCGCAGGGCTCCAGCCGGACCGTTTGCCAGGCTCGGCGGGCTGGGTCTCCCCGGCGGGCTGGGCGGTCTGGATGTTGTTATCTTCATTCATAAAAAGGACCTCCTGTCTTTCAGCAAGCTCATCATACCATACCGCGCCCCGGATTGCAAATAAATTGGGGATAAACTAAGCCCGCGGCCAGGGCCGCGGGCTTTGAAAAACACGATGGGCCGCGCTCAGGCGGTCTTTTTCCGGTTGAGCAAGACGCCCACCAGCATAAACACCGCGAACACGATCAGATACCAGACGCAGGCCATGCCATGGCCCAAAATACAGGCCGCCACCATAAAGACAGCGCCGCAGATGGACAGGATGGGCAGGATAAAGCGTCGCAGGACGGATTCGTTCTTCTGCTTGCGGATCCACTGGATGAAGATGGGGATATACATGGCGTAGATGGTAATGATGGGCAGCTCGCTGGAATCGAAGACAAAGGCGCCCTGCCAGGTGCCGGCCAGATTGGCCAGATAGAAATACAGGCCCCAGAAGCCGCACATCAGCAGGCCGACCACGGAGGAATTGTGGGCCATATTGGTCTTGGAGTCCACCTGAGAGAAGATCTCCGGCCGGGGGCCTTCCTTGCGGGCGGCCAGCGAATAGAGGCCGCGGACGCAGCCCAGCATCAGGCCGTTCATGGTACCCAGGCAGGAGATGGCCACGAACAGGTTCAGGACATTGCCGAACACATTGCCGAAGATATTCAGGAAGGCCACGGTAGCGCCCTCGCGGATCAGCTGGTCGTTGGAAGCGCCGCCGGCCACGCCGATATAATAGAACAGATAGGTGGCGATGATGATCAGTCCGCCGATGATCAGCGCCTTGGGCAGATTCCGCTTGGAATCCTTCAGCTCGGAATTGATGGAGGTGGCGATGATCCAGCCCTCATAGGCAAAGGCCGTTGCGCACACTGCCGCGAACAGCGGGTTGCCGATGACCTCATATCCCAGCGCAGGATTGGCAAAGTTGCTGGCCAGCTGACCGGTGGTCAGGCCGTAAACGATACCCACAACAGCCATCAGCGTCAGCGGGATGAATTTGATAACCGTGGCCGTGGTCTGCAGCTTGCCTGCCAGCTTAGGCGAAAGGGCATTTACTGCATAGCCGCAGCACAGGTAAAACAGCATCAGTGCGATGCATTCCGGCCCCACCACGCAGCCGCCCTGCTCCGCCGGGACCACCAGCGGCAGGCTGGGATTGACGGAGGTCAGGAAGACCAGGGTATAGCGGGCAGAGAGCCAGGCCAGAACGGAGGTCAGCGTGGGATAATAAATGGTGGTCATGAACCAGCCCACCAGATAGCCGTATTTCGGGCCGACGGTGGCCTCGGCATAGTCCACGATCCCGTTGACCTTTTCATATTTCTGGGACATATTAGCAAAGGTCAGAACACACACCAGCATGATCACACCGCCGATGAGCCAGGCCAAGATGCCAAGCGGCATATTTCCTCCGGTCTTTTCCAGGATGACCTGGGCCTTAAAAAAGACGCCGGAGCCGATTACGATGCCCACCACCATGCAGATCGCGGTAAATAGGCCGTATTTCCGTTCCAGTTTGTTGTCCATACAAATCCCTCTTTCGTTGTTACACTTTTTTCATAAATAAAGCTTGTGCTCATCATAGAGAGTTTCCGGCCAAAAGTCAAGGGAAAAGCAGCAAAAAAAACGGCAAAATCACAAATTTTGTAGACGAACACAATACAATATTTGTCAATTTGTATGATATGCAGCAGGAAAACGGGAAAAATCGGGAATATTTTTGTGCTTTTTCGCTTTACTTTGCTACCACTTGACCTTTTGCAATTTTCCGATGCTCTCCTTCTGAGGCAAGCCTGCCGCCCGCCCTCCCGCTATTCTATCCCTATGCGCCGTTTTTCCCTTCTATGCCGAACTGCGGCCATTCCTGTGGGGGACTTGACGAATGTGGTATACTATGCAGTAGGAGCAGTGTTCTCCCGTCTATGGATCAATCAAACTATTATCAATAAAGGAAGCGTGTATTATGACCAAGATCGACATTTTTTCCGGCTTTTTGGGTGCGGGCAAGACCACGCTCATCAAGAAGCTGATCCGGGAAGCCTATCAGGGCGAGCAGCTGGTGCTCATCGAAAATGAATTCGGTGAGATCGGCATTGACGGCGGCTTTCTGCAGGATGCGGGCATCAACATCACTGAAATGAACTCCGGCTGTATCTGCTGCAGCCTGGTGGGGGATTTCGGCAAGGCGCTGCGTCAGGTGATGGAGCAGTATCATCCCGATCGGATCCTTATCGAGCCCTCCGGCGTAGGCAAGCTTTCCGATGTGATCCGCGCTGTGGAAAACCTCGGTATGGAGGACGCCGCCCTCAACGGCTTTACCACCGTGGCCGACGCCAGCAAGTGCAAAATGTATATGAAAAACTTCGGTGAATTTTTCAACGACCAGATCGAGCATGCCAGCTCCATCGTCCTCAGCCGCACCGCCGGCATGAAGGAGCAGAAGCTGAACGAGGTGGTTGCCCTGCTGCGGGAGCACAATGCCGTGGCCTCTATCATCACTACGCCCTGGGATGAGCTCACCGGAAAGCAGATCCTGGAGACCATGGAACGGAAAAATACCCTTCAGGCCGAGCTGAAGCAGCTGGCGCTGGAGACCGCCCGCCTCCATGAGGAAGAAGAAGAAGAAGAAGAGGACGAAGAGGAATGCTGCTGCGGCCACCATCATCATGACCATGAGGACGAGCATGCGCATCATCACCATCATGATCACGAGCATGAACATGAGCATGAACACGAGCATGAACACGAGCATGAACACGAGCATGAACACGATGACGAGTGCCATGAGCATCATCACCATGGGGAAGAGGACGACTGCTGCTGCGGCCACCATCATCATGATCACGATGAGCATGACCATGAGCATCATCACCACCATCATCACCATGCCGACGAGGTCTTTATCAGCTGGGGCGTGGAAACGCCGCAGAAATATACGCTGGATGAGATCGAGGAGCTGCTGGGCCAGCTGAACGGCGGCATTTACGGTGCCGTCCTTCGTGCCAAGGGCATCGTGGAGGGCGAGGATGGCCGCTGGATCCACTTCGACTTCGTCCCCGGCGAGCAAAATGTGCGCTACGGCGCCGCCGCCACCATCGGCCGGCTGTGCGTCATCGGCGCCAAGCTGGACGAGCACGGGCTGAAAGAGCTGTTCCGGGTGTAATGCCATGGAGCTTCCCGTTTATCTGTTCACCGGCTTTCTGGAGGCCGGAAAGACCCGCTTTATCCAGGAGACGCTGGAGGACGAACGCTTCAACGCCGGCGAGCGCACCCTGCTGCTGGTCTGTGAGGAGGGTGTTGAGGAATATGCCCCGGAGCAGTTTTCCGGCAACCATGTGTTTATTGAGGTACTGAACGACAGCTCCCAGCTGAACGCCGACCATCTGGCCAAGCTGCAGATGGCGCACAATGCGGAGCGCTGCGTGGTGGAATACAACGGCATGTGGCTGCTGGACGAGCTTTACCAGAATATGCCGGAGGATTGGGTCATCTATCAGGAGATCTGCTTTGCCGACGCCAACACCTTTTTGAGCTACAACGCCAATATGCGCCAGCTGATGGTGGACAAACTGAAAAGCTGCGAGATGATCGTCCTGAACCGGGCCAGGCCCGATCTGGACAAGCAGGAGATCCACAAGATCGTCCGGGGTGTCAGCCGGCGGGCGGAAATCGCTTATGAAGGCCCCGACGGCGCTGTGGTCTACGATGACATCGAGGATCCCCTGCCCTTCGATCTGGAGGCGCCGGTGGTGGAGATCCAGGATCAGGATTACGCCGTCTGGTATCGGGACATTTCCGAGGAAACGAAAAAATACGGCGGCAAGACGCTGCGCTTCAAGGGCATGGTCGTGTGCAGCCCCAAGCTACCCAAAAACACCTTCCTCTGCGGCCGCTATCTGATGACCTGCTGCGAAGCAGACATCGCCTATACGGGTCTGGCCTGCCAGTGGGACAAGGCAGACGGCCTGCAGAGCAAGCGCTGGGTCACCGTGACGGCCACCATCGCCATCAAGTTCAGCTCGGTCTACGGCAAACGCGGCCCGGTGCTGCAGGTGCAGTCGGTGGAGCCGGCCCAGCCCCCGGCGCAGGAAGTCGCCACCTTCTATTGATCCCATTTCCGATCCCACAACGAAACAGCCGCGGCAGAACGCTCTGCTGCGGCTGTTTTTTCTTCTTCGGGCGCGCCGGGGCCTGCGCTGCAGGCAGGCGCTCACACCTGCGCCTTGGGGTTGGTATACTGCCCGTGCTTCTGCGTCCGATTTTCATACTGGATGGCAAACCGGGGGCAGCGATGCAGGCAGCCAAGGCACATCACGCACTTTTCCTTGACCCAGACCGGCCGGCCCGCCTTCATTTCGATCGCCTGGACCGGGCATTTTTTCGCGCACAGGCCGCAGCCGATGCAGCCATCCTCCACATGGAGATGCGCGGTGCGGCGCACGCTGCGGTCATAGAGCGGCTGGGCGATCCACGCAGCGAATACTGCCGGCATGCGCGGCCGCATATGCCGGTTTCGGCGGCGCTCCCGGACGCCGCAGATCATGTCCTCGATCTGCGCCTCGGTATTTTTGGTATATTTCGCCACCTTTTCCGGGGTGGAAAGATCAAAGATCGGCGTCCAGGTATCCACCATCCGGACGGAATAGTAGGCGTCGATCCTGCGATCCCGGATCGCCCGGCCCGCCATATATCCTGCCGCGCCCGGCGTTGTCCCATAGGTGGCGGCAAAATACAAATATTCCGTCTGAAACGAAGCCTTTTCCAAAAACGCCCGGACGATGCTGGGCAGGCCCCAATCGTAAGTGGGCGAGACGATGCCGATGGACGCATCTGCAAAGGTATCGCGGCCGCTTCGGATGCAGTCCGGGATAAACACCAGCTCCTGCCCTGTGGCCTGCGCCAGGCGGGCCGCCGCGTATTTCGAGTTTCCCGTTGCAGAAAAATACAGGATCATCTGCCGCCTCCTTTTCCGGCCCTTTAGCCGGCTGTGCTTTGCTTTAGTATAGCACGGCCGGGCGGCCTTCACAAGCGGATCTTTTTTCTCTTGCCAGGCGGTCTTTTTCGGAATAAAATAAACGCAGTTATCTATAAATCAATTTATCGAATCGGAGGCCGGGAGGAGCCGCGGCTTTTCCGCTTTCTGTTTATGCGGCCCCGGGCCTTTTCCCAGCTCCGGCAGGCCCTGCTCCCCATGATCGAGCGCTCCGTCGCGGCGCTGATGGAGACTTACCGGATCGGCCACGAGGAAGCTGATCTTCTGCACGACCAGCTCTGGATGCACGCCCACGGCATCGCCGCCATGATCGCCACGGATTTCTGCGACTGGGACATGGCGAAGGTGGAGCGGATGCTGGACGGCTGCAGGCACGCTTTTACGCAGCAGTATGAGGTGTGACGATGTTTACGAACCGAGACCTGCGGAACCTGATCCTGCCCCTGTTTGTGGAGCAGTTTCTCCTGATGTTCGTCGGCATTGCCGACACCTTCGTGGTCAGCTTTTCCAGCGAGGCGGATGTTTCCGGCGTATCGCTGGTGACCTCCTTCAACACCGTCCTCATCTTCCTGTTTACGGCCTTTCCTCCGGCGGCGCGGCCCTGTGCCGCAGCGTCGGCAGGACCAATGTGACCATGCAGATCTCCATCGCCGCCAACGGCATCAATGTGATCGGCAACTGCGCGGGCGTGTTTCTCCTGCGCATAGGGGCAGCCGGCGTGGCATGGCCCTCCCTGCTTTCCCGGATCCTTTCCGCCGCGCCGGTGACGGCCTATTGCTTCCGGAAGGACTGCCCGGTCCGATACCGGGCCGGAGATATCTTCGCCTGGGAAGGGCGCCTTTTGAAAAAGGTCATGGGCATCGCCCTGCCCAACGGCGTGGAAAACGGGGTGCATCAGCTGGTGAAGGTGGCGCTTTCCAGCATGGTGGCCCTCTTCGGCACCTATCAGATCGCGGCCAATGGCGTGGCCTATCCCTTTGCCGGGCCGCTGGGCAACGGGCTGCGCGCCGCAGGCGATGTCCGCTTCACCATGCTCGTTTCCATTGCGCTGACCATCGGGGCGCGGCTCTTTTTCTCGGCGCTGTTCGGCAGGCAGCTGGGCCTGAGCGTGATCGGCGTTGCCATCGGCATGAGCATCGACCTGGTCTTCCGCGGCGCGATCTTCCTCTGGCGGCTGAAGTCGCAGAAATGGACGCGGTTCCGGCTGATCTGACTGCCGCCTTCCGGCAAAAAGCCCCGCACCGGCTTGCTTCCGGCGCAGGGCTTTTCTGTTTTTCTATGCTGCGGGATTTATGCGGTGATGACCGTTCCGGCCTTGCCGGCCAGCGCATCCACGGCTCTGTCCGGCGTGGTGATGATGCACCGTCTGCCGGGCCGCGCTTCTACAAAGCGCACCGCCGCCTCCACCTTGGGCAGCATGGAGCCGGGGGCAAACTGCTTCTGGGCGATATATTCCCTTGCCTGAGCCGCAGTCATCCGGGGCAGGCCCTGCTGCTCCGGCTTTCCGAAGTTCAGGCAGCACTGCTCCACAGCGGTGAGCATCAGGAAAAGATCTGCATCCAGGTCCTGCGCCAGGCGCTCGGAGGCCAGATCCTTGTCAATGACGGCGGCGATGCCGTTCAGATCGCCGTCTGCGTCCCGATAGACGGGGATGCCGCCGCCGCCCACGGCGATAACGGTATGCCCGCCGGCGATCAGATCCCGGATGGCGTCCAGCTCCACGATCTCCCGGGGCTGGGGCGAGGCCACCACCCGGCGCCAGCCGCGGCCGGCATCCTCCTTCATCACATAGCCCCGCTCCTGCGTCAGACGCTCGGCCTCTGCCTTGGTGCAGAAGGCACCGATGGGCTTGGTGGGGTTTTGAAAGCCGGGATCCGCCGGGTCCACCACCACCTGCGTCACCACGGCCACCGGGCTGCAGCGCCTGCCCCGCAGACGCATGGCCCGCTGCAGGCCCTGGGTCATATGATAGCCCAGCATGCCCTGGCTCATGGCGCCGCAGACATCAAAGGGCATACAGGGCGTGGCTTCGGCAGACGCTTCGTTCTGCAAAACGATGCCGCCCACCTGGGGGCCGTTGCCGTGGGTCATGACCACGCGGTAGCCCTGAGAAATGATATCCGCGATCTGGAGAGAGGTATTGTCGATGATGGAGAGCTGCGTCTCCGCGTCGGCCAGCTTTCCGCCGATGGTGAGGGCGTTGCCGCCCAGAGCGATCACAATCGTCTCCACAAGCGTCCTCCTGTTCTGTCAAACGCTGCCGATGGTGGCTACCAGCACGGCCTTGATGGTATGCATCCGGTTTTCCGCCTCGTCAAAGACGCGGCTCCGCTCCGACAGGAACACCTCGTCGGTGACCTCGCGGATATCATAGCCCAGCTCCAGCTGGCTCTTGGCCATGGTGGTCTCAAAATCATGGAAGGAGGGCAGGCAGTGCAGGAAGATGCAGTCGGGGTTTTCTGTGGCGGCAAAGACCTCTCCCGTGACCCGGAAGGGCGTCAGCAGGCGCACCCGCTCGGGGATCTTTTCTTCCTCGCCCATGGAGGCCCAGATATCGGTATACAGCGCGTCTGCGCCCTTGAGCAGGGCAGGATCCGCGCCATATTCCACTCGGGCGCCGGTCTCTTTTCCGACCTGACGGCAATACTCCACCACCTCGGCGGCAGGAGCCAGCGCTTCGGGGCCCCAGCCCACATAATGGATGCCCAGCTTGGCGCAGATATACATCAGACAATAGGCCACATTGTTGCGGGTGTCGCCACAGAAAACCAGCTTGCACTTGTTCAGCGGCTTGGCAGTATTTTCCATCAGCGTCAGAATGTCGGCCAGCGCCTGGGTGGGATGATCCACATCGGTGAGCCCATTCCAGACGGGAACGCCGGAATGCTTTGCCAGGCCCTCCACCACGGCCTGGTCAAAGCCGCGGTATTCGATGCCATCGTAGAAGCGGCCAAGCACCTTTGCGGTGTCGGCCATGCTCTCCTTCTTGCCCATCTGGGAGGACTTGGAATCCAGGAAGGTGACGCCGGCGCCTTCATCCATGGCCGCCACCTCGAAGGCGCAGCGGGTGCGGGTGGAGGTCTTTTCAAACAACAGTACGATGTTTTTCCCCCGCAGCAGCTCGCCACGGATGCCGGCGCGCTTTTTGCTCTTCAGGTCGGCGGCAAGCTTCAGCAGATAACGGATCTCGTCGGGGGTAAAATCCTTCAGGGTCAGAAAAGAACGGCCTTTCAAATTGACGGGCATAATGATTTCCTCCTTGCTTATTTTGATTTGTCAGAATTTCAGGGTTCAGAGCGCTTCGCTTTGGGTCACCGGCAGCCGCACCAGCGGCATGCTCATGCAGCGGGGGCCGCCTCGCCCCCGGGAAAGCTCGGAGCTTGACATCTTGATGACCTCCACGCCGGCCTCCTCCAGCAGACGGTTGGTGATATAGTTCCGGTCGTAGACCACGATGGTATTGGGGCGGATGCAGAGGGTGTTGGAGCCGTCGTTCCACTGCTCCCGTGCTGCCGCGATCTGATTGCCGCCGCCGCAGCGGATCAGCTCCACCCGGTCCAGCTCCAGATATTTGGCCAGCGCCTGGCCCAGCGGCAGCATGACCTCCCGCACCCGGACCTCCTTCTCGCCTTTTCCGGTGAGTTCAAAGATGCGCATGGTGTTCATGATGCCGGGATGGACCACGAAGGTCTGCACACCGATCTGAGTAAATACCGTGTCCAGATGCATGAACGCCCGGGTGTTGGGGATCTCGATGGCAAGGACGGTGCGGATGGTGCAGCGTTCGTCGGCAAAGATGTTTTTTGCCAGAATCTCCACCGCCTCCGGCTGCGTCCGCTGAGAAAGACCCACACAGAGGGTCTCCGGGCTGAGATTCAGAATGTCGCCGCCCTCGATGCTGAAGCACTGGTCCGGCGTGTAATAAAAGGGGAGCCTGCCTTTGAAATCCGGATGATGGTGCAGGATATAATCCGCATAGATCACTTCTCGGTTCCGGGTGGCGGAATGCATATGGTTCAGGCTTACGCCGCAGCCCACACTGGCAAACACATCCCGGGTAAAATACAGGTTTGGCACCGGTGGCATAAGAAACTGCTGGCCGGAGCGCACCAGATCCGACAGCCGCTGCTCGCTTTTGCCGGAGATCTCCGCCATGGTGACGCCGGACATGGTCTTGAGCACCAGCGCTCTGGCGTCCCGGATGCTCAGCAGATATTCCTCCAGCAGCTGGGCGTGGCCCTGGGCCGCGCTGCCCGCCTGACGGATCACATCCTTGATGAACTGCTCCCGCAGCCCCGTCTCTCCGGCCAGCGTCTCCGCCGCCAGATCCTCCAGATAGACCACCTCAACGCCGCATTCCCGCAGTCTTCTGGCAAACTCATCATGCTCCTGCTGGGCCGCCGCCAGATAAGGGATATCGTCAAACAGCAGCTCCTCCAGCGTATCCGGCGTAAGATGCTCCAGCTCCGTCCCCGGGCGCTTGAGCAGCACCTTTTTCAGCGGACCGATCTCACTTTTCACACAGATCGCCATTTCATCACGCCCTTTCCTTGGCAGATCTCCCGGAGGGGCGGCGGCTTCGCCGGGGGCCGCCCTTCCGCGCTCCTTTTCTCTTTTGATATTATAATATAC
>ERZ1026780.1810-NODE-1810-length-13342-cov-6.374953_pt1 | contig 13342 bp, 13 predicted proteins | sample MGYA00380126_ERZ1026780 | MGnify/ENA primary metagenome ERZ1026780 (study PRJEB33269, sample SAMEA4719762) | human gut metagenome | biome: human-associated habitat; feature: organic feature; material: feces | place: Cameroon | collected 2013-10 ... | reverse complement strand
CGAAAGGAAACCCTGACGGTTTCCTTTCACACTATCCTTCCCTCCGATGGGGACAGTTTATCGCATGCAATGGGGCGTCTTTTTCTTTTTGGTGCCGTGGGGAGCGAAAAGCCTGTGCAAAGGGTTAGCTTGTGCCCTAATGAAACGCGAAAGGAAACCCTGACGGTTTCCTTTCACACTATCCTTCCCTCCGATGGGGACAAAAGTCCACCGTAATTTTGATAGAATTACGGTGGACTTTTTGTTGCATGGTGCGTCCGCACATGATACAATGTAAGTAAGGCAAGGAAAATTTTGGAGGAATTATGATCTACCACGGTTCATGTATTTCCGGACTGCATACAATCAAGGCAAATTCAAAATCCCATTCTACCGGCAATTTTGTTGCGTATTTCAGCGAGGACAGATGCTATGCGCTGGTTTGCTGTAGAAGCAGGGATGAAAACTTTGTCACCATGGGCGTCGGTGCGGATGGCAAGCAGCACTATATTGAGCGTTTTCCAAATCAGCTGGAAGCCCTCTACAAGGGCCGGCAGGGTTATATTTATCTTCTTGACTCGACGGACGGGCTGACACACGGGAAAGGGCACTCATGGGAGAGCAAACATGATGTTCCCGTATCTCAATGCGAAAGCATTGCCGATGTATACAGCGAAATTCTGCGGGAGGAATCTCTTGGCAATATCATCATCCACAGATATGCTGAAATAGATCCGGCAGAGCAGAAGGAACACGCAAATTATATCAGAGATCATCTTACGGACGAAGGGGAAGAGATGGAAAAATTTTATTGCACCCATTTTTCAGCTTTATGGGATTGACAGCTATCATCACAAACCTCATATTTGTCAATTTTATCTATTGCATATCATTCTTCAAGGGGAAATCACGAAGGTTCCCTTTTCACGCTTTTTCCTCCCTGCTGGGGGCGCAAGTCCGCGCAGAAAATGCCGGGGTTTTTCTTCCCTCGTAACTCACATTATAACTCACTTTTTTCTTATCCCCTATAGGGAGCAGAAAACAGCACAAACAAAAACCGGGAATTGCTTCCCGGTTTTTTTTGCTGTTTAGATGCCCATGAGCTGCTTTTTCTTGGCGGCGAATTCCTCTTCGGTGATGATGCCGGAATCGAGGAGATCCTTGTACTTCTTGATCTCGGCGACGGCATCGGTGGGGGCGGCCACAGCAGCCGCAGCCGCGGCGGCAACGGTCTGGCCGGGGGCGGCGGTGCTTTCCTGCGGGAAGCCCGCTACCTTGGCCAGAGCATTGGCCAGGGTCTCCAGGTGCTGGACGCTCTCATTGTACTCGATGCGGTACTGGTTCAGATCCGGGACATCGCCGATGATGACGGGGCCGGTGCGCTCAAACTCGTAGAGGCTCCAATAGGGATGCTGGAGATACAGCTTGATGTAGAATTTCTTGAATGGCTCGGGGATATCGATGCTGGTATAGCTGGGGCGGACCTCCTTATCCCGGTTGGCCAGGCGCTCCATCGATTCCTGCATCTGCCGCTGGAGGAGCATCTGATTGACCTGGGGCAGCAGCTCATCGATGCGCTGGGGGACCCGGCTTTCGTGGTGGATAAAGCCCTTGGCGCTGCCCTCCAGCAGGGGGGCGCCGTCCTCGCTGATCATGAAGGACTTTAACTCACTGCCATGGAAGATGGTCTTATTCAGGTTCTTATCCATGCAGAACAGGCTGTGCTCATAATCGAACACGAATTTTTCGCTGAGGAAGCCGAATTCAACGATCTCATCCACCCGGAACTGCTCCCGGAGTGCCTGGTTCTGCTCCCGGAAATCCCGGTATTTCAGGAACTGTTCCATCGTAAAGTCATTGCCGTTCTGCGCATCGATGACGCCGTGGCAGTCATCGCAGATGTAGTTCCCTTCGATCTTCCACGGAAGCAGCCCCTTTACCTTGCCGCCGCAGATGGCGCAAGGGGGTCTTTTATCAAACAAGCCCATTATAAAATCCTCCTGTCACACATTTTTAGGGGCGCTGCCCCTTTTGACCATAGTATAGCAGGAAACCGCGCGCGGCACAAGGAGAAAAGTGTAAACTTTCCCGGCGCAAATAGGTTTCCCCAAAAACGGAAAAAGCACCTGCCGTGTGACAGGTGCTTTTATTGATAAAGTGGGAATCAGCCGCGGTTACCGGGGCCGCCCATACCGCCCTGCGGGGGCTGCTGGCCGCCGCCCATATTGCCGGGGCCGCCCATACCGCCGCCCATACCGCCAAAGCCGCCCATACCGCTGCCGTAGATGAGGCTTTCCATGGTGACGGTGGTGCTGGCGCTGCCCGCGGTGATGGTATAGGTACCGCCCTGCACCACACCGGGGGCGCTGACAACCACGCAGCCGAAGGCCTTGGCGGGGGTGAAGCTGGCAAGAATGCTGCCGTCGGAATCCTTCAGGGTGATGGTCTGGCCGGCGGAGCCGGAGAGATTGACCAGGATGCTGCCCTGAGTGGAAGCGGTGCCGAAGTTTTCCGCCATGCCGGTGGAGCCGGCCGCGACCACGATACCGCCGGTAATGGCAGCGCTGCCATCGCAATCGATGGCACCATCGCCATTGGAGGTGGGGCCGCTGATATACAATTCGCCGCCGGTCACTTCGATATCGCCGTTGGAATCGATGCCGTCGCCGGAGGCATTGACGGTGACCACGCCGCCGGAGATACGGATGAGGTAATCCCCGGAGCCGCCGAAGGCATCCGGCGCGAAGCCGAAGCCGCCAAAGCCGCTTTGATCGCTGCTGCCCGCGGCATTGATGCCGTCATCGCTGGCCACGATGGAGATGTTGCCGCCGGAGATGAGCACCTTGGCACCCTCCAGGCCCTCGTAGCTGCGGGCGATCTCTATGGTGCCGCTGGAGATGGAGAGGGTATCATCGGCGTGCATGCCGTCATCGCCGGTGGCGATGGTGAAGCTGCCGCCGGAGATGGTGACATCGCCATTGGAGTGGATGGCGTCATCGCAGCAATTGAGCTGGAGGGTGCCGCCGGTAACGGTGACCTGCGTCCCGGCCTTGAGGCCCTTGGCGCTGGTGTCATCGGAGATGCTTTGGCCCGCGCCGCCCGCGGTGGTCACGGTGGTGGTGCCGCCGCTGATGGTCAGGGTGGTCTCCGCCTGGATGCCGTCCTCGCCCGCGGTGAGTTTGAGCGCGGAACCGGTGATGACGATATAGCCCAGGGTGGTATCGCTGTCATTGGTGGAGCGCAGGGCATCCCCGCCGCTGGTGACAGTGATGGCGGCATCCTTGACGGTCAGGCTATCCTTGCCGTTGATGCCGTGATTGACGGCGGTGACGGTGACGGAAGCCTTTTGGATGAGGAGGGTATCCTTGCCGGTGATGCCGTTATTGTAGTTGGCATTGACCGTCAGGCTGCCGCTGCCCGCGATTACCAGGTCGGACTTGGAATACAGACAGGCATTTGGCTCTTCCTCCTCCGCCGAAGAGTAGCTGTCGCTAAAGGTGTAGTCCGTGCCGTCGGTCAGGGTGGCGGCGGTGCCCTCCGGCAGGTAAAGGGTGGTGGTCTTGGACTTATAGATATACAGGGGACTGCCGGTGGAGCAGGTAATGGAAGCATCCTGCAGCACCAGGGTGACCTCTTCCTTGGGGGCATTTACAAGGATGCGGCCCTCGGTCATGGTGCCGGTGACCACATAGGTGCCGCCCGCCGTGATGGTCACCACGCCGTCAGCCACTTCCGCGCCGGTGCCGGTAATGGTGGCCGACTGCCCGGAAAGGGCGATGGTGGTGGCGCCGCTTACATCGGGGGCCTCCACATCGGCGGTGGTATCCGGGGTGGTAACGGCGGCATCCCCGCCGGTCACGGTGGCCGCCGTGTTTTCATCGGAGGAGCTGCCTCCGGTGGTAGTGCCGCTTTCGCCGCAGGCGGAAAGGCACCCGGCCAGCAGCGCGGCGCTTATGATAATAGATAGGATACGGTATTTGCGTTTCATATTTGGTTCCTCCTTTCGGTCGATGGCCCTATGATAAAACCGCACGCTAAAGAAAAGCTAAAGAAAAAAAGTTTTTTCCTTTAGGCAGGCTTTAGGCGGCAGCTTTACACTATGGGCATCCACCACAGAAAGGGGTGCCCGATATGGCAAACGGAACACAATACAGCTTCCAGCGCATCGAAAAGAAATACTTTATCTCTCCCGCGCAGATGGAAGCGCTGCTGAATGTGATGCGCCAGCACATGACCGCCGACCGCTACGGCGAATACGCCATCGGCAACATCTACTGCGATACCGATAATTTTCGGCTCATCCGGGCCTCGCTGGAAAAGCCCGCCTATAAAGAAAAGCTGCGCATCCGCTGCTACGGCGTGCCGAAGGCGGGGGATAAGGTCTTTGTGGAGCTGAAAAAGAAATGCGGCGGCGTGGTGTATAAGCGCCGGGTCACCGCGCCCCTGCCCCAGGCAGAGTGCTTCCTGCGCACCGAGACCGCCCCGGCCGAATGGGGACAGATCGGGCAGGAGCTGCAATGGTTCCAGCGCTTTTACGATACCATGCCCCGCATGTATATCGGCTATGACCGTACCGCCTGGGCGGGCACCGAAGACCCGGAGCTGCGGATCACCTTTGACCGGAACATCCGCTGGCGGTGCGACCGCCTGACGCTGGACGCGGACGATGACGGTAAACGCCTGCTGCCGGAGGATCAGATCCTGATGGAGGTCAAGATCCCCGGAGCCTGCCCGCTGTGGCTGTGCCGGGCGCTTTCCGCGCTGGAGATCTATCCGACCTCGTTTTCGAAATACGGGGCGTGCTACAAGGAAATGTGCCGGGAGGCCGATGCCCCCGCACGGATGAATGATTCAAAGGAGGCGCATCGCTGTGCTTAACTCGATATTAGGGACTGAACTGACACTGACATCTTTTCTGATCTGCACGGGGGTTTCTCTGCTGCTGGGGGTGGGCACCGCGCTGGTGGCGAGCTACCGCAGCCGCAGCACCCAGAGCCTTGCCATCACGCTGGCGATCCTGCCGGCGGTGGTGCAGGCGGTCATTATGCTGGTGAATGGCAGCATCGGGGCCGGCATCGCGGTAGCGGGCGCCTTCAGCCTGGTGCGGTTCCGTTCCGCGCCGGGTACCGCCCGGGAGATCGCTGCGATCTTCCTGGCCATGGCCATTGGTTTGGCCACCGGCATGGGCTATGTGGGGCTGGCGGTGCTGCTGTTCCTCATCCTGGCCGGAGCCATGCTGGCGCTTACCGCGCTGCGCTTTGGCCAAAAGGAGGACGCCGGGCGCATCCTGAAGATCACCATTCCGGAGGACCTGGATTATGACGGGCTGTTTGATGACCTGTTTGAGCGCTACACCACCGCCCACACGCTGGAAAAGGTGAAAACCACCAACATGGGCACCCTGTACGAGCTGCGCTACCGCATCACCCTGCGGCAGGAGCCGGTCCCCAAGGTGTTCCTGGATGAGCTGCGCTGCCGTAACGGCAACCTGGACATCACCTGCTGCCGGGAGGAAAGTCACGAAAGCCTGTAAGCAGCGCAAAATATCCCCCTATCCGCTTTGGGTAGGGGGCTTTGTTTTAGGGGTCAGCCCGGCTCCTTCATGCGGTAGCCCACACCGATCTCGGTGAGGATATACTGCGGCTCGGCGGGGTTCTGCTCCAGCTTGCGGCGGATATTGGCCATATTGACCCGCAGCAGCTGGCTGTTGCCGCCGGCTGCATCGCCCCACATGGCCTCGCTGATGCGATCGTAGGTGAGCACCTTGCCCGCGCTGCGGCTTAGGAGCTCCACCAGGCGGTATTCATTGGCGGTGAGGTGCACCGGCTGCCCGGCCAATGTGACCAGGTGCTTATCATAGTCGATGGTCAGCTCGCCGGTGGTAAAGGCGGAAAGATTGGCGGCGGGCCCGGCCCGGCGCAGCGCTGCCCGGATGCGGGCCAGCAGCTCCGGGGAGCCGAACGGCTTGGTGATATAGTCATCGGCACCACAATCCAGGGCAGCCACCTTTTCGCTTTCCTCGGTGCGGGCGGAGACCACGATGACCGGCAGGCCATAGCGCTGCCGCAGCTCCCGCAGCAGCTCCAGCCCATCGGCATCCGGCAGGCCCAGGTCCAGCAGCATGGCACTAAACTCCGCCCTTTCCAGCGCCGCGCGGGCCTGTGCGGCACAGGTCGCTACCTCCGCAGTATAGCCGTCGCCCTCCAGCACGGTTTTCATAAAATTGCTGATGGAAAACTCATCCTCGACGATCAGGATTTTATTCATCATGTTCTTCCTCCTCTATTTCCGCCAGCGGCAGAGTGATGCAAAAGCTGGCGCCCCCCTGCGGGCGGTTGGCGGCGGTGATCTGCCCGCCATGGGCATTTACTATGGTGCGGCACACCGTCAGGCCGATGCCCATATTGCGGCGGTCGCTGCTGGTCTGCTCCGCGCGGGTGCGCATCCCATCAAAAACATTTTCCAGTCCGTGGCTATCCAGCCCCACGCCGTCATCCTCCACCCGGAGCTCTGCCTTATCATTTCGGCGGCGGGCTGTCAGGGTGATGTTCTTCACTCTACCCCCATGCAGAGCGGCGTTTTCCAGCAGATTCAGCAGTACCTGCTCCATCAGGGTGGCATCCATCGGGGCCAGCAGCAGTTCATCGGGGGCGGTCACCTGCACGGCAAAATCGGGATATCGCCGGCGGAACTTGGCAGCCGCGCCCGCCATCACCTCCTCCACCGCCTCCGGCTGGGTGATGAGCCTGGTTTCGCCATCACCGTTCAGCCGGGTGATGGTCAGGAGGTTTTCCACCATGTGGATGAGCCACTCCGATTCCTCCTCGGCGCTCAGCAGCAGCTCCCGCTGCTTTTGTGGCGGCAGGGTATCCTGCTGCTCCAGCACGGTATTGATGGCCCCGGAAATGGCCGTAAGGGGGGTGCGCAGATCGTGGCTGACCGCCCGCAGCAGGTTGCCCCTGGTGCGCTCCTTTTCGTTTTCGGCCTTCAGGCGCTGCTGGTCACGGCTGCGTACCGTCATGGCGCTGGTGAGGATACCCACCACAAACAGCGTTACAAAGGTGATGGGATAGCCGGGGCCGGAAAAGCTCAGCTTGGAAAAGGGCTCGGTAAAAAAGTAATTGACCACAAAGACTGAAAGCAGCGAGCCGAGCAGGCTCCACAGGTAGCCATTGGTAAAAAAACCGGTGAGAAATACTGCTAACACAAAGATGACCGGTGCGGTATCCTCGGCGTAGCCCATCTCCCCCAGATACAAGCAGATGAGCAGCGCGCACAGGTGCAAAAGCAGCATGGTGATGGCATCCTGCTCCCATTTGGTATAGGTTTCATCCCGCTCGATCGGCGGCATTGGGCCCTCCCCCTTTCCTCTCTTTGGGATAATCATACCATTTCCCGGCGTTTTTGCAAGGTCCCTTATCAAAAAAATCCCCCGCGGATAAGCCCGCAGGGGAATATTTATTTGCCGAGGTATGCCTCACGGATGACCGGGTTTTCCAGGAGCTCGCGTCCCGCGCCCTCCAGAATGATCTCGCCGGTTTCCATTACATAGCCGCGGTCGGCGGTGTGCAGGGCCATATTTGCGTTCTGCTCGATGAGCAGAATGGTGACGCCCTGCTTATTGATCTCCCGGATGATCTGGAAGATATCCCGTACGATGAGGGGGGCCAGCCCCAGAGAGGGCTCATCCATCATCATCAGTTTAGGACGGCTCATCAGAGCCCGAGCCACGGCCAGCATCTGCTGCTCGCCGCCGGAAAGGGTCCCGGCCAACTGCCAGTGGCGCTCCTTCAGGCGGGGGAACAGCTCATAGCACCACTCGATATCGTCATCCAGCTTATCATGGCGCAGGTAGGCGCCGATCTTCATGTTCTCCAGCACCGTCATATCCGGGAAGACCCGGCGGCCCTCCGGCACCAGGGTAATGCCCCGCTTGACGATCTCATCGCTGGGCTTGCCCAGCAGCTCCTCGCCATTGTAGGTGATGGACCCGGCCTGGGCCTTGACCTGGCCGGCGATGGTGCGCAGCGTGGTGGATTTGCCGGCGCCATTGGCGCCTACCAGCGTAACGATGCTGCCATCCGGCACCTCAAAGGAGATATTCTTTACGGCGCGGATCCCGCCGTAATTGACCTGTAATTCCTGTACCTTAAGCATCGAGATCCACCCCCAAATACGCATCGATGACCCGCTGATCCATCTGGACCGCCTCGGGTATGCCCTCAGCGATCAGCTTGCCGAATTCCAGCACATAGATGCGGTCGGAAATGCCCATGACGAGGTTCATGTGGTGCTCGATGAGCAGGATGCTGAGATTAAACTGTTCCCGGATCTCCCGGATGAATTCGGTGAGCTCCACCGTTTCCTGCGGGTTCATACCGGCCGCCGGCTCATCCAGGATGAGCAGTCTGGGGTCGGTCGCCAGGGCACGCGCGATCTCCAGCCGGCGCTGCTGGCCGTAGGGCAGGTTGCTGGCGGTTTCATCCTTCAGCTCGGCCAGGCCCACGATCTCCAGAAGCTCCATCGCCTCCCGGCGCATCCGGGCCTCCTCCTTGCCGTTCAGGTGGAAGGTAGCCGCCAAAAAGCCGCCCCGGGCGTGCATATGCTTCGCGATGAGAACATTCTCAAAAACAGTCAGATTGCCAAACAGACGGATGTTCTGGAAGGTACGGGCCAGGCCCATTTTGGTGATCTGATCCGGCGTTTTGCGCAGGGTGGGCTTCCCCGCGAATTTTTCCACATCGCTGCCGAGGTAATCATGCTTGGCGCGGCCGGTGGGATGCTCACACAGATAGGGCTTGCCATCGAGATACAGGCAGCCATTGGTGGGGGCATATACGCCCGTCACCACATTGAATGCCGTGGTCTTGCCGGCGCCGTTGGGGCCGATGAGGGCCACGATCTCGCCCTCACGCACCTCCATTGAAAGGTTATCCACGGCCACCACGCCGCCAAACTGCATTGTCACATTTTCCAGCTTCAGAACGGGGTTACTCATTTGCCGCACCGCCTTTCACTGCTTTTTTGCCGGTAAACAGATTTTTGAAAAACCGGCCGAGCTTGCCAAAGAACGCGAAGATGGCGTCCCAGCTGAATTCTTTTGTGCCCATCAGGCCCTGGCGGTAGAACAGCACGATGACCATGATGACCACCGAGAACACTACCATACGGAAGCCGTGGCCGAGCAGTGGAACCTTAAAGGTGCCGATCATGGTGGGGTTATCCAGGAAGCGCAGCCACCACTCGCTGCACGCCACATACAGGAAGGAGCCCAGCACCGAGCCGGTGATGGAGCCGATGCCGCCGATGACGACGATGAGCAGGATCTCATAGGTCATGGCTGTGGTAAAGTTCTTGGCGTGGGCATTGTACTGGAACATGGCCAGCAGCGCGCCGCCAATGCCCGCGAAGAAGCTGCTGGTGCAGAAGGAGAGCATCTTGTGCTTCATCAGGTTGATGCCCATGGCCTCCGCGGCAATTTCATCCTCCCGGATGGCCTTAAAGGCCCGGCCGTAGGTGGAATTGATGAGCAGCACGATGATGGCAATACAAACGCCGGAAACGATAAACGGGAACAGGATGCTATCATAGCCCGTAAATTTGCGCAGGATGTTGGAGGCGTTGGTGAGCGGGCCCAGCTTCTCCCACTGGATCACCGCACGGAGAATCTCCGCGAAGCCCAGGGTGGCAATAGCCAGGTAGTCGCTCTTTAGCCGCAGCACCGGCGCGCCGATGAGCGCCGCGAACAGCGCCGCCACCGCGCCGGCCAGGATCAGGGCTGGGATCTGGGGCATCTGGAACTGCACAATGCCGCCATCGAAGTACTGATAAACATTGATGCGCTGGTCTACCGGAATGGTAAGGATCGCGTAGGTATAGGCACCCAGCAGCATAAAGCCCGCCTGGCCCAGGCTGAACAGCCCGGTAAAGCCGTTCAGCAGGTTCATGCTGACCACCAGCAGGGCGTAAATGGCGCCCTTTTGCAGCACGGTGGAGAGCATCGAGCTTTTTAGCGGGCTGTTATCGATATACAGCAGCACGCCCACCAGCACCGCCGCCAGAAGAAGGGAACAGATCAAATTGCGTGTTTTTTTGTTTCTCATCGTTTACACCTTCTCCTTCAGTTTCTCTCCAAACAGGCCGTTGGGCTTGATAAGGAGGATGATGATCAGCAGCGCAAAGGTAAAGGCATTGCTGAAGATGGAAATATCCTGGTTGGATTTGATGAATGTTTCGCAGATACCGATGATATAGGAGCCGATGACCGCGCCGGGCACCGAGCCGATGCCGCCGAATACCGCCGCCACAAAGGATTTAAGGCCCGGCATGGCGCCGATGGTGGGGCTGACCTGCCCGATGTAGCTGAAATACAGGATGGAACCGACCGCCGCCAGGAACGAACCGATGACAAAGGTGATGGAAATGACCCGGTCGATGCGGATGCCCATGAGCTGCGCGGTATCAAAGTCCTTGGCCACAGCACGCATGGCCATGCCCATCTTGGTGTGCTTGATCACGATGACCAGCGCGATAACCAACAGAATGGTCAGCACAGGGGTAAGGATCGCCAGCCGCCGCACCGTGATACCGCCAATCTGGATCTCGGTACGCAGCCAGGGGATATTGGGATAAGCCTGCGCCAGGCCGCCGGTGACATAGGTGGAAAGGTTCTGCAGCAGGTAGCTAACACCGATGGCGGAGATCATGACCGACATACGGGGCGCGGAACGCAGCGGCTTGTAGGCCACCTTTTCTATCATCACGCCCAGCACCACCGTCAGGATCAGGGTCAGGATCAAGCCGACGGCAATGCTGCCGGCCCCCAAAAAGCCGCTGCTCCAGCTGGTAATATAGATCATGATGAAGCCCGCGACCATAAACATATCGCCGTGGGCAAAATTGATGAGCCGCAGGATGCCGTAAACCATGGTGTAGCCGATGGCGATAAGCGCATACAGGCTGCCGATGGTCAATCCGGAGATCAATATCTGGGCGTAGTAGGTAAAGTCATGCATATACACTGCCTCCGTAATAAAAAGGATATGCCGGGAAAATTGGCGCTGCGGTCCCCTTTGCCGGGGCTTTCATCCATCACTGGGTCAAAGTCCTCGCAAAGAACGCCGCACCCTTGCCGTTTGTTCTAAACGGCCACAAGCGCAGCGGGGGAAACCCAGTGGGTCTCCCTCGCCGCGCAGCCGTAGCTTTACATCATGCTGTTACAGCTTTTATCCGATGGATCACTGCTCGATCTTAACGGAATCGGCAAATACAAAGCCATCGGTGGTAGCGGTCTTGATGATAGCGTAGCCCTTGATGGCATCGCCGTTCTCATCAAACTTCAGGTCGCCGGTTACCAGGCCGGGAACATCCAGTGCGGCCAGGGCATCACGCAGGGTAGCGCCATCCAGGGACTGTGCTTTCTCCAGAGCGTAATAGATGGCCATGTAGGCATCGTAGCCGCAGGCAGTCACGGCGGAGATCTCTTCGCTGTTGGAGTTATCGGTCAGACGGGCGGAATCTTCCTTCAGCCAGGCCTTAAAGCCCTCGGCAAAGGCGTTGGCAGCAGGGTTGGTGTCATCGCCCTCAATGAAGAAGGTGGAGAAGTAAACACCGTCAATGGAAGCGCCGGCCTCTACTACACGCTGAATGATGGAAACATCGTCCCAGGTATCGGAGGCCAGAATGCAGCCATTGATACCAGCCTCACGGGCCTGCTTGATGATGAAGGGAGCGGTCTCGATGGAGGTGGGGGCAAAGATGGCCTCAATCCCCTGGGAGGCCAGGCTGGCCATGGTGCCGGAGAAGTCGGTCTCGCCGGTCTGGAAGTTGACCTCAACGACCTCGCCGCCCAGCGCCTCAAAGGCCTTTACAAAGTAGGTGCCCAGACCAGCGGAGTAGTCATCACCGGCCTCGGTGATAACGGCAGCCTTGGTCACGCCCTGCTTCTTGGCAAACTGCGCATCCGCTACGCTCTGGAAGGGATCGATGAAGCAAACGCGGAAGTAATAGTCATTGCCCTGGGTAACCTGGGGGTTGGTGCAGGAAGTACCGATCGCCGGGATCTTGGCCTGCTCAAAGTAGGGGCCGCCAGCGATAGCGCAGCTGGAACCATAGGTACCCAGTACAGCGGTCACGCCCTTGGAAACCAGCTGCTGGGCAGCGGTGGGCGCCTTGGAAGAATCGGACTGGTTATCGGCATAGGTCAGCTCGATCTTGTACTCCTCGCCGCCAATGGTAACGGTGGGATACAGAGAATTGGCGTACTGGATGCCGAGGATCTCTTTTTTGCCGCCGGCGCCGTTCTGGCCGGAGGTGGGTTCAAAAATGCCGATGGTGATGACTTTTTCACCGGTGGGGGTGGGATTCTTTTCGCCGCCGCAGGCTACCATGGAAACGACCATGACCAGGCACAGCAGAATCGCGATCAGTTTTTTCATCTTTCTTATTCCTCCTTATGGAATGATGGGATTGTACCTCCGGGGGCGTACACTTGTACGCCGGGGGAAGATATTAGTAGTATTATAGCAACCGTTCCCCCATTTGGCTACTATTTTTTTATTGCATTTTCGTCGCTTTGTAGCTTAAAATCGCTCCGACTTGTTTATTTTGACGAACAGAATTTGCAGGTCGCCCTTCATTTCGCTAAAGTGTTTTTCGCTCCCGCATTTTTACTTTGTCCGCTGTGTGCCAATGGGAGACACTTTCTCCTCCTTTTAATGTAATTTTGTGCAACTTATCGACACGCTTTCCTGCATTTTGGTCGCAGTTTGTTCGCATTTTGTTCTTATTTTGCCTACATTGACTATCCTATTTTCTTGTGATACCATATAGGTATCACCAACTAAGGAGGATTTTTCTCATGAGCAAAATTCAGAAAATCTACGATTACCTCAAGGAATGCAACGGCTTCTTCTTTGCCAGCTGTGATGGCGATAAGCCCCGCGTGCGTCCCTTCGGCTTTATAATGATCTACGAGGATAAGCTGTACTTCGGCATGGGCACCCATAAGGAAAGCTACAAGCAGGTCAAGGCCAATCCCAATGTGGAGATCTGCGCCATGAACCCCGATGGCAGCTTCATCCGCGTCAAGGGCGTGGCCAATTTTGATATGCGCCCCGAGGTGCAGGCCCATATGTTTGAGGTTTCCCCCAGCCTGCGCAAGCTGTATAATGAGGAAACCGGCCAAGTCCAGGCCACTTTCTACCTCACCGATATCGTTGCTGAGACCAGCAAGGACAATGTTTTCACCCCCATCACCGATTGATCTATGCACTGCTCTTTCCCCCGGGCCATCCTGTCCGGGGGGATTTTTCTTTATCCCGGCCATGTGCAGACCGCCAGCTCGGGGCCCAGCCCCCGCCGC
>ERZ1026780.1803-NODE-1803-length-13377-cov-11.764750_pt1 | contig 13377 bp, 14 predicted proteins | sample MGYA00380126_ERZ1026780 | MGnify/ENA primary metagenome ERZ1026780 (study PRJEB33269, sample SAMEA4719762) | human gut metagenome | biome: human-associated habitat; feature: organic feature; material: feces | place: Cameroon | collected 2013-10 ... | reverse complement strand
TCAAATTCCTAACGGAATTTCATCGCATCTTCTTCGGGACAACTTGTATATCATTGCCAAAAAATAACAAGAAATTAGAAATTAGATTTTGGAGCACTCGGAGTGTTCAGATTATTCTGAATGTTCCGAGTGCTCTAATTATTCCGAGTGCTCCATGGCTTAATATCACCAAATTTATTTTGATACTATGGTTGTGCCGTTACTAAGGTGGACCACTTTCACCACTATGCCCGTATCATTTCTGGATCTGAGTAGTCGGGCGAAGAGTCGTCATTAAACTCGCAGCTCAACTTATCCACAAACGGCAAATACTCATGTCCGGTGGTGGCACCATTCACCACGCAACAAACCACAGCCGCCATAATAACCAGTATTTTTTCAAAATTATAAAGTTGAATGATACACAATCATACGGTCTCTCCAAATTTATACTCACAAATATAATGATAACTGAGCACAAAAACTTCGTTTTTCTTCAACGAAAAAATGTGATTCCAGACAGAAGGAGCTGAACATCGGGAAAATAATGCGTATTTGCAAAAGAACATCAAGGCATAATGAAAAAACACGCTGAAATTACAGAACTACAATTAAATGCCATTATCTACAAAAGCTTCTTTTTGCGCTTTATTTCGCCGTAAATATAACTTATTCTATTGGGTGTGCACTTACTTCGTATGTATTTGCGGCATTGTCTAATTTCATTTTAAATTCTTGCAAATTCTTGTCTTTTGCTATAATATGCAACTTTTGCATATCTTCGTTTGAGATTCGGCATCCATAATATATGGAATTGGGGCGTATCACATACGATTTAACATGCTCATGAGTCACATTTTCTGTGTTGTGCTTCATCAGCCTCCATTCTTTTTCATACTCCCACTCTTTCGCTTTATGTAAAAGAACTTTTATTTGTGCGAGAGTATCAATGTTCTTAAAAGGAACTTGCATCAGATTTCCCATCAAATACATAATGTATTGCGTGGCATCAAATTTTTTATCATTATACACAACTGGGAAAATCATCAAACCCTCTGTGTTTGGATATAAAAATGACGTCAAATCATACCCAAGAGCAAAACCTTTATGACAATCCGAATAATGGCTCCACATCAGTAACGAACTAATGCTTTCAGAAAAGCAAGCAGAAATAGACAAATGCTGAATCAGTAATGGTATAAGCACAGTAACGAAAGCAAATACCAACTCAAAATCAGAATTGCACAATTCAGTTTCTCTATTTATGTAAACCTTGTTTCTGACGATTTGTTCTGCTTTTTGCCGAAGTTCAGACTTCTCCTTTTCTGATATAATCTTACTAATTTCCTCAGGAATAGCACCTCCGTCTATGATATATTGCGCTATCGCTTTTTGCACTTCAGTATTTTTAAGAAATCCAAATATCCTCAGTATTGCATCAACATCATATTGGATTAGTGTATCAAAAGGGTCATTATACAAGTCCGATGTCGCCAGATAAACCTTATCTTCACAAAATGCCTTTATGTGATTTTCACAGCAAGATCTATACTTGAAAAGCCTTTCTGGCATTAATTGACGAAGCGCATCAGTTAATGGTGCTACAGATCTCTGAACATTGTCCTTTTTCATCCCCTCGCATATAGTTGTGGAGTCCAATATTTTTTCAAATTGCGCTCTATTCATAGCCAACAGTTCTTCAGGATTTTACATTTTTTATTCACAAAGATAACGATAATAAACCAAAAAGAACTCTTTTTTCTTGTGCTTTGTGAATTGTTGGAATCTTTTTCGTGCAGCAAGTTATTAGTTTTGAACAAAAAAATATGACGGTACACTTTTTAAATCAAAGTCAACTATTGCGCAGTCCATTGTGGATTGCTAACGATTTTGACGAATCTATCTGACTACATAGTTATGCTTAATACAATTGAAAGAAACTTATTAAAACAACGGATTACTCAACAATTCGAAGAATTAAATAACGCAAAGATGACAGCATTCTACGCAAGGACATTATTTTGTGAGAAATTCATGAAAACAATGGAAACAATAAAGTGCCAACGCATTAATTCTTGTACTTTAACCACTGATGTTGATGACAATAATAATCCATTTGTTTTTGCCTCAAATGGTAACGCAACTTTCGGTTATTTGCCAAACAATGAAATTTTCACTTACACCCATGTCAAATTGAGTATTGGGGAAAATAGAATAGACGAACATACTGGGAAAAATCACGGCTATGGATTGCTGCATATAGAAGCTAGACACGGAAAGGAGATTCGCTCTTTCGGATTTAAATCTTGCTGCGAGTTTTTGATATACATTTTAGCAAATCCCACAACTATTAAAGAAGGGAAAGTCATAAACAACATGCGAACCTATTTTATTGAAGTTCCACACAAAAAGTACAACTTCACTATATATGTTCAACCATCCAATAATGGCCGATACTGGACTATAAATAGTGCAGGGGTATTTAGAGCTTCATATTCGCAAAAAAGAAATATCGTTTATTCATCAAAATGTGGCACATAAATTCCATGTGAATCACTGCTGAGAATTGAATAATTCGTCTTGATATCGTATTGGAGCAGGCCTCATCCCGTAATAAACCATTTCTGATGATTTCTGTTTTTGACACAAAAAGTCTATTGTCAAAGCACATCGCTATAGGATTGAATATGGGATTAGGGGGGGGTGAGGTAGCAGATGGTGAGGATGATGGTTACGGTGGCGGCGTAGGCGGCGCACCATAGGATGAAGGAGCGGCGGAAGTTTTTCTTGTGGGGGGAGGCACCTTTTTGTTGTTTGTCATCTTCGTTGGGGGTGGTGGATTCGTGGTATTTAAGCAGGACCCAAACTGCTATGGTTACGAATAGGGGCTCGTAGGGGAGGATGTAGCGGCTGACGGTGCCGCTGGTGGTGAATGCCACGGCGGCGGCGCACACGAAGGGCCACATTGCCCACCAACCTAAGTTCTTCTTTTTCCACGCGAGCACGAAAAGGTAGTAGAGCGAAACGCCTGCCACAGCATACCACACGAGTTGGAATCGGGTTGCCACCGACCACACATCGAGCACTTCGTTGTCAACCCATGGGAAAGGAATGAAGAGTTGGAGTGTGCAGGTCACTGGCAGGAGCAGCAGTTTTTGCCATACGGGCAGGAAGAAGTAGTCGCTCATCATTTCGCCATATATGCCGCGTGCCTGATAGATGGTTTTCATCATGTCGCCTCCGGTGTCGGTGGCTGCCAAAATGCGCATCTGCACTTCCATGCTGAATCCATTCGACCAATATATGCCCAAGCCCATACCTATCAGCGCAATGCCAAGCAGCGTACATGCATATCGCCACATGTTTTTATTGTCGAAAAATGTGATAATCACGCCAGTCACCAAGAAGTAGATGACGCTGGTGCGCGCTATCGACATCAGTGCCACCGCTATGGTGAACAGCGCAATATCGTGCCACACGCTGCCGCGCGAATCCTCATCTATCTCTTTCATTCGGGCTATAGCATACGCTGCCAGTGCCACCGCGAAATAGGTGAGCGGCTCTTTCAGCAGCATGGCGGCATGGCTCATGAAGAATCCGAGCAATGATGTGACCAGCATTGCCAAAAATGTGATGGTGCCTCGGTCGGCTCGCACACGGCCAGCCAACGCCCTGCCTGCCGTCTGCCCGGTCAGCACCACTGTGAGCAGGGTGAGCATCACATTGATGGCGATAGGCCAAACGATACTGTGCCCCAACAACTTCCACGACAGCAATATCATCAATGGGAAACCCACAAACCTTGTGTCGGACTCTGGCACAGAGCCGTCGTAGTAATGCAGCGCCCACAGGTAGTAGCCCTTGTCGTCGCAACGCAAGACAGGGTCGGCAAACGAGTGCCCCTCTGCCAAAGTCCAGCCGTAAATGTTGCGGAACGCCCACACCACCAACAACATTCCTGCCACCATCAGCACTATTCCTCCACGCGTTTCGCCTCCGCTCAGTCGGGCATAGAGCCAGCGAGGCACCACATACGCCACACCAAGCCCACACGCCAAGCTCACGCCACTGGTGCCAAACACGCTCATGGCGGCAGCAAACAGTATGCACATCGCTATCAACTCCACCAGGAGTTGACTGCGCAGGCACTTTTGTAAAGGGAGAAATAATGTGTTCATTTTTTAATCATACGCTTGTGAGCATCTACAAAAGTACACATTTTCTTCCATTTGTTCTAAAAGTTTATGAAATTCTTGTTCCTATTATCCCCATTATTGACTAACTTTGCTAATTCAATCGTGAATTTGGAAATGAACGACGAGCCATTGGTGATAGATGTAGATGAGTTGGTGAGGCAACGCTTGCCTCGCTACTATCGTTTTATCCCACGCTGGCTCACTCGCTGGCTGGAGCGCATCATTCATCAGCGCGAACTGAACGAGATTCTTCAGCGCATGTGCGGAAAAGATGGCGTGGGGGCTGCCCACGAGGCTCTCGACTACCTCGACATCACCACCGAGGTGGAACACGCCGACCGCATCCCTACTGAGGGCCGCTTTATTTTCGTGTCGAACCACCCATTGGGCGGACTTGACGGACTTTCGCTCATCGCATTTCTGGGCGGCCGCTACAAGGGTGCCATTCGGTTTTTGGTCAACGATTTGCTGATGGCGGTGAAGCCGCTGCAACCTGTGTTTCTGCCTGTGAACAAATACGGCAGGCAATCGCGTGTGCGTGCCGCCGAAATCGAGGCTGAATACCAGGGGCAGAAACAAATGATTACATTCCCTGCTGGACTATGCTCGCGTATGGGCAAGAACGGCGAGATTCACGATTTGCAGTGGCAGAAATTTGTGGTGATGCACGCCATACGCTCGCAGCGCGACATCGTGCCCATGTATTTCGATGGCGAAAACTCGCGTTTCTTCTATCGCATGGCACGCTGGCGCAAACGCCTGGGCATGAAGTTCAACCTCGAAATGATACTTTTGCCCGGCGAAATGTTCAAGAGCAGGGGCAAGAGGTTTCGCGTGGTGGTGGGCAAGCCCATCGCATGGCAAAGCCTCGACGCAAGCCACCCCATGGAAGAGGCACAACGCTTAGCCGACATCTGCTATGCGCTCAAGCCTGAAAACGAAAATAAAAAACTTTAATAGAAACACTGACGACGATGACAGAACAACGAATCATTGACCCTGTTGACATCAGTCAGATAGAAAGCGAACTGACGCCCGACCGCCTTTTGCGTCGCACCAACAAAGCCGGCAATGAAATCTACATTGTCGATGCCCACAGCGCGCCCAACATCATGCGCGAGATAGGCCGACTGCGCGAAATCTCGTTCCGTGCAGGGGGCGGCGGCACTGGCAAGAGTTGCGACATCGACGAGTTCGACACCATGCCCACTCCCTGTCGCCAACTATTCGTGTGGAATCCGCAGGAGCATGAAATCATCGGTGCCTACCGCTATATTCTTGGCAAGGACATGGTAATCGACCCCGACGGCACGCCTCACATCGCCATGAGTCACATGTTTCGGTTTTCAAGCGAATTTATGAGCCACTACCTGCCCATCACCATTGAACTGGGCCGCTCGTTCGTTCGCCCCGAATATCAGTCAGCCAACAAGGGTGCGAAGTCGATTTTCGCGCTCGACAACCTCTGGGACGGCTTGGGCGCACTCACCGTTCTCCACCCCGATGCAAAATATCTGCTGGGCAAGATGACGATGTATCCCTCCTACCAAAGAGAGTGTCGCGACTTGCTGCTCCACTTCCTGCGCCTCTACTTCCCCGACCACAAGGCACTGGTCACCCCGATTGAGCCACTCCGACCCGACACACCGGCAGCGCGCACAGAGCATTTTTTCGTGGGCAACGACTTTAAGGAAGACTACCGCCGCCTGAACCAGTTCATACGCAGCCACGGCATCAACATTCCGCCGCTGGTCAACGCCTACATGAACCTCTCTCCCACCATGCGCTTTTTCGGCACCGCCATCAACCACGAGTTTGGCGAAGTGGAGGAAAGCGGCATCTACATCAACATCGACGAAATCACCGACCAAAAGAAAAGTCGGCACATCAACACTTTTGAAAAATAACAAACAGTACGAAATGACTTTTTTGCGCTATGTAAACATCATTTACATGCTGGCGACAACAGCCTTATTGACTTCTGCTCAATTCGAGGTGGAGTATGAAGGCGGAGTGACGGCCAACTACGGCAAGGGCGACATCGCTCCTTACTACATCAACTCTAACCGGGGCGGAACGCTCACACAGCAATACTCCATCCTGCTCAATGCTGCCGCAAAGCACGAGCTCGACACCACCAACCGATTCTCCTTCGGATTTGGCGCTGAATTTTGGGGAGGCCACACCAGTTCGGTTTCCTACGACCGCTACGACCTCGCCACCGACAAGTTTGTACGCAATCTTCAGCACCCTGCGCACGCATGGGTGCAGCAGCTGTATGCCGATGTGAAATACCGCAGCCTATTTGCCACCGTGGGCGCAAAGGCGCGACAGTCCGACTTGGCAAGCAGCGACCTTTCGAGCGGCGACCTGGTGATGAGTGGCAACGCACGCCCCGGCACAGGCGTCAGAGTGGGATTTGTGAACTATCAAAACATTCCCTTCACCAACGGCTGGGTGCAGATTAGTGGCGAAATAGGCTACGAACGCCTCGACGACGGCGACTGGCTGAAAAACCACTACAACTACTACAACAATTTCCTCACCACAGGCTATTGGCTCAATTATAAGAAACTGCGTCTGCGCACACGCCCCGACCAGCCGTTTGTGTTCACCATCGGCGCACAGGCTGCGTGCCAGTTTGCAGGCACACAAAACATCTACGAGAATGGCATTCTGACCAAAACGGTGAAGATGCCTGCCAACTTCAAAAGTTTCTTCCACAGCATCATCGCTGGCAGCGGTGGCGACAACCCGGGCGACCAAATGTATGTGGAGGGCAACCATGTGGGCAGTTGGGACATTATGCTCGACTACGAGAACGATGCGGTGGGCAAGTTCCGCGCCTATCACCAGACCATTTGGGAAGACGGTTCGGGCATCGGCTTGCAGAACGGCTTCGACGGCTTGTGGGGACTGGAATGGCGCTCCACCACAAAGAGTTTTGTGAGCGGTGTGGTGGTGGAATACATCGACTTCACCAACCAAAGCGGCCATATCCACTTCTCTGAAGACCTCAACAAGGATTCTGCCATCAAGGGCGGTGCCACAGGCTCCGACGACTACTACAACAACTACAGTTACAATGGCTACCAAAACCGTGGCATGTCGATTGGCACACCGTTCGCCAAATCCCTTATCTACAACACCGACGGCTACATGCGCTACCTCGACAACTTGGTGCGTGGCTTCCACATCGGCGTGAAGGGCTATCTCAGCAGCGAGTACGACTATCGCTTGCTGTTCTCCACCCGCAAGGCTTACGGCACCCCTGAGCACCCTCGCGCCCGCGGCGTGCGCGCCACCTGCTTCATGCTTGAGGCAAATGCGCACCCATCGTGGCTGAAAGGATTGGAACTGAAGGCGCAGTTCGCTTTCGACCGTGGCTCACTTTTAGGAAACAACACAGGCGGCATGGTGTCGGTATTATACTATGGCGACTTTAATATCGGACAATGATGAAACATCTTATTACATATTTGTGGCTTCTTGTCGCTTCGGTAGCATTTTCGTCATGCACCCAAAATGGCGGCGACATAGGCGTGTGGTTCGGCACTTGGACCATCAGTTCGGTAACGGTAGATGGCACCGTGGTGCCCCCACCGGCTGGATCGTACTATTCCGTGCAGTTTCAAGGTGAAATCGTGCAGGTGACCATCACCAACGACCGCCACGACCCCTACACAACCACCTACGGCAACTGGAGCGACGACGGCGACCAAATGCAATGGCTTTTCCCCGAAGAGAACATGTATTTCGTGCCTCTGCCTGGAATGACGAGGGTCAATAAGTTCACCATTCTGGAGAAAAGCGGCAAGCGAGTGCGCCTACAGCAAGTGACCGACACCGGCGTGACCTACATCTACACCCTCACCAAACTCGTGTAGAAATTAATGTGGACGGCATTTCCGACGCTGTTTTTATGCGGCATTCTCGTATGTAAATTGCAAAATTTCACTCTTTTAGAAAAAAGTCGTACCTTTGTATTTCAATTGCAAATTATAAAGTAACAAAACAACTATACAGAAAATTAAGTTTCGATGGGTAAAATTAATTTCGTAAAAGAACTCGAATGGCGCGGGATGATCAACAATATGATGCCCGGCACAGAAGAACAACTCAACAAAGAAATGACATCGGCATACGTGGGTATCGACCCTACTGCCGACTCTCTCCATATCGGCCACCTCGTGGGCATCATGATGCTGAAGCACTTGCAGCGTGCAGGCCATCGCCCTATCGCCCTCATCGGTGGCGCCACCGGTATGATTGGCGACCCTTCAATGAAGAGCCAGGAGCGTGTGCTTATCGACGAGGTTACACTTCGCCACAATCAAGAATGCCTGCGTAAGCAACTCGAAAAATTCCTCGATTTCAACAGCGGTGCTCCTAATGCCGCAATTCTGGTCAACAACTACGACTGGATGAAGAACTACAGTTTCTTGCAGTTTATCCGCGACGTGGGCAAGCACCTCACCGTCAACTATATGATGGCTAAAGACTCAGTGAAGAAGCGTTTGGCTGCCAATGCCGACCACGGTATGTCGTTCACCGAATTTTCATACCAGCTCCTTCAGGGCTACGACTTCCTCTACCTCTACGAGCACGAGGGTTGCCGCTTGCAAATGGGCGGTAGCGACCAATGGGGCAACATCACCACCGGTACCGAACTTATCCGCCGCATGAACGGTGGCGAGGCTTTCGCCATCACTTGCCCACTTATCACTAAGGCCGACGGCACCAAGTTTGGCAAGACCGAGGGTGGCAACGTGTGGCTCGACCCTAAGCGCACATCTCCTTACAAGTTCTACCAGTTCTGGTTGAACGTGAGCGACGAAGATGCTGCAAAGTACATCAAGATTTTCACCGACCTCACCCAGGAAGAAATCGCCAAACTCGAAGAAGAACAAGCAGCCGACCCAGGTTTGCGCCCATTGCAGAAGCGTTTGGCAAAGGAAATCACCACTATGGTACACTCTGCTGCCGACTATGAAATGGCTGTGGAGGCTTCACAAATTCTTTTCAGCAACAAGGCTAACGACATTCTTCACAAAATCGACGAAAGCACCCTCTTGAGCGTGTTTGAAGGCGTGCCACAATTCGAGATCAGCAAGGCTAAGCTCGAAGAAGGCATTCCAGCCATCTCTTTGCTCACCGACGAGGCTGCCGTGTTCCCATCAAAGGGCGAAATGAAGAAGATGACACAAGGCGGCGGCGTGAGCATCAACAAGGAAAAACTCACCGACCAAAACGCCACCATCAGCACAGCCGACCTGCTCAACGGCAAATACATCCTCGCACAGCGCGGCAAGAAGAACTACTACCTCCTCATCGCAAAATAATGCGATAGTGTAGCACAACCTCTTGCACTCTATAATTATCACAAACCCGATTAGCACACTTGCTGTTAATCGGGTTTATTTTCACCACCCATAACATCAGCACTATCATGACACAAGACGAAAGATGGCAAGCGCAATACGACCAAATGATGACATTCATGAACGAGAACCATCGCCGCCCCTCAAAGCACCGCCTTGAGGAGCACGACATGCTCAACTGGTACAAACATGTGAAAAAAGCCATCGCCAAAGGCAACTACCCACCCCACCGCATCGAAAAATTCGCCATCCTCCAACAAGTAGCCAACAAATACCGCCGCAAAAACCAATACGAGTAACAAGTCTACGAGTCAACAAGTCAACAGGTCTACGAGTCTACGAGTTGGTGGTCTGACCAGTCCGACACGTCAGACGAGTCAGACGAGTCAAACAAGTCCGACCCCCCACAAAAAAAATAGGATTACATTCCTAAAACTCCCAAAAATTCAAAAGTTTTCGGATTCCATTCCTAAAACTTTCAATTTTCCTCCACTTTTCGGATTTCATTCCTAAAAAATTTTGTATATTTGTGGCGAACAACCAAAATAGCACAAGACAATGGAGAGAATTGAACGCCGAGACTATCTCGACAAGCTCATCGCTTTCAAAGATAAAAAGTTGATAAAGGTGATAACAGGAATACGCCGCTGCGGAAAATCCACTATTATGGAAATCTTTCGCGACTGGCTGTTGAACAATGGAGTAAGCCCCGAACAAATCCTGTATCTCAACTTCGAGGATTATGACAATATCGAGCTGCGCAATCCACTTGCCTTGCACAAATACATCAAACCGCTGATATTACCCGACAAACCCACATACATCTTCTTTGACGAGATACAGCATGTGAAGGACTTCCCCGACATCATCAACAGCATCAACTTGAAGCCAAATGTTGACCTATATGTTACGGGGTCGAATGCCTATATGCTATCAAACGAAATCGCCACTTTGCTTTCAGGAAGGTATGTGGAGATTGCTATGCTCCCATTGTCGTTTAAGGAGTATGTGGAAGGTTGTGGCGGAAGCGATAACCTTGAAAAAGCATACACGAATTATATCACCCAAAGCAGTTTTCCCTACACCTTGGCACTCGATCGCCCCAAAGACATCACCGACTACTTGAATGGGGTGTACAATACCGTGGTGATGAAAGACATCATCAGCAGAAAAAAGATACAAGATGTGATGATGCTTGAAAGTGTGATTCGTTTTGTGGCCGACAACATAGGAAATATGCTGTCAACCAAGCGAATTGCCGACATCATGACTGCCGACGGAAGAAAGATCGACCAAAAAACAGTGGAAAAATATCTCACATCACTGTGTGAAACCTTTTTTGTGTACGACGCCAAAAGATACAACGTGAAAGGAAAGCAACTATTGAAAACCCTTGGCAAATACTACCTCGTGGATGTTGGACTAAGGAGAATGTTGCTGGGCGCACGCTCATTCGACGCTGGGCGATTACTGGAAAACGTGGTGTATCTCGAACTGCTGCGCCGACAGAAAAGTGTGTACATTGGAAAAATCGACAACTTAGAGGTTGACTTCGTTGCTATCGATGAAAACGACATCGTATATTACCAAGTGGCAGCCACGGTAAGAGACGAAGCCACACTCAAGCGCGAACTATCATCACTGCAACAAATCAACGACCAATACCCAAAGTACATTTTAACGTTAGACGAAGACCCCGAAGCCGATTACGACGGCATCAAAAGAATCAACGCCCTAAAATGGCTAATGGGCGAATACAGCATCTAAACAAAGACAGACAGGTCTGGGAAAAAAACAGGATTCCATTCCCACAAAAAAATAGGCGTATATAGATGATGTTGGCAACGAAAAATAGGGTGTAAATTGGATTTAAATGGATTTTTTTTAAATTCCTGCTTAGACTTTAATTCAATTAACATAGTTTAACCAACGGGGGGGGGGATTTTTAAAATATGTTGTAATTTTGTAATACATATACATAAGCAAAAATCAGATATATTATGAAAAAGTTTTTCGCCCTTACATTATTGCTCTTCGCCTCACTTTTTGCATCTCATGCGTATGCTGAAGTATTTAAACTTAGAGCATATTCTGCTTCTATGCGTTCTACTGATCGCTATGGGAATTGGTCGGATTGGACCGACTGGTCGGATTGCAACATTCTGGTGGTATCAGACGATTCTCGTGTCAAAATATATAGTGAAGAAACTCAAGAATATGATATCATTTCTTCTGAGGAAATTCGCGATTCAAAAGGTGTAAAAGCCACTGAGTTTCACTGTGTTGACAAAAATGGATTGCGCTGTAGTTTGCGTTTGCGTGTTGAAAAGAATGACAATATTCAGCTCTATGTTGATTACAATGATATTTCCTTTGTATATAATGTATATATTTTAAAATAAAAATCATGAAAAAGTTTTTTGTTTTTTCATTCTTGTTACTTATCTCATCTCTTGTTTCTAACACATATGCAGAAGCCACTAAACTTAAGGCCTCTGCTATATCTTTTAAATTAACTGACGACTATGGTAATTGGAAAAAGTGGACAAATTGGCAAAACAGTAATGCTTTGATCGTAATTGATAAAGACAGAATTAAAATCTATGAAAAGGACCATACCTTGACATTTGATATTGTTTCTACATACGAAGATGGAGCAGATATAAAATATCTGCTGTATCGATAAAGATGGAAGACAATGTACTATTCGGGGACATAAAGAAGGCGAAGATCTCCAATTATATATAGAATATACTGATGCTAAAATGGTGTATAGTGTAAGGGTGCTAGATTAAATAAGAAAGAACAAGGAGGCAGCGAACTTTCGCTGCCTTTTGTTTTCTAACAGACCAACATAAAAGGAATACATGATTTTTCGGAAAAGTAGAAATTTAGTGGGAAAGGCATTTAATTTAGAAATCCGTATAGTACAATCTCTAAACCATACAAAATTTGAAGCCAGAGGCATCGGAGATGCCGCATCATGCGAAACACCATGCAAGCGAAAATCGCAGAGCGATTGAGCGCAGCTTGGTGACAAGAACAAAGAATGTGTCGAGCCTCGGAGAGGGTCGGTTATGGTCGAGGCTTGATGCTACCACGACCGACCGTCTACGACGCTCATATTTTGCGTACATCGCTATCACCAAGCCGCGCGTCCTTGCAAGCAAGGACACTTGCATGGTGTTTCGCATCATATAGCATCTCCGAAGCCTACCAATGCTTTTGTTTCAGTTTCCCCCATAGATTATCGCTTAACCATGTTATGGGAATAAAACTTTGTGAAGAAATAGATGTTGGCAACAAAAAATAGGTGTAAATTGGATTTAAATGGATTTTAATCGGTTTCTGTTCGAGCACTCGCTCCAAGTGGCTTTACAGAAGCCGAGACTATCGTCTTAACTTCTTAACTCCTTAACTTCTAAAAAAACTAACTTCTGAAGAAATCTAACTTCTAATTTCTTTCAAGGGGGTATAAAAAAATAATCCTCGATATCGCTATCGGGGATTGCTTAACTAATTAACCTTCTAATACCATTAACATAAACCTTAAACAAAATGAAATAAAAACCGTCATCGCGACGCTAAGAATTTCATAACCTTAAAAACTAATACCATGAAAAACCGATGCAAAGGTATAACTTTTATGTTATATAACATACTTTTCCAGCATAAAATTCAAGAATTTAACACCATTTAACCAAAATCACCCAAATTCAGGTTCTTTGGATAAATACTGGGGGGACTGAAACATAAAACATTTCTAACAAACCAAAAGTTACTATGTTTGCAGTGGAAATGTGGTTTGGGGTTTGAGATGG
>ERZ1026780.1797-NODE-1797-length-13404-cov-21.979324_pt1 | contig 13404 bp, 12 predicted proteins | sample MGYA00380126_ERZ1026780 | MGnify/ENA primary metagenome ERZ1026780 (study PRJEB33269, sample SAMEA4719762) | human gut metagenome | biome: human-associated habitat; feature: organic feature; material: feces | place: Cameroon | collected 2013-10 ... | reverse complement strand
ATCTCGCCATCTCACCATCTCGCCATCCCACCATCTCGCCATCCCACCATCTCGCCATCTCACCATCTCGCCATCTCGCCATCCCACCATCCCACCATCTCGTCATCCCACCATCTCGCCATCTCGCCATTACACTATTCACACTATTCTCATTCCCATTTTATTCCGTCCATTCCCAATCCCAATTCTATTTCTATTTCTATTTCTATCCTCGTTCTCTAAACCTTACCTATACCTATACCTATACCTATACCTATACCTATACCTATACCTATACCTATACCCTTTTTCTCCTCCTCCATCTCTTGTGTTTCTATATTTTTATTTCTTATCTCTTTTCTTCAGTACTCAACAATCATGATTTACCATTAAAACTTCTCGCGAAAGCCCCTCGTGCCCGCCACAAGCATCTTTTAACCGCCTATCTCGCTTGTAGCATCTTGCTTGATCTTCTACAAGTTCCTTTCATTATCAATCTCGCTCGTAGCATGTTGCTTGATCTTCCACAAGCGCCTTTCTCCATCAATCTCGCTCGTAGTATATCTCTTAATCTTCCACAAGCGCCTTTCTCCATCAATCTCGCTCGTAGTATATCTCTTGATCTTCCACAAGCGCCTTTCTCCATCAATCTCGCTCGTAGTGTATCTCTTAATCTTCCACAAGCGCCTTTCTCCATCAATCTCGCTCGTGGAGATCGTCTGTATGGAGAACAAGAACGGCCTTGGCCAGACGATTGATCACCCAAGGAGCTTTTTTAATATGTCGTACTCTACGCGCACTTTCCTTGAAATCCGTTTTGTGTCAAGTCTGTACTTCTTTTTGAGCACAATGGCCAACCGACATCGATCATCCACCCCCAAGTCTAAAATGGAATCCGCCTTATAATCATCCTTAATTACTTTCTTGATAATCATATTCACTTCCTCCTCGGACAGATTGATACTCTCGCCAAGACCTTCCGCAATGTTAACGTAAGCATCAATGTCCCTTATTATCCTGTGGCAATAGTTCCACGAAGATTTCAGCACTTTATCCACTTTGCCTTTGACCACATACGACTCCGGAAGTATAAAACCCAGCTCCTTGTTAAAGTAGTATCGTTCAGGAAGTTTGATCCTCGTCTTGAAAGTCTCTCTACAGAACTTATCTGTAAGATCCTTTATCTGAACCTTGCCAAACAACCTGTTCACATCACTGAAAATCAAGTTACCGGATCCCCAAAGATACCCCGAAGCCGTCAAGTTCGAGCATGCCTTGAACGGGTTCCTTGCTATATAGATGATCGTGTCGGCAAGTTGTCTTTCATCTTCTATTCGTACAAGCTTGAATCCATAATCATCGGGAAGAGGCTTGTGACCATCTGCGACAAGCTTGGCGTTAATACGCTTTTTGGCGTACAAGAAGAAGTTGACAAGATCGTACCCTGTCGCAGATGCAAGAAGATGTCCATGATTGACCATCAGATTGAAGATCAGGATTGATATCTTGTGAATATACTGTCCTATCGCAATAATGTTCATTCCATTGGCGTACTCTTCCTCATCATTGAACAGCTGTCCTGTCTCGATGGCGTCGAACACCATGTGATAGTACCATTTGGGCCACGTGCGATACTCTTTCCAAAGTTCATTTCGTTGTCTCTTGTTCATACCTTTTTTTTGCCTAAAATAGCACTTTATTCATTATCTAATGTTCAGAAACATAAATATTTACATAAAGAAACATAAATTTATGTTTCTTTGTATTCCCTCCTTTATAAATATTTTTTTTCACTACTGAATATCATTGATTTACGCATCAATCTTTCTAAATCAAGTTATCATCATTCAACCTTGGCTGAAAGGTAATCATGCGCTGTTCCCAATCTTTTCTCACGTCTTAACGTAATATTCTATTCTATTCTATCCACACATCAATTCGTGTTGCCTTACCCTAAACCAATTTTCTGAGGTAAAGTATAACGGACTTATGCACTCTATGCTTGCCAGATCATGGTAAGGCAATGTAAGATGATGCCTATTATCAGGCACAAGCCTAAAGTACATAGTTACGATGTATAATTTACCAAACTGAAATCGTAACTATGCTTATGTGCGAATTGAAGGTTGTAGCATTTTCTTACAGGCGTGATTTTGCTCAGATTACGCTTTTGGACGGACGGTTGTTTCTACACGAGCGTGAATTCGCCGAGATTACGCTTTTGGGCGGGCGGTTGTTTCTACACGAGCGTGAATTCGCCGAGATTACGCTTTTGGACGGGCGGTTGTTTCTACACGAGCGTGAATTCGCCGAGATTACGCTTTTGGACGGACGGTTGTTTCTACACGAGCGTGAATGCGCCGAGATTACGCTTTTGTGCGGACGGTTGTTTCTACACGAGCGTGAATGCGCCGAGATTACGCTTTTGTGCGGACGGTTGTTTCTACACGAGCGTGAATCCGCCGAAATGTCGCTTTTAGAGTGCGAAGTTTCTTTTGAGACGTGAATTTGCAGGATCATGGCTTATATGTGGGGTGTTTTCGTTACATTTGCATTCGTTTATCATGTGTTAAACAATAAGGGTAATAATACGAGTTGGCTATAAAATACTGTAGGGCATTAGAAACTGTTTAAATTTCAGTCGCATAATTTGTTATACATGAGTCGGCAGAAGGCGAGCTGAACCTTCGCCTCGCCCGTATCGGAATAGAACTCGTGATCAATGGCAATTCTTCGAAAGTTTTCCAACCAGGAGAAAGAGCGCTCCACAATACATCGGAGTGGCAGCACGGAGAATTTCTTCGGAGACTCGTCCGGACGGAGAACAACGGTAAACTCCGCACCGAGCTTTTGGCGTACGGTATCGGCCAATTTCCGTCCTTTGTATCCGCCGTCCGCCAGCATCTTTTTCAATCGGGGGAAGCAGCCCTTCATCTTGTCAATAACGCCATCCGCACCGACACTGTCATGGACATTCACCTCGTGAACCACCACGCTATAGGAAGCCCAAGTATGTCAAACACAATATGTTCCTTACGCCCTTTAATCCTCTTGTCGCCGTCGATCCCACAATCGGTGTCAACATGATGGGAGGACTTGACGCTTCTGGAATCAATGATGCCGAGACCGGGGGTTCCTCCCGCCCATCAGCTTGCGGACCATCCGATGGAGCGTATCCATCAGTTCCTCAAACACGCCTTCATGTTTCCACTTGCTGAAGTAGTAGAAGACGGTATTGTAGGGCGGAAAGTCCTTGGCAGCATACGCCCTGGCAGCCTGTCTTCAATATATACATGATGGCATTCATGATGTCTCTGAGGGGGTCCTTTCGTTTCTCTGTTGCGGATCAAGAATATTTTCGGTAACTTGCCACTGTTTATCAGTAAGGTTGGTCGGATATTGGCTCGTGGCTCTAATTGATTGATGCTTGTAAAGTTACGAACAATATTCCAATCAACCTACAGGTTTCAAATTATTTACGCGTTTATGTAGCAACTTTTTTCAATAAATTTTAAACAGCTTCTTAGTAAGCGTTAAAAAAGTTGAACTAAATTTTGTGTCAGATTTATGAGGATAGATTTCTTTTGGAAGAAGGAGTGTGCCGGTGGTACACTACTGATGAGAAAAGACATATTGACCGAAAAGACAATCAAAGATCACCAAGATTTTTTTAAGGAATACTTAGAAGCTGTTTTGAATTGTTTGAAATGTTCTTTGAGGTGAAGAATCTTCATTTTCTTCCCGCTTCTTCAGTCAGATAGCACCGCTATCTTCCTTGGAAGAAGCGGTCGAAACTGAAGTTTTTCACTCTCAAACCTTCAAACAAACAATTCAAAACAGCTTCTTAGATTGCTAGAATGTAGTGATGATTAATTATATTCATAAGATATTGACAAAAGCGCTTCTTTTGGCGTTTTCCCTTGGCTTCGTCGGATGTTCTGGAGGCTTTACAATCAGGGACTTGAGGGATGGGGATCTGCTTTTTGTCGTCAATGGAAACGGAAGCAACATCACTAGTGTGACGGACGGTGTGGATGGCTTGGGAATAGATCATGTGGCGGTTTTCTCGCAAGGAAACGTCATTGAGGCTATTCCGAAATATGGTGTTGTGGAAAATCCGTTGGATAGTTTTTTGGTCAAGTTAAGTGACGGGGAGTTCGTGCTTGTTGGCAGGGTCGAAGGATTGGATGTTGAGACAAGTGTGACGAATGCGAGAAAGTTTCTCGGCAAACCCTACGATGACATATTCATGCCGAGTGACAGTGCGATATACTGTTCAGAGCTTGTGCAGAAGTCTTTTGTTTTCAAAGGGAAATGTGGCCTGAATATGAAAGATAAAGTTGTCGGAACTCGGTCTGGCAGGGCTGATAAGTGTGCTATGGATGAGGTTAAGGAAGAGGTTAAGGAAGAGGTTAAGGAAGAGGTTAAGGATGAAGTTAAGGATGAGGTCAAGGATGAGGTCAAGGATGAGGTCAAGCCTAGAGATGACGCTAAAGTAAGTACTTCAGGAATCGGTTCTAAACAATTAGTGTTCTGCACGATCCCGATGTCGTTTCATGACAGCACGGGTAAGGTGACCGAATTCTGGACGAAATTCTATGCTGCACGTGGCTTGACAGTTCCGGAAGGAGAGCCAGGATCCAATCCTGGCCGACTGTCCAGAGATCCTAATGTCAATATTTTGGGTAAGCTATCCTGCCATCGGTCACTTCGACAGGCTCACTGACCTGAAGAGCATCCTGCCAGTCGGTGTTGACTTCGCAGGTCTCTCCTGCCATCAGTCACTTCGACAGGCTCACTGACGGCCTCAGACAGGTCTTGGAAAAAAATCACGGGGCAATATCCTACCAAAGGTCACTTCGATGGGCTCAGAGACCGAAGAGCAGAGACCGAAGAGCAGAGACCGAAGAGCAGAGACCGAAGAGCGCTGACCGAAGAGCAGTGTCCTTCCCGACCGGACGCTGAGCCTGTCGAAGCGTCTAAAGTAACTTCGCCAGACTGTCGTAGTACTGCTTGCTGACCGGAATATGCCCGATCCCATCCCGGATGAACTCCGTGTAGATCACCCCGTCCTTGTCCCGACTCAGAACCTTGATGTGCCGAGGGTTGACATAGTATGACCTGTGGCAGCGCACAAACCCGTGCCTCGCCGCGTCTGACTCAAGGCTTTTCATCGAATTCCTCAACTGAAAGGTCCGCACCCTGTCATTCTCAAGATAATGAATGTTGATGTAGTTCGCATCAGCACTCACGTAAAGCACCGCCGAAGGATCAATCGTCAGCTTCAACCTCTTATGCTCGTCATAAAACTTTATCAACGATTCCTCGGGATTTTGTCCGGCATTGGTCAGGTCGTAGTTCTTGTTCGATATTATCCTTAACAGGATGCTGAACAGATAAGGATATATCAGAGTCAGGCAGACGACCTCAAAGCAGTAGGGAAGTGCCGTGAAATATGGCATACCTCCGCTCTTTTTATAGAATAGCGAGGTGTAGAGTGCGAAAAAGAACGCCGTGACCAGTACCTCTCCTAAGCACCAGAGCACATAATGCCACCATTTGAAAGGAATATACTTGTAAAGGAAAGTGAACACAAGCCGCGTCAGAGCCAGAACTCCAATCATGATGCACGACAGCATCAGCAGATGGAATGTCCACGATTTTCCTCCGACGTCGTAAAACTCCGACAGTGAGAACGGGTTATAGACAAAGCAAAACACGAAGAAGAACAGCGGCATCAGAACCGCATACTTCACTTGACTGGCATAGCCTTTAGAGACTCTCAATGGTGTGTTCATGGCCTGAAAATTTGTCCCATACTCTTCAAAACAGTCCCCGACTATACTGGGACGAAATTCGAATGTCTGGATTTACGTCCCTAAATTACTGCAATTTTTCCGCCAATCAATGTTTTTATGACATTTTTCGCACCTATGAAAACACTTTCTTCATCACAAGATGCCTATTGCGTACTTTTGCATTGCGTCCAACGGAAATCGCTCAAGTGTCCGGAAGATATTCCGGCAGGCACCGTTTGGTCAAGCACGCCATCTTAGGCGAATCGGTCAAGCGAGTCACCTTAAATGTGCAACCATTGGACGCGCTAAAAATGAAAAAAGAAATGAACAAGATTGTGAACACTTTTGAATATTCCGTTGCCCCGGAGAGCATAGACTACCAGGGCCACGCCACCGTGCCGTCAATCTGCGGCAGCATCATCAACGCCATCGGACAGAACATCCGCAGGGAAGGATGCGGGATCGACGTGATGAGAAACGCCGGGCGTTCATGGGTTCTGCTTCGCTCCGCTTTCGAGATAGATGAGCGTCCGACCCTTTACGACAACTACAACGTGAAGGTCTGGCCGGTTAAAGGCAAGGGATTGACATATAATAGATGCGTCAAACTCACGGATTCGGAGGGTGAGGAGATCGGCCGTGGCACGACCGAGTGGTGTGTCATCGACATTGGCACCAGAAAGCCGATTTTCCCTGAGCTCGGGCTGACGGATGTGGATATTCCCATTCCGTGCAAGAGTCCAAGACGCATCACCGATTTCCTGCCTGACTTCATCAAGCACAAGGAGATCGGTTACAGTGAGTGTGACTTCAACGGGCATCTGAACAACACCCATTACATTGAGATGTTCTACAACCTTCTGCCTGAGAGCGTGCTGTCAAGCGGGCTTTTCACCAGAATCGACATCAATTTCCGTCGTGAGGTTCATCGTGGCGATGACGTTACGTTCGGAATCCGCAAGGCCAGTGACGAGGAGTACCTCTTTATGGCAAAAGCGGGAGACGCGACCCTTTGCCACGCCTCCCTGCAAGCTGTCTGAAAACCACCCTTGGTTGTCCTTTGGGGTCATCCCTTGGTTGTCCCTTGGGGTCATCCCTTGGTTGTCCTTTGGGGTTATCCCTTGGTCGCTCCCTTGGGTTCATTCCTTGGTTGCTCCCTGTTGGCCGCCCTTTTAGTTGACCCTCTTAAGCGAGGCCGACCTGCCGAGTGACTTGATGTTCACGCCAAGGTCTTTCGGGGCCTTGTAGTTGATTGATGAGGCTCCGGAGGCATCCTCGATCGTGATCGAACGCTCAACGTTCACGTTGCAGATGCTCGCCCCGGAAGTCTCCAGTACGGCATTCTGGGCATTGAAGTTCAGCGCGTTGACCTTGCACGCCCCGGAAGCGTCCACCTCAAACCAGCCGGCTCTTCCCGTGAGCGTCACGTCGCAGGCTCCGGAAGCATCCACGCCGACCTTTCCGAACTCGCCGTTGACCTTGGTCTTCGTGGCCCCGCTGGCATCAATCTCAAGCTTGTCGGCATTGATCTCGAACCGCCCGTTGGACGCTCCGGCGAGATCCAGATCCGCTTCCCTGAAGTTGCCTGAAATCGAGCATGAGCAACCTCCGCTGATCTCAGCCTCCAGCTCTTCCGCATTGACTTTCAGCGAACTGATGCTGCTCGCCCCGCTCATCTCCAGCGAGAAGTCCCTGTGGCCGAGTTCGAATGTGTCCTCACACGAAAGGCTTGTCGCCCCGGACATCTCCAACTTGCGAAGCTCCGGCATGGTGACCTCAGCCGTGCAGGTCCGGTCGCCAAGTTTCCTCTGAATACTTGACGGAATGTTCTTGCTCCAACCGATTCTCAGGACACCCTCGCTGACATGGACATCAAGATACTCAGCAAGTTCCTCCGGCAGCGTCACCTTGACTTTGTAGAAGTCGGACTTGGCAAGCGTTACCTTCACTATCCCGCTCACATCCAGTCCGGTGAAGTCCCGGCAGTTGAACTTGCAGTCGACGTAGTCCGTCTTGGCCGAAGCCTCGGTTGTGCGGGCCGGCGACTCTGAAACGGGCTGTGCGGCAATCGCAGCAACCCCGGAAACCAACAGGAGCGCGGCGGCTCCAATAATCATAAACTTTTTCATAACTCTTTGATTTTATTAATTTTATCCAATCCACTAAGAAGTTCTCCATAATATTCCTTCATGATGGCCGCCTTTGCAGCGTCATCAAGCTCGTCCGGCAGCTGGTCAATCATTGCGACCTTCTCGCCGGCAATGCTCCCGACCGTAGTCTCCCACCTCCCGTCCAGATCCCTGGAGAGTATCTCTTCGTAAAGAGCGGTAACTTTCTCTGAATATGTCAGATACACCTGCACGGGATCATCGGCCACGCCGGCGAACCAATCAACTTCTCTCGAAGGACGATTTGTGAATATGACAGCGGCGACAACAGCGACCGCCACGGCAGTGATAGCACTGAATATCCTTGCGTACCTCCATCGCTTTCCTGCAGTCCCGCCAACCTCGACTTTGCGGTCAGACACAAGCAGGGCATCCAGCTTTGCCTCAAACCTTGCCTCATGTCCGAAAGGTAGTTCCTGATCGTCAAACACATCAGGATTCCTGCTGATATATTCCTTAAGATCAATCATATTCTTATCCTCCTTAACTTTTCAACCAGTTTGGCTTTCGCCCTTGAGAACTGTGTCCTCAATGTGCCCTCCCGTTCTCCAGTCAGACTAGCTATCTCCTCATAGTCAAGTCCTTCCACCAACACGAGGTTCAGGATCAACCTGCATGACCCAGGAAGTCCGTCAATCGCCTTCCGCACGTCACTGATGCTCGCCTCCGGAACATCCTCCGAGGCCTCGCTTTCATATTCAGAAACCTCTCCGGCATATTCATCAAGGAAAAGCTTTTCCCTACGTTGCTTTCTTACAGCGTCGATGGATTTTCTGATGCAGGTCCTTCGCAGCCATGCCTCCACTTGCGCCGGATCGCCGGGAACGACATCAGAAGTGATGAATTTGAGGATGGTGTCCTGCATGATCTCCTCGGCCTCCCCGCTGTCACGGACAATCCTCAGGCTGATGTTGTACATCCGTTTGGCGTGCGCCTTGTAGAACTTTATGGACTCTTCTCTTGTCATCTTTTTCTTGTCGTTTCACAATATAAACGAATATTTCCGTTGATTGTTACAGGAAACTCATAATATTTTGAAAAAGTTGAAGCGACCCTGCCGAAGCGACCCTGCCGAAGCAGCCCTGCCGAGGCGGCATGATAAGACAAAAAAGCCCGGTGTCTCTCGACCGCGGGCTTCCACACATTTCATTTGGCTTAAAAGATTCTTGTTTGTGACGATAATCACTATCCACCCGCAAAGTTACCGCTCTGACCCATTCCGCACAATACCAACTTCTTGCGAATCATAGTGCGCATGTCGTGATTAGTGGGTATCACCCCGCTCGCCGTCTATGTCCGAGCGTCTGGTCTCAGACTTGTCAGCGAGCTGAATCCCGCCCTTGGGGTCTCAAACGCTCCTCCACGAGCGGCTTTCGGGGCTTGTTGCTGAACTTGTCGGAGTAACGAAGCGGTAACGAAGCGGTAACGAAGCGGTAACGAAGCGGTAACGAAGCGGTTACGAAGCGGTTACGAAGCGGGTGTAGATCAGGCGGTGGGTTCTCGGCGGTAGTCCATCTGGGTGATGCCGTACAGCTTCTTGAAGGCGCTGTAGAAATTCGGCGCATGATCGAAGCCGCAGCGCTCGGCGATCTCCTCGATTGTCAGTCCTGGTTTGGTCTCCAGAAGGTGTCGTGCCCGCTGCATCTTGACTCTCAGCATGTAGGTGGCGGGAGAGTCTCCCGTGATGGCCACAAGCTTCCGATGGAGCTGGCGAGGACTCATGCAGAGCTTCTCTGCCAGGGAGTTCACGTCCAGACAGCGTTTGTCCATAAGCTGATAGATGAGATCCACCGTCTTTGCCAGGAAGCGACGCTCGGCATCTGTGAGGCTCGACCCTTTGTCCGTGCCGCCGTCGCTGCCGCCGCCGAACTTGTCACGCAGACGGTGGTTGCGCTCCAGGAGTTTCTCCACCCTTGTGCGCAGCTCGTCGGTGTTGAACGGTTTGGCGAGATAGGCGTCCGCTCCGGCTTCCAGACCACGTATGCGCTCTTCTTCCGTGATCCTCGCCGTGACCACTATTATAGGAATATGGTCGGTGACCTCGTTGCCACGCAACTCCCGGCACACCTCAAGACCGTCCATGCCGGGCATCATCAGGTCGGTGATAATGAGATCCGGAACGAGGTCATAAGCCTTTTTCATTCCTTCGACGCCGTTGTCGGCATAGCTCACGGCGTAGCGGTCCATGAGGTGCGATCCGATGTAGGCGGCGATGTCGCTGTTGTCCTCGATGACCAGCACGCGGCACTGGTCGTCAGCTCCCTCATTGTCTGTAGGTGGATTCTCCGTTTCAGGCAGGAGTGGCGTATTGGCCGCACCTGCCGCCGCGGATTCCTCGGCAATCAGCCGCCGGCTGTCGTTGTGGATCGGTACACTGATCCGGAACCTCGTGCCTTTCCCCACTTCGCTTTCTACGGTTATGGTTCCCTCGACGGCATCCACAATCTGCTTCACAAGCGCCAGTCCCACGCCGGTGCCCACGTGCTGCGTCTCACCCTTGCCTTGGTAGAACGGCTCGAACACACGGGCAAGCGTCTCCTTGTCCATGCCGCAGCCCGTGTCAGCCACATCGATGTGCAGCCGGTCACCATCGCGCCATGACGACAATCTCACCCAGCCGTGCTCCGGCGTGAACTTAAGGGCGTTGGAGAGGAGGTTGTTGACGACCTTGTTCACGTAGTCCGGCACGAAGTCCATCACCACCTTATCCTTGGCGAAGAACTGAAGGTCGATGTTCCTGCTGCAGGCATAGTCTCGGTAGGTCTCGACGATCATAGTGAACTGCGTCGTGATCTCGCCCTGGCACCAGTCGGCATCGCCCACCTCCGACTTGATCTTCGAGATGTCCAGAAGCTGGTTGATGAGCGTGAGCAGCCCATTCCCCTGCCGCTCGATGGTCCGCGCCTTGCTTCTCACGTCCTCGGAGTCAGATGCCTGCAGGTCGTGGCTCAGTCCGAGGATTACGGTGAGCGGCGTGCGGAACTCATGTGTGATGTTGGTGAAGAAATTCTCGCGCATGGCCGTGAGGCGCTTCAAGGCCAGATGGTTGCGCCGCTGCATGCGCTGGATGTAGAAGAAAGTCGCCAGCACACCTGTCAGCACGAACAGCACAAGGGCGAAGATGGCATAGCCGGTGTGACGCACCGACCGCTCCTGCTCCAGCCTCATCCGCGCCTCGTTCATATTCCTTTCCTGCTGCTTGCGCTCGATGTTCAGGCTCGTGTTCTGGATGCGGTTCACCTTCTCCATGTCAAGAATATTGTTCTTCTTGTCGATGGCCTGCTCGTAGGCGGAAAGTGCCGCGCGGTAGTCGCCGAGCCGCTTGTAGCGCTTATAGTATAAGGTGTGGATCTCCGCAAGATGCTCGTTCGACCTGATGCGCTCGGCCATCACCCTTGCCTTGCCGAGATATTCCATCGCCTTGGCGTCGTTGCCCGTCTCATTGTGGATGCCGGCCAGGGCGATGAGCGAGTTCAGCGCGTGCCAATCATCCTTGGAGGTCTTCATCATCCTGTAGGCTTCCTCGTACTCCGCCGTGGCCTTGCCATATTCCTTGGCCTTCTCGTAGAGTGAGCCGAAATAGGTGTGGCAGAGCGATATGCCGAGCGTGCTGCCCGCCTCCGTGTTCAGCTGCATCGAGCGGCGGTAATATGCCCATGCCGAGTCCGTCTGCCCCCGATGCTCGTAGATGGAGCCGAGGTTGGCGTAGTTGATGGCCTGTCCCAGAGCGCTATGCAGCTGTCTCTCGCCCTCCAGTGCCATCCGCAGCGCGCTGTCGGCACGCTCGTAGTTGCCGAGTGTCATGTAGATGTTGCCCAGTCCGTTGAGCGACACCACGCGGTTCTTTCGTGCGTCAGACGAGGTGTCGGCGCACTCCTCGCTGAGTTTCAAGGCGCGGTAGTGATATTCCTGAGCGACGTCCAGCACTCCCATCCGCCGGTAGTCGGTGCCGATGTTGTTCAGGGCCTGCACCCATTCCAGCGTGTCGCCGAGAGCTTCAGCCTGCCGCACCCCTTGCTGTGGGAGCCAAGCGCCTCCTCGAAGCGGCTCTCGTTGCGCAGTCTCCTGCCCAATTCCCTAAGCGCGACGACGCTGCCGAGCCTGTTCCCCTCACCCTCCAACCGCTTTTGCAGCACCGCAAGCGAGTCCGACCCGCGTACGGCGCGTACGATGCTTTCCGCCTCCCTGCGCTCATCGCCACTGAAGGATGCAGACCCTCCACCGCATGAAACGAACAGGAAACAAATAGGGAAATATGTCGCTAATATGCTTTTAATCAATAATTTATGCTGCCCCCCCCTGCGAATGTCAATTGGTTCATTGCAAGGTTGTAAAGAGGTTTTAAGAATATTCTCATGGTTCTTCATGTGTATGTATGTGATGTCATTACTGTCCGCTAAAATAACAAAAAGTTGTATTTCCGACAAGAAGTTAAACGTTTTTCGCCTGAATTCCGCAGTTCAACAGTCTGCCAAGTAATCCTTAAAAAGAGTAATAAGTAACACAGTGATAACACGAACGCCCACGCCCCGGCAGCGTTCCCTCCGCGCGCGGAGGTTCAAGGAGGGGCCAAAGACTCATGAAACGGAAAAAATTCATTCCGCTCGCCATCACCATGCTGCTGGCTGTGCCCGCGTTCCTGACCTCATGCCAGGAGGACGCGCCTGAGATCAACTACACGATGAGCGTGTCAGTGATCAACGACTTCACCAAGGTTGTGGAGGCCATCGACAGGGGCGCCCTCAAGAACGAGGAGGCCATCGCGAAACTCGCGGATGCCATCGACAGGATGATCTCCGACCAGCAGGCCAAGCTGCAGGCCATCCGTGATGTCCTCGGCTCGGTCAACACCGCCCTCGAGACCAGGCTCCGTCGCCCTCGAGGCGGCGCTCAAGGCGCAGACGCTGTCGCTGGTGGACAAGCTGGACCTCCTGGAGGCGGCCGTCAATGCCCTTCCTGACTACGGCTCCCAGCTCGCTGCCATCAGCACGGCCATCGACAACCTGCCTGCCACCAGCTGCCGCGGAGAATCCAGGCTCCGCGATGTCGGCAGGGGTTACTACTGGTCGAGTTCGTTCAGCACGGCCTACAGCTACAACGCCCGCTACCTCGACTTCGGTTCGGGCAGACACGACAGGAACGTCAATCCCTCGTTACTACTGGTTCTCGGTGCGGCCCGTCCGCCCATAAATTTGTCCAGCCCCCGCGGGCATGACGCAATAGAATCAATATGACTCCCTTCCCGCCAGCCCGGCCACTGTCCATTTATTTCCCCCAGTACCAGGACGTGACTCTCCGGGCGTGAATCAAAGGAAAACTCGCTCGCAGAGTCTCAAACGCTCCTCCACGGGCGGCTTTCAGGGCGAATCCCGCCCTTAGGGTTCTACGCAGACACCCCCAGCCGCTGTCCATTTATTTCCCCCAGTACCAGGACGTGACTCTCCGGGCGTGAATCAAAG
>ERZ1026780.1794-NODE-1794-length-13434-cov-3.862023_pt1 | contig 13434 bp, 10 predicted proteins | sample MGYA00380126_ERZ1026780 | MGnify/ENA primary metagenome ERZ1026780 (study PRJEB33269, sample SAMEA4719762) | human gut metagenome | biome: human-associated habitat; feature: organic feature; material: feces | place: Cameroon | collected 2013-10 ... | reverse complement strand
CGATTGAGCGGCGCGCGAACCGATAAATTCGACGTCGTCGGCTACGATTTCGGTGGAATAACGCTTACTTCCGTCGTTACCCTCGTAAGTTCTGGTCTGGAGCTGACCGCACACGCAGACTTTGCTTCCCTTTTGGAGATACTTACCGCAGTTGTCCGCAAGACCTCTCCATGTAACGATATTGATAAAATCGGCTTCACGCTCGCCGTTCGCATTGGAATACGTACGGTTTACGGCAATGGAGAAACGGCAATACGAAATGCCGCTGCTTGTAGACCCCATTTCGGGATCGCGGGTAAGATTTCCTACAAAAATACATTTGTTCATTGATTTTTCTCCCGTGTGTCGGCTGCTTATTTCTTAACGACCATGTATCTCATAACTTCGTCGGCGATACGCATCTGTCTTTCCAGTTCCTGGGGAAAGTCGGGTTTTGCCGAGAAAGTCATCAGAACGTAGTAGCCTTCGCTCTTGTAATCGATGGGATAGGCAAGCTTTCTGTCGCCCCATTTGTCAACGCTTTCGACTTCTCCGCCGTACTCTTTTACGAGTGCGGAGTATTTTTCGATAAGTGCGTCTTTCTGAGCGGCTTCCACCTTGCAATCAAGGATATACAAAACCTCGTACTTGTTCATAATACTTTTACCTCCTTGTGGTCTTTTTTTCGTCTCTTCCCGGACCGGAAAGAGAAAGGAACGGTTTACCTACTGCGGAATATAACTCCGTAGCTTATTGATTATAACATTTTTTACTTGCAAAAGCAAGCGTTTTACTGCCTTTTTCGTCTGTTTTTATAAATTATTCACTTTTTTACCCAAACATACGGTCGTGAGGTATTGCCCGCGTTTATATTCGATAAATTCGGCGTCGGGGTACACAAACGTATCGGTGTTTTTAAGTTTTTTGTACTCTATTCCGCTGCCTTCTTTTTTAAGCAGAGCTTCTTTTCTCGTCCATATACGGTAAAATTCTTCGGCGGAATTTTTTGCCGAACGAAAACGTTTTATCTCTTCGGGGGCAAAAAAGTTTTCGGCAATCAGGTCGAATGCGCGCACCTTTTTGATAAATTCGATATCCGCGCCCACTTCTACGTCGGAAAGAACGCACACCGCTCTTCCGCACGAATGCGAGATATTGAAGTAGTACGGAATATTGGTAAACACGGGTTTTCCGCTTTCCAGTCGTTTTATTACCGCGGTAGACGGATCTATTTTCGCTTCGGTCATTGCCGCCAGCAATGCGCTGAGTCCGGAAACGCTTTCCGCCCATTCTTTGGCGCCGCGTTTGGCAAATATTCCCTCCACATATTCCGGAGAAGAAACAAACGCCTTCTTTATTCTGTCTGTTTCTGCGGGTGTAAGTTGCTCGTAATCGGCAAATTTTACAATCATATTTTTTCTCCTATTTCATATATACAACGTTGTTAAGCGAAACTTCGAGCGTCAGAATCTCTCCGTTTCTGTTAACAGTTATACCGGCAATATCGCCTTTTCTTGCGTACAGCAGAATGTCGCCGGGCTGATATTTGCGGAACATATTGCGCTTTACTCCGTTGATTTCGATAGAAACCAGAACGTCGCCCTCTTTAAGTATTCCGTGTGACGCACCGTCTTCCATAACGCCTGTTACGGTAACATGTGCGCGAGAGGTGACCGTGCCGGTCTTTTCGTCGTAATCGGCATACCCGTCCGCGTCTGTCACGGAAATACCCAGTTGACATTTATAGTAGCCGTATCCGTTGAAATAAACGTCGTCGTGCGTTTGGGAATCGGCGGCGCGGGCAATTAGATTGTTCACAAGTCCCATAACGGTGTTTATCGGCAAAGCGTAGCCGAAGTTGTCCACGGTTACCGACTGTGTTTTTGCGTTTACGATGCCCATGAGTTTTCCGTCTTTATTGTACAGTCCTCCGCCGGAGTTGCCGTGGTTTACGGCTGCGTCGGTACGAATGACGCGGAAAGTAAATTCTTCGTTGGTTTTCGTATCGACCGTAAGAGTAAGATCGCTGCTCTGAAGACTTATTATACCGGAAGCCGCACTGAGACCTTTGCCTTCCGCATTGCCCACGACATACGATTTCTCGCCCTCGCGCAGTTCGTCGGAGTCGTCTATAAGCTCGGCGGGGCGATAGGGTCCGGTTTTGTATTTTTCACAATTATTTATTTTCAGAACGGCAATATCGCCCGACATACTGCCTGCGACGTAAGTTGCCTTTATGCCGTAGTTTTCCAGAAGCATATACTTGGACGCGTCATCGTTTTTAAGCGACGGGTTATCTTTGGACAGCTTTACAAAAGGCATTCCGTAAAAGAACACGTATATTTCGCTGCTTATCGAAGGCGTGTAGGAAGCGTTGTAAACCATATGGAAATTGGTTATTATGTACACTTCTCCTGTTTGTTTGTCGCCTTTGTAAATAACTCCCGAACCGCTGGAAACCGCGCCCTCGGCGCCGTACTTGGTTGCTATGGCAACGGTGGAAAGCAGAGATTTGGTAACTATTCTCTCGCTTGCTTCGGTTGTTTCGACTTTGAGATAATCTTTCAGAAATTCGAGCAGCGTTCCCGTGTAGCCGCTGTTTTTGGCAGCCTGATAAATTTCATTTATGTCGAGATCCTGTCCGTCTTGTCCGTCCGCGCCTTTATCGCCTTTAACTTTGCCGATAAGAACGTAATCTTCCGCGTCGGAATACTTGATAAACAGGTTTCCTTCTTTAATTACGACGTTTTCGACGCTTCTACCGTCTTGCCCGTCCTTTCCGTCCGTCCCGTTTATACCGTCTTTCCCGTCTTCGCCTTTATCCCCTTTGTCGCCTTTATCTCCTTTGACGCCGCCTACGGGGTAAAACGTGTCGCCGTCGGTGTATCTGACGTACAGCACGCCGTTTTCTATCTTGAATTCTGCAACGCCTCTACCTGCGTCGCCCTTATCGCCTTTGTCGCCCTTATCGCCTACGACTTTGCCCACTCGCATTTTTTTGCCGTTGCTGAAATAGGCGTGCAATTCGCCGTCTTTTATGTACAGTTCGAGAATGTTTACGCCGTCTTTGCCGTCTGCGCCGTCCTTTCCGTCGGTGCCGTCAAAGCCGTCCTTTCCGTTGGTTCCGTCCTTTCCGTCTTCGCCTTTAACCACTCCGACGTAAACGTATTTATCGCTGTCGGTGTATTTGACATACAACGCGCCGTTTTCTATTTTGACGTCGGCGATTCCTCTGCCGTCCTGCCCGTTTATGCCGTCGGCACCGTCTTTACCGTCCGCGCCGTTTTCGCCTTTTTCTCCTTTAAGCGAAGCCAGCCACTGCTCGAACGTGCCGGAAAAGCCTGCGTTTTCGACAGCCAGCTGATACGCCGACTTGCCGTCCGCGCCCTTTTCGCCCTTTAAAAGTTCAATCCACTCTTCGAGCGTTCCGTCAAAGCCTTTTTCCACAGCAACGGCATACGACTGACGAACGTAGTCGACGTCGGACAAGTCGTTATCTGTTTTTGCGCACGCGGTAAACGTGACGCCCAGCGCCAGAATTACCGTCATAATTATCAGAAGTATTCTTTTTTTCATGAATTTACTCTCCGAAATTTTTTTCGTTTCCTATATTCTACCATATGAAAAGCAAGCTGTCAAATAAAATTTTCAAAGTAAGGTTTTGTTAATCCGCGTTTGGTCAAAGGATACCGACGGAATTACTGCAAAATAAGGCTGTCGTATTCGTTTCCGTTCATATCCTTCCACGCAAAAGTTTTGCCGTCGAAAGTCATATACGAATGCGCACTACCCTGCTTTGGAATGGAAACCGAACCCGGATTGAGATAGTAAACGCCGTCTTTTTCGGTTTTTTCGGGAACGTGCGTATGCCCGGAAAGAACCACGCTGCCCTTTTTAACCGGCAACGGATTATCTTTGTTGTACACATGTCCGTGCGTTAAATATATAAGGCGATTGCCGCAGTCGATGACGGCATAGTCGGCAAGCACTGGAAAGGGCAAAACCATCTGGTCCACTTCCGCCTCGCAATTGCCTCTTACGGAAAGAATAAGTTCTTTCTTTTCCGAAAGAAGTTCTATCGCTTTTTTAGGAGCGTACCCATCGGGCAGATCGTTTCTCGGTCCGTGATACAACAGGTCGCCGAGAATAATTATCCGGTCGCACTTTTCTTTTTCAAATGCTGCGAGAGCGCGCTTACACCATGTTTCGGAACCGTGAATGTCCGACATAATAAACCATTTCATATATAAAAACTCCTTGTTTACAATGTTATTAAACCCGTAAACGACAAAAAGTCCGGGAAAACCGAACTTTTTTGTCCTATAACGATTTTTAATTTTATTTAAGCGGGATAATGCCCTCGGGAAGAACCGCAACCTTAAATCTGTCGTTTATGTTAAGCTTGGGTGCGCCTTCGAACATAGCGGTGAAGTACGTATCCAATCCGGCAAGATTTGCATAAACAACCGTCTTATCGCCCAGGCAATCGGCGTCGCCGACAATTACGGAAACGATAAGATAGGGATTGGCAGCCATGGTTGCCTTATCCACGGTGAACTTGGAGAAGTCAAGCATAATCTTCTGTTCGCCGGGCGTAAATCTGTTGTCCGTATCCTCGAACACAAGCTTGGTGTTGCCGAACGTAACAGTGCATTTGGTGCCGTTCTTTGCTACCTTTGCATTTGCGGTGTTCTGGCTGATGGGGCTGTACGCAATAAGTGCGTTTTCGGTTTCCGCATCGTAGAACATAAGCTTGTCGGGATCGGTGTAGTAAGCGATTTTCTCGCCGCTCTTGAGTTCGTCTTCAAGCGAATGTTTTGCAATCATAAAGCCGACTTTGCCCGCAACCTTGGTGTAAACCGCATTGAAACGGGGATAAGCGTCGGTGAATTCCACTTCGCCGTTTATCACGCCGAAGCCTTCCTTTGCTTCGGTGGAAAGCTGTTCGGGCGAAATACCGAGTTTAATGGTTCTGCCGTCGATGATGGAAGTATCAACAATTCTCGAAAGCACCTTATCGGTGAGTGCGATGTCGGTGTCGCCGAACTTAACGGCAACGGTGCCGTCCGCACGGGTGTAAACGTTGGCGTCAACCATATTGTAAGCGGGTACGCCGATAATGGTAAGCTCGGTGTTGGGATCGAACAGGTGAATGTGATGCGAGTCGACCGCAAGTTTTACGTGTTCGTCCGCCTTCACCTTGGTACGGGCGTCGATACGTGCGATAACATAATCTTCCTTTCCGTCGATGTCCATATACAGATAGGTTTCGTTACCCAGTTTTTCCATAACGTCGACATGAGCTTCGATTATAGTGTCGGGCGAATTTGCGATGAACACTTCCTCGTCGTGAATATCTTCCGGGCGGATACCCAGAACGACGGGCTGATGGAAGTATTTTTCGTCGATTATTCTGTTTGCCTTTTCGGGCGAAATAACTATTTTATTCTTGCCGAAAGTTGCGTACGTAACGCCGTTCTCACGGGAAAGCGTTGCGTTGAACAGGTTCATCTGCGGAGATCCCAGGAAGGTTGCGACGAACAGGTTCTGCGGGCTGTCATACAGGAACTGAGGAGTATCTACCTGCTGCATGATACCGTCTTTCATGACGACGATACGGGTACCCATGGTCATTGCCTCTATCTGGTCGTGGGTGACGTAAATAAAGGTGGTTGCAAGCTTGTTGTGAAGCTTGGTGATTTCGGTTCTCATCTGCACACGCAGCTTGGCGTCGAGGTTGGACAGCGGCTCGTCGAGAAGGAATACCTTCGGTTCACGGACTATTGCACGACCGAGCGCGACACGCTGACGCTGACCGCCGGAAAGAGCTTTCGGCTTACGGGCGAGAAGAGGTTCGATGCCGAGAATGGCTGCGGCTTCACGCACGCGGGAATCTATTTCCTGGGGATCTACTTTGCGCAGTTTAAGACCGAACGCCATATTGTCGTAAACGGTCATGTGCGGATACAGAGCGTAGTTCTGGAACACCATCGCTATATCGCGGTCCTTAGGATCGGCGTCGTTTACCAGCTTATCGTCGATGTAAAGCTCGCCCGCGGTGATTTCTTCCAGACCGGCAATCATACGCAAGGTGGTGGACTTACCGCAACCGGAAGGTCCGACGAATACGATAAATTCTTTATCGTCGATTTCGAGGTTGAAGTCGCTTACAGCCTTGACGTTGCCGTCGTAGATCTTGTAAATGTGTCTTAAAGAAAGGCTTGACATAATTTTCTCCTTATGGGGTTTCTTTGTTTACCAATAGTATAAACTATTTAAAAGATTTTTGCAAGGAAATTGCGCACGGTTTTTAATTATTTTTTTGTGCAATCGGTACAACTTTTCTTTAACCAATCAATTTGCCCGCCCATATTGACAAACGACGGAAAATAGTGTATAATATTTACAGTTGAACGATAATTATTAAACGGGACAATAAAGATGAGCATAAAAAACGACTCGGAAAAGGGAAAGAATCGCGATTATTCCGCGCAACCGCCCGACTTCGAAACGATAAAGAAATTAAACGCGAAAAACTACATGAACGTATTCAATCGCCAGAATTTGTGTTTTATAAGCGGCGAAGCAAACGTTTTAACCGACATTTACGGCAAAAAATACGTGGATTTCGTGTCCGGACTGGGCGTAAACACTCTTGGGTACAATCACCCAAAGCTTACTCAGGCTGTGTGCGATCAGGCGAAAAGACTTATTCACTCTTCCAACCTCTATTACAACCGCGAACAGGCAATCCTGTGCGAAAAAATTCTCGACGGCACCATTTTCGACAAAATGTTTCTTGCCAATTCCGGCGCGGAAGCAAACGAATGCGCGATCAAGCTGGTACGAAAATATTACAAGCTTAAAGAACAGAACAAGCCGTGTTTCGTAACTGCACTCGGTTCGTTCCACGGCAGAACAATGGGCGCGCTTACCGCAACCGGTCAAAAAAGTCACTACTCCACCTACGAGCCTCTCCCGGAAGGTTTCTTCCACGTCCCGTACAACGATTTCGCCGCGCTTAAAAACATGCTCAATTCACGCGACGACATAGGAGCGGTTATGCTTGAAACGGTACAAAGCCGAAGCGTAATCACTCCCGCCACGTACGACTATCTGGTAAACGCATATGCGCTGTGCCGCAGCCGGGGAATATTGTTCATTCTGGACGAAGTGCAAACCGGCATGGGAAGAACGGGAAAAATGTTCGCGTTCGAGCATCACGGGCTGCAACCCGACATAGTGACGCTGGGCAAGGGCATGGGCGGCGGACTGCCGATAAGCGCGGTGCTGGCTCGAGGCGAAGTGGCGCACGCGTTTGAAACGGGCGACCACGGTTCCACTCTTTCGGGCAATCAGCTTGCTTGCGCGGCAGCTACGGTAGTCATCGACGAACTGAAAAACGGTTTGTTGGAACAGGTTGCCGAAAAGGGCGAATATTTAAAAGGCAGGCTGTCGTATTTTTCAAAATACAATTTCATCACCGACATATGCGGCACGGGACTATTGCAGGGAATGCAGCTTTCGCCGGATGTCAACGGCAATTACGTTGCTTCGATGCTGCTGCAAAAAGGCATTTTGATAAACTGCACGCGTAAAAACTTTTTGCGATTTCTTCCGCCCTACACTATCGAAAAGCAACAAATCGACTTGCTTTGCGACGGTCTTGAAGAAATATTCGCAAACACAAACGTCTGATAAAACAGTAACAACCGGCGAAAACGCCGCTTAACAGGAGGAAAATTATGAAAAAACTGACACTACTGCTGATTGCGATTCTGACGACTTTGACTCTTTCGTTTGCCTTTACCGGCTGCAAGCCCTCTCAGCCCGCGGCACAGGACGTATTCGAAACCGAAAATTTCGTCTTCACGCTCAACAAGACAGCCGGCTCCGACGTCTATACGGTTAAGCCCACCGAAAAAGGCAAATCGCAGGAAAAACTGACCATTCCCGGCGACATTTACGGTTACAGGGTAACCGCCGTCGGACAGCAGGCGTTTAAGGACGCAACCGCCTTAAAAGAGCTTACTCTGTCCTCGGGCATAACCATAATCGAAGGGGCTGCTTTCTCGGGTTGCAAATCACTGACAAGCCTTACGCTTCCCGATACGCTCGTATCGATAAAAGCCAATGCGTTTGAAAACTGCGACTCGCTTCAAAGAGTGGACCTTCCCTCTTCGGTTCGCGCCATGGAAGCTTATGCTTTTTCAAACTGCAAATCATTAAGCTCGGTAACGCTGTCCGCAAGCATGAAGACGGTTGCCGACTATGCTTTTTCGGAAACGGCAATCAGATCGATAACAATTCCCGACGGAGTTAAAAAAATATGCGCATACGCGTTTGCCGGTTGCGAAAAACTTACGGAAGTAAAACTTCCCGCCTCGCTGTCCGAAATAGCAACGTACGCGTTTTCCAACTGCACGTCGCTTACCGAAATTCTGTTCCCGAGAAACGACATGCTTAAATTGGGTGCCTACGCCTTTTGTTTTGCGGGACTTACCAAGGTGTACATTCCCGAAAACGTCATACTCGGCGAATACACCTTTATGAAGCTTGCGTGGGACGACAGCGTTCCCAATCCCGGCGAACCAAGTAGCCCCGGACTATCCGGTTGCACGGCTGTTTACTACGAATCGCCCGAAGGCAGCCTTGGCACAAACGCGTTCGGCTACACCTGGAACCGTCCCGACAAGGGCTTCCACATTTACGTTCCGAGCGGCTCGATGAACTATTATACGAGTAAGGGCATAACCGACGAGGCTTGGAACAGATGCGTCGTCAACAGCGTAAACTCCAATAACGGCGAATTCAAAGTTTTGCAGGAATACGATATTTCGGAAGTGTTCCCCGACGGCTTCCCAGTCGCAAAGTAAACTCAGTCCGACAAAACATAAAACAACACGTTTCAATAATTTAAAACATACTAAAAAAGGATCCCGTCCGCAAACGAGATCCTTTTCGTTATTGTTTCGATTTATAAAGTGCGCAGATAGTGCTTCATCCGATCGGAAACGCGGAAACTTTCGACTGCCTTGCGGATAGTCTTTTTGGTAACGTCGGGCGAAAGCAAATGATTTTCGAGATATTTTACGGCGCAGTCGGGCTGTTTCGCAAGAAGCGTAGCAAAATACCAGGCAATCATCATATTGACGTAGTATTCGTCGCTATGAACCGAAGCCACTTTGTCGGCGTACTCCGGCAAAAACAAATCGTCCTGAAAAAACGCCATCAGCATTCTTATTCCGTAACGCACGAAATAAGTTCTGCCGTCGTCTATCCATTCGTACGCTTTTGAAACTGTTCGCGCAGGATGCTTTTTCAGCACTTTGGGCGTACATGTGTCGCAGGTTGCCCAATTGTCCACGTACGGCAAAAATTCGTCAAGCGCGGACACGCACGCGGCGTAGTCCTTCATCTTTTCGATTAGATATCCGTGAACGTTGTTTTCCTCGTACAGTCCGTGCGGCAGACTTTTCATAAATTCCTCTGCCTGCTCAGGCGAGAGCGACGCGGCGATTTCGCGAAGCCGAGGCGTACGCACTCCCACGACTGTTTCGGGATCGAGTGACGGCGTGAGTTTTATCGTAAAATCGCGGTAAGCGGGGTCGACGGAAGCAATAATCAGCTTTTTTACGCAGTCGGTCATACGGTTATTTCGGCTTTTATGCCGCTAACGTCGTATTTTTCAAGCAGCGGGCAAACGATATTTTCAAGAAATTCGCTCACCTGCGAAACGCTGCGACCGATAAAGTTTTCGGGCTTCAACTGAGCTTCTATTTCTTCTCTCGTCAAGCCGAAAGCGGGGTCGGCGGCAATTCGGTCGATAAGGTCGTTCTTTTTACCGAACATTTTCACTTCGGTTGCGGCAGCCTGCGAATGAACGCGCAGTTTTTCGTGCAGAGCCTGTCTGTCGCCGCCGCGTTTAACCGCTTCCATCATTATGTTTTCGGTTGCCATAAAGGGCAGTTTTTCCATTACTCTTCTTATGATTACGTTTTCGTACACGACCAGTCCGCCGCTTATGTTGATATACAAATTGAGTATTCCGTCCACGGCAAGAAAGGCTTCGGCAACGGAAATGCGCTTATTTGCCGAGTCGTCCAGCGTTCTCTCGAACCACTGAGTGCCGGCGGTAAATGCGGGATTAAGCGAGTCGCAGATCACGTATTTGCAAAGCGCGGAAATGCGTTCGCTGCGCATGGGATTGCGCTTGTAGGGCATGGCAGACGAGCCTATCTGCTTGTTTTCAAACGGCTCCTCCACTTCCTCGAACGACTGCAAAATGCGCAGATCGTTGGAAAATTTATATGCGCTCTGGGCTATGCCGGACATAACCGAAAGGAAGTACGCGTCGGTTTTTCTCGAATACGTCTGTCCGGAAACGGGAACGCATTCGGTAAAGCCGAAGTCGGCGGAGATAAGCTTTTCAAGCTGCTTGACCTTGTTTTCGTCGCCCTCGAACAAGTCCATAAAACTTGCCTGCGTGCCAGTTGTTCCTTTCTGCCCCAGCATCTTGAGGTTTGACAACTGAAACTCGAGATTCTGCACGTCCATAACAAGCTCGTTGATCCACAGCGTCGCGCGCTTGCCAACCGTGGTAAGCTGAGCGGGCTGCAAATGCGTGTACGCCAGGCAGGGCATACTCTTGTATTTTTCGGCAAACGCGGAAAGATTGGATATTACCTTGGCAAGCTTGCTTAGCACTATTTTGCTTGCCTCGCGCAGAATAATTACGTCGGTGTTGTCGCCCACGTAGCACGAAGTTGCGCCGAGATGAATAATCTTTTCGGCGGAAGGACATTGTTTGCCGTATGCGTACACGTGGCTCATAACGTCGTGACGGCACTCCTTTTCTCTTGCTTCGGCAACGTCGTAGTTGATGTCGTCGGTGTGCGCGGCAAGCTCGGCAATCTGCTCGTCGGTAATGTTGAGTCCAAGCTTCTGCTCGGCTTTGGCAAGCGACAGCCACAGCTTTCTCCATGTGGTAAACTTAAAGTCCTCCGAGAACACGCGCTGCATTTCGCGGCTTGCGTATCTCGCGGAAAACGGCGATATATACACGCTTTTGTCTTCCATAATACTCCTCCGGATATTTTCTTATTTTATTGTACCACACGCGGGGTTTTATGTCAAGAAAAAACGGAAGCCCCGTTTTATACAAGGTTTCCGTTTTCGTGTTTTTCAGATTAGTTTCGATTTTGTCAAAGATTATTTAACTTCTACAAAATCGGGTTTGTACTCGTTGGCTGTTTTCCATCCTACGCTGAGTTTAGCACTGTTCAACGTATTATTGGCTACTGTAAACGTTGCCCCTTCTTTCATAGTAATCTGGCTGGGATTGAAGAACGTGAGTAATGCGATTGCGTTCGTAACGGTGTTTCCGCTTACCACGACATTACCGAGCGTTCCTGCGGGATTCCACTGCGTCTCACCGATAAGAGTGCTGAACATAATAGCAACGTTTTTCGGCGTGCTTGCATCATCGGCGGCATTGGGCAGGCTCATATCGAACTTGTTGTTGGTAATAGTTACGTTTGCGCCGAATACACCCTGCTCAACGACCTTAATCGGGCGGGAAGCCTTGAAGGTGCAGTTGGTAACCGTCACGTCGCAAGTACGAATGTTGCAGAACCACAGCGGATTGGAATCGTTTGCAGACGCTTTGTTTTCATACGCGTTGAAAGTGCAGCCGTCAAGCGTAATGCTGTCGGCAAAGAAGCCGCCGTTCTGAATCCAGATACCATTGAAGGTGCTGTGGTCGAACAGGACGGTTTTTACGGTACGGTTATAGAATGCGCCGCCGAGATTTCTGCCGTCAGACCAGCCGGTGTTCATACGGAAATATCCGTTAACTGTAAAACCTTCGGTAAAGACAACATTGGATGCGTCGGGAACACTCAAAGTGATAGCGTGCGAATTACTCTGATTAAGTCCGCCTTCCGGATTTTCATTAACGGAGCCGCTGATATAGAGATTGATGCCGGGTTTATTGGAACTATAGATAGTATCGGTATCTCTGACCATATAAACTTTACGACCATCTTCGAGAATTTCTCCTGCGGTATGGTTGGTGTCTCTGTCCCATGTCCAGATATCGCAAATATTTTTGTTTCCGATGGTAACGTCTCCATCTTTAAGGGAAACGCTTCCGATATTCAAGTAAACGTTTTTAATGTCTGCGGGAATTTCGGTGAGCGCATTGAACTGTTCGAGAGTGTAATATGCCGTGTCGTTTACGGTTTCCGCATTGCCCTGCACTGCCTCTACGGTAAAGGCTATCTTGCACGTCTTACCCTGATATTCGTCTGCCGCCGTTGTCGGAAGTTCTATTTCACAGGCAAGAACCTTGTCTGCGCTGTTCACTTCCAGCGCTTCCCATACGGATATTCCCATGCCGGTGTAGTCGCCTATCTTTATTTTAAGTGCGCCGAACAAGCCGTTGTCTTCGCTTGCAACCACTCTTGTTCTGTACTGTACTTTTACCGTGCTTTGGTTCTTTACCGTGATGTTGAAGGTAACTTTGTCGCCCGGCGTTACGTTTGCAAGCGTTATTTCGTTGCCGTTATAATCCGCCGATCCTCCGTTGGTAAAGCCTGCTACATAACCACCCACTACCGTGCCTTCCGACGTAATCTTTTCAGGCGACGTTGCATTTAAGTCGCTTACCGTGGCGGTGACTTTTACAGTACCGCTGGTAACCGCAATATTGACTTTGGATTCGCTGGTAAAGATTGCAAACGTTGCGCCCGCTATAAGGCTTGCGCAAAGTGCAATACTAAGTACCGCGCCCAGAAAAGTCTTGCTTTTAAATAACTTTTTCATTGCTTTTTTACTACTCCCTTTTATTTTTTTCGGAACCTGTCAACCGGGTAATATCGGATATTTATCCGTTTGTTTTTTTCACCGAACGATAAGTTCCGTATATATCCGAACGATAAGTTCCGTATATAATTGTAGCACACGACTTGGCTTTTTGTCAATAAAATATCGGCATTTTCAAAGAAGCATCGGAAAAATTTATTTTTTACGGACTTTGTGACAAATACTGACTTTATATTTATTCCAACACGATATAGGATAGTCGGATAGTGGCACAAACCGATATTTTTAACGGCGAAATGTTAAAAAACCTGCCGCTATTTTTCGTAGGGCGAGGCTTACTCCCGCCGCTATTTTATTCGGACAGCCGAGTACCTTCGATTATAAAAAATGTTTTGTATATAAAGAAAAAAAGAGAACAGCTTTTGCTCTCTTTTTGGTTGGATTGAGTGGACTCGAACCACCGACCCCCACCTTATCAGGGTGGTGCTCTAACCGGCTGAGCTACAATCCATTAAGCTGTTCGTCGTTTGGAAAAGTGTGGTGGAGGCAAGCGGGTTCGAACCGCTGACCCCCTGCTTGCAGGGCAGGTGCTCTACCAGCTGAGCTATGCCCCCACGGCTTGCAACAAAC
>ERZ1026780.1793-NODE-1793-length-13441-cov-4.318019_pt1 | contig 13441 bp, 18 predicted proteins | sample MGYA00380126_ERZ1026780 | MGnify/ENA primary metagenome ERZ1026780 (study PRJEB33269, sample SAMEA4719762) | human gut metagenome | biome: human-associated habitat; feature: organic feature; material: feces | place: Cameroon | collected 2013-10 ... | reverse complement strand
CTGCAAAGCCACCGTACGGAGCCCGCCCGCAGCTGCGCGCCGGCGGGGGATAGAGGGCGGGCGTGCTGTCCATGCAGCTGCGGGCGGCCTCCGTACGGTGGCTTTGCAGCAGCTCTGCTGCCTCCAGCAGCCGGGCAGAAAGCTCCCGGCGCACATGAGCGGCCTCCCCGGCCGCCTGCTCCAGCGCCTGATTCCGCTTCCGCTGGGCCTCCAAGGAGCCCTCCACCAGCTGTTGGCGCTGCAAGGTCATTTGCAGCTGCGTGCTCTGCCGCAGGGCCTGAAAAAGCAGCAGATCGGTGACAACGCACAGGAGCAGCAGGAAAACACCCGCAACGATCCACGCGGCGCCGGCAGCTTCGTCAGCCAGAACCAGCGACATCATACACCACCAGAGCGAAAGCTGCGTGATGGGGAAAAGCAGGGCATACCAGGGCAGTCGAAGCCTCCGATCCATCAGACCTCCTCCTCTCCTGCGGCCAGCGGCGCGGCAAAGGCCGTCAAGACCTCCCGCGCCCGGTCATGTTCGCCCCGATCCATCAGGGTATAAACGGTCTGCAGCTGATTGCGAAGGTCGTGCCGCAGCCGGGCGGTTTCTTCAATGTGCGCTACCACGCTGTTGTAGTAATCCAGCTGCTGCTGAAGCTGCTTTTCCAAGAGCTCCGCCTGCTGCCGGGCCAGCTGCTGCGCGGTATAACTCCGCAGCCCCCGAAGCAGCAGGAAATCGGCCACAACGCAGCACAGCGCCATGGTGCCCAGCAACAGATAATCCCGCAGCGGCGCATGGGTAAGCAGGGAAAACACCGCGGCGAAGACCAGCGGGAAATGCTGGCTCAGAGGCACCAGCACAAACAGCCGCAGATGAGGCTCTGCCTGCGAGCGGACGCTGCGCTTCCAAAGCCGTACCAGCACCCAGCACAGCAGGGCAAAGATGTTCCAGAACAGGATCTGGACCATCAGCATGATCCGCGGCTCATAAAGCACCAGGGCATTGTTGACATATCTGCCGAAGAGCAGGATCGTCAGCATGGTGGTCACGGCCTCGGTCACCACAGAGAGCAGGGAGATCAAAACCGCGGCGAAGACCACCCGCAGGCTGCGCTTTTCGGAGAACAGCAGCACCAGGGTCAGCCACAAAACGGAGGAAGCAATGGTGCGCGTCCAGCCATAGGCGCTCTCCCCGGGGATCAGGAAGATGGGAAGGCAGGCCACCTGCCACAGCAGGGAAAAGACCCATTTGCGGCGAATGGGCACCATGCGGAGGATCGCCCAGATACAGATCACATTATAGGGAACGGAGCATACCATGCCCCAAAGCGGCAGCGACATCAAAACACCTCGATCTGAAATTGCATTTTTTTGCAGGGTTTTGCAGAAAGCATACCATATTCCGCCAAAAGAAACAAGGGCCGAAAAAAAGAAAACGCCGCTTGACAAATGGAGAGGGACGGCGTAACATAACAATGCGTTATTCATAACAATATGTTATTGTTGAAAGGAGGGCCGGTATGCCTGCCATAAAAAAAGCATCCCGGGAGGAGATCCTGCGCGCGGCGGAGGCCGTGCTGCGCGACGGCGGCTTTTCTGCCATCAACGCCCGCAGCGTGGCGAAAAAGCTGGGCTGCTCCACGCAGCCGATCTATGCGTCCTTCAAAAACATGGAGGAGATGAAGGCGGCGCTGACCCAGCGCGCCATAGCGCTGCACACCCGGCGCGTGCGCGATTCGCTGCAGGCCCATGCGGGAAACGACAGCCGCTACAGCAGCTACGGCATGGGCTTCGTCCGCTTTGCCGCCGAGGAGAAGCAGCTTTTCCGCTGGCTCTATCTGGAGGGGAAGCAGCAGGGGCCTTATCAGAAGGATGTGCTGTTTTCGGAGGTCATCGCGGTCATCGAGGAGGAGTTTGGCTACAGCGAGGCGGTGGCCCGCCGGTTCCATCAGGACATGATCTACTTTACCTACGGGCTGGCGATCCTGGCCAACACCGGCCATCTGCATTTGTCGGAGACGGAGCTGCGGGAGGCCTTTCGACGGGAGTTTCGCGCCCTGACGGCCAACTATGGCAAGCCGGCAAGGCTGCCGGAATTTGCGGTAAAGGCGGGGATCGAATTATGAATCTGAAGCTTTCCTTTTCGTGGGTCGGCCTTGCGGTCTTTGCGCTGCCCATGCTGATCAATATCGCCTATGTCCTTTTTCCGCCGGCGGGAAAAGGGGAGCCGGCTGCGCCGGCCGCCCGCTGGGTGGAGCTGGCGGAGCAGATCAGCCGCATTGCCTATCTGCTGCTGCTGACGCTTCTGGTGAGCCGCCGGCCCCTGAGCCTGCGCAGCCCATGGCTCTGGCTCGCCGTCCTTTTTCTGCTGCTGTATTACGCCGCGTGGCTCCGCTATTTTATCGGCGGACGGGAGATCGCCCTGCTGGAGCGGGCGTTTCTCCTTGTGCCAATGCCGCTGGCCGTGTTTCCGGTCTTTTACTATCTGTGCGCGGCGCTCTGGATGCACAATGCTCCTGCGGCGGTCATGATGCTTCTGTTTGGCGCGGCGCATCTGACGGTGTCGCTCCAGTCATTTCGATAAAGGGGATGGAACCATGAAGGAGCTTATCATCTATGTTCACGGGAAGGGCGGCCCGGCGGAGGAAGCCGGGCATTACAGGCCGCTTTTTCCAAACAGTGCGGTCGTCGGCTTCGACTATCAGGCTCAGACGCCCTGGGAGGCGAAGGAGGAATTCCCCCGGTTTTTTGCCCGGCAGAAGGGGCAGGGCTGCCGCCTGACCCTGATCGCAAACAGCATCGGCGCTTTTTTTGCCCTGTCCTCGCTGGACGAGACGCTGGTGGATCGGGCCTGGTTCATTTCGCCGGTGGTGGATATGGAGGGGCTGATCTGCAGCATGATGCGACAGGCCCGGGTGACCGAGGCGGAGCTGGCGAAACGGGGAGAGATCCCCACGGCCCTGGGGGAAACGCTGTCCTGGCGCTATCTTTGCTATGTGCGGGAGCACCCACCGGTGTGGCGCGTCCCCACCCGGATCCTGTATGGCGAACACGACGGGCTGACTGCCCCGGAGACGATCTCCGCCTTTGCGGCGCAGTGCCATGCGGCGCTGACCGTTATGCCCGGCGGGGAGCATTGGTTCCATACGGAGGAGCAGCTGCGGTTTTTGGACGGCTGGCTCCGGACGGCCGAGGACTGAGCTCTGGGGCGCGCCGGATGCAGGCGGGCCGCCCTCTTGACTTTTCCGGATCAGGCGTTATAATAATGCTAACGAGTATTAGTTAGCGAGGGATGCCAATGAAACGGGAAGAAGCAAAGCGGGAAGATACGAAGCAGAAGATCCTGGACAAGGCGCTGGAGCTGTTTTCCACCCAGGGCTATGATTCCGTCAGCGTGGGAGAGATCGCCGCCGCTGTGGGCATCAAGGCCCCGTCGCTTTATAACCATTTTCCGGGGAAGCAGGCCATTTTCGACGCCATCGTGGAATCCACGGCGGCAAAATACGAAGCCGACACGGGCCGGATCCACATCCATGTGCAGAACGCGGCGCAGGATATCCCTGTATTTGCCGAGATCACGCCGGAGGGCCTTTTTGAAAAGGTGCGGCAGATCTTTGAATATTCGCTGCACAACGAGTCCATCAGCCGGTTCCGCCGCATGATGACCATTGAGCAGTTCCGCTCGCCGGAGCTGGCGGATCTGTATACCCGGCGCTATGTCACCCGGATCCTCAGCTATCATGCGGGGATCTTCCGCGCGCTGATCGCCGCCGGCGAGATCATGGCGGAGGACCCGGAGACCCTGGCCATGCTGTATGTGGCCCCGGTGCTGACGCTGATCGGGGTCTGTGACCGTCAGCCGGAGCGGGAGGCGGAATGTCTGGAAAAGCTCCGGCGGCATGTGGAGCTCTTTTTCCGCATGGTCCACAGCGCCGGCCCGAAGGAGGTGGATGCGCAATGAGCGCCGCGGAGGAAAAATGGATCCTTTGCCCCGTCTGCGGGGCAAAGACGCGGCTCCGGCTGCTGCGGAAGACGGTGCTGCGGGATTTTCCGCTGTTCTGCCCCAAATGCAGGCGGGAAAGCATCATCAACGCGCGGAATTTTCAAATCGAAAGGGTAAATCAGCCAGACGCAGAGACGCAGTGCTGACCACGCGGCCTGTGGTCATGCGCTGCTTTTTTTTCAGGAGGAGGAACATGAAGAGAACCTTGACGCAAAAACTTGGCCTGCTTGGCCTGATCAGCTTTTTTTCCTATGCGGCGGCGGTGGTTTTTTCGCCGCTGGCCTATCCGGGCTATGATTGGCGGGCGCAGGCCGTCAGCGATCTCAGCGCGGCAAATGCCCCGTCGCTGGCGCTCTGGAACCAGCTCAGCGCCCTTTACAATACCTGCGAGGTGGTCTGCGTGACCGCCGTCTGCATCGGGCTTCAGGGGCGGAAGACGCGGCTGCTGCGTACCGGTGTGTTTCTGTTTGCCGCCATGGAGTGGATCTCCGCCGTCGGCTACCGGATGTTTCCCCTGAGCGACAGCGGCTATGCCGGCGCGTTTCAGGATGTGATGCACATGGCGGTCACGGCGCTGGTGGTGCTGCTGTCCATCCTGTCGCTGACGGTGATCATCGTCGCCGGGGCAAAAGACAGGAGATGCCGCTCCTATGGGATCTGCGCGGCGGTCGCTCTCGCCATGATGCTGGTGGGCGCGGTGGGCATGAAGCTCGTGCCTGCCCGCTGCTTCGGCGTGGTGGAGCGCTTCAGCGTGTTTTCGGCCACGGGCTTCAATGCGGCCCTTGGCATGCATCTGTTTTTTGCAAGACCGGAAGAAGGAGGGAGCCGGCAATGAGAAACAGGATCTATCCCCGCCCCAACGATCCGCAGATCGTTTATCTGAAGGATGTAGTCACAAGCCCCAACATTCAGGTGGGCGATTATACCGTTTACAACGATTTTGTCCGCGATCCCCGAGAGTTTGAGAAAAACAATGTGCTCTATCATTATCCCGTCAACGGCGACAGGCTGATCATCGGCCGGTTCTGCTCCATCGCCTGCGGCGCAAGGTTTCTGTTCACCAGCGGGAACCACGCCCTGAAGTCGCTTTCCACCTATACCTTTCCCATCTTTTTTGACGAATGGGGGCTGGACGCGAAAAACATCCGCGACGCCTGGGACAACAAGGGCGATACCGTCATCGGAAACGATGTCTGGATCGGCTATGAAGCGATCATTATGCCGGGCGTAAAGATCGGCGACGGCGCGATCGTTGGAACGCGGGCCGTGGTTACCGGGGATGTGCCGCCCTATACCATCGTCGGCGGCGTTCCCGCAAGGCCCATCCGTAAACGCTTTGACGATGAAACGATCCGGAGGCTGGAAGCCCTGCGCTGGTGGGACTGGGACGAGGAAAAGCTCCGGCGCAATCTTTCGGCCATTCAGTCGGGCGACCTTGCGGCGCTGGAGCGTGCAGAATGAAGCCGGCGGCCGTTGATCCCAAGAGCACGGACCGCGCCGAAGCCTTTGCGCTTTGGATGGACGCGCCCAACCCCATGGTGACCTTTTTCAAAACGCTGGATGTGACGCCGCTGGTAAGGCTGAGCCGAAAATACGGCTGGAGGCTCAATATGCTGCTCTGCTGGTGCATCGGCAGGGCGGCCAGCGGGATCCGGGAGTTTTACACGCTGCCCGTGGGGCGCGCCCTTTGGCAGTACGACAGCCTTGCGGTAAATACCATCGTGAAAAACAGGACCGGGCAGGTCAGCTCCTGTGATGTGCCCTTTTCCAAAAGCCTTGCGCAATTCAGCGACGATTATTTGCGCCTGACGCGGCAGACGGCGGAGTGCTGTGAAAACCACGACCTGCCGGACTGCATGGTCATCGGCACCTCCGCCATCGTCGATACGGAGCTGGACGGCGCCGTTGGCATGAACAGCGGCATATTCAACAATCCGTTTCTGATCTGGGGCAGGTATCACCGGGGCCTTTTCCGGACGACGCTCAGGCTGTCCTTTCAGTTCCACCATATCTGGACATGACGGCGGAGGAGAATATCCGCCAGCAGTATCTGGTGCTGGGCGTCCCCTCCATGGAGGGCGCGGCGGAGCTGCTGCAGCTGGTAGGGCTGGAGGGCGCCGGCAAAAAGAAGGTCAGAAACTTCTCTCTGGGAATGCGGCAGCGGCTGGGCATCGCCGTTGCGCTGGCGGGCGACCCGGACTTTCTGGTCCTGGACGAGCCGGTCAACGGCCTGGACCCTCAGGGCATCATCGAGATGCGCGAGCTGATTTTGAGGCTCAACCGGGAGCAGGGCATCACCGTGCTGATCTCCAGCCACATTCTGGATGAGCTTTCCCGTCTGGCCACCCACTACGGCTTTATCGACGGCGGGCGGATGGTAAAGGAGATGAGCGCGGAGGAGCTGGAGATGCGCTGCCGCAAATGCACCCGGGTGGAAGCCGCCAGCAGCAGGACGCTTGCCCGCGTGCTGGACCGTCTCGGCGCGGAATACCGCATCGTGGACGACGCCCGGACGGATGTTTTTGCGGAGCTTCAGGTCACAAAGCTGGTGCTGGAAGCGCAGAAGGAAAACTGCGTGATCTACAGCATGCGGGAGCGGGACGAAAGTCTGGAGAGCTTTTACATGAACCTGATCGGAGGTGTGCGCCATGCTTAAGCTGCTGCGGGCAAATTTCTACCGGCTCTGGCGGAGCCAGGCCCTGTGACTGTGCGCCGCAGGCGCGTTTGTTCTTTCTGCCGCGTTCCTGCTGGGCGTCCATGCGGGCGAGGATGGCTCCGCCACGCTGGACAATATGTTCCTGCAGGTGTTTCCCTTCCTTGCCATCCTCCATGCCGCCTTTACCAGTCTGTTTCTGGGCGCGGAATATCAGGACGGCACCCTGCGCAACAAGCTCATCGCAGGCCATCCCCGCTGGAAGGTCTACGGCGCATATCTGATCACCGCCGCCGCGGGCTGCTTTGTGATCATGGCCGGGTGGCTGGCGGGCTGCGCGGTGGGGGCGATGCGCTTCGGCTGGTTCACCATGCCGGCGCAGACCATGCTGCTGGTGCTGGCGGTGGCCCTGCGGCTGACGGCGGCGCTGACGGCCATCTTCACGCTGGTGGGGCTGCTCCTGCCAAACCGGGCTGCCGTCGCGGTGGTGTCTATCGTGCTGGCATTTCTGCTGATCCTCGCCGGAAGCTCCTTCTACAATGCGCTGAATGAGCCGGAGCTGACGCAGTCTGCCGTAATGACGGTAAACGGCTTTGAATACGGCGACCTGATCCCAAACCCCTATTATATCTCCGGCATCCGGCGGGCGGTCTATCGGTTTGCCGTGGATGCGCTGCCCACAGGGCAGGCCATTCAGCTGGCCAACCGGGAGCTGACGCGCCCGGCGCTGTCCATGGCGGCCTCTGCGGGGCTGGTGCTGCTGTGCGCCGCGGCAGGCATGGCGGCCTTCCGGCGCAAGGACTTGAAGTAAGGAGCTTTTTATGGAATTTCAGTGGATCGTTCTGATCTGTGCGCTGGCGCTCTGCAGCCTTCTGCTGCTGGCATATCTGCTTTTGCTGCGCCGCTCCATCCGGGAGGTGGCGGAGGAGCTGGAGGAAAAGCTGCGGACAGATACGAACACCCTGATCTCCATTTCCACCGGCGACAAGGCCGTCCGGGCGCTGGCCGCCCAGATCAACCGGCAGCTTCGGGCGCTCCGCAGGGAGCGTCTGCGGCTGCAGGCGGGGAACGATGCCCTCACGGACGCCGTCACAGACATCTCCCACGATCTGCGCACACCGCTGACGGCGGTCTGCGGCTATCTGGACCTGCTGGAGCAGGAGCCCCAGTCGGAGCGGGCCAGGCGCTATCTGGCCATCCTGCGGGAGCGGACGGACGCCATGTGCGGCCTGACGGAGGAGCTGTTTCGCTATTCGGTGATCACCGCCACGGCAGACGCGCTGAAGCAGGAGCCGGTCTGCCTGAACCATGTGCTGGAGCAGAGCCTTGCGGGGCTTTTACGGTGCGCTGTCGGCCCGGGGCATCACGCCGGACATCCAGATGCCGGAGCAGGCAGTGATGCGGCAGCTGGACGCCGCGGCCCTGCGGCGCGTTTTTGACAATATCCTGAGCAACGCCGCCAAATATTCTGCGGGCGACCTGACCGTCCGTCTGCAGCCGGAGGGCGTGGTGCTGTTTTCCAACCGTGCGCCGGCGCTCAGCCGCGTGCAGGCGGAACGGCTGTTTGACCGGTTTTTCACCGTAGAGACCGCCCAAAGCTCCACCGGACTGGGGCTTTCCATCGCAAAGCTGCTGACGGAAAAGATGGGCGGCGCCATCGGGGCGGAATATAAGAACGGAACGCTGCAGCTCCGCGTGGCCTTTTCCAAGCCCAAAGCCGCAGACCGGTAAATGAAAAACAGAAAACGGAAAAACGCTTCCCGGGAGGGAAGCGTTTTTTTATCTGCCGGAAGCTGCGCCGGGACAGGGCTGTCGGGCGCAGTCAGAAGAGCGTCTCCTCGTCTGAGGAGAAGAGACTGTCGTTGATGGAAAACAGCGAGAGCCGGTGGGTGAGACCGTAAATGATGATGGCGTCCCGCCGGAGCTTGGGATAAAGCTGCGCCAGCCCGCAGAGCTTCAAAAGCTCCTGGGTTTCCTCCAGCGAAGCGCCCAGACCGATGCAAAGACAGAGCAGCCGGCTGCGGGAGGGGTTGCGCCGGCCGGAAAAGATCTGGTGCAGATAGATGTCGCTCATGCCGGAGCGCTTGGCCAGCGCAGCCTTGGAAAGGCCGCATTTTTTGAACAGCTGGTTGAGCATGGCGGCGGCGTCCTTGCTGCTGAAGAAGGCGTCGTTTTCTGCCAGATACTGCTCCAGATCCGGCGATTCCATCAGCTCCTGCCGCAGATCGTCTGTGCTTTTGTCCTGCATGAGTTATTCCCACCTTTACAAATGAAAGATTTTCTGGTATGATCAATAAAAATGTGGTCGAAGCAGAGGTTACCTGTTTATTTTACAGGATGTGAAAACGAAAAACAATATGCTGGCTGCATAGGGTCGGAGAAAAATTATGGATGTCTATGATGCGCTTCTTGGCGCGATCGAAACAGATTATGATATTACGGAGCAGCTGAAGGAAACCGCCCGGAGCAGCGCCGCCGTGGTGCGCCACAGGAAAAGCGGCACGCGCTATGTGCTCCACCGATATTTGGGCAGCGGGACGGTCTACCGCAAGCTGCTGCCCATCCGCTGCGCCAACCTGCCGCAGATCTTTGAGGTGGGGGAAAAGGACGGGCATACCGTGGTGCTGGAGGAATATATCCAGGGCGACACGCTGTCCTATCTGCTGTCGGGCGGCCTGCCGACGGAGGCGGAGACGCTCTCTATCCTGCGGCAGCTCTGCTCCGCCCTTTGGGTGATCCATTCCCTGGGGGCGGTCCATCGGGATGTGAAGCCGGAAAACATCATCCTGCGGGGGTCGGAGGTGGTGCTCATTGATTTTGATGCATCCCGGGTCTTTCAGCAGGAGCTGGAAAGCGACACGCAGATCCTGGGCACCACGGGCTATGCCGCGCCGGAGCAGTATGGCCTTTCCCAGTCCGACCGCCGGGCAGACATCTATTCCCTTGGCATTCTGCTGAATATCCTGTGTACCGGGCAGCACCCTGTCAGGACTCTTGCGCCGGGCCGGCTGGGCCGGGTGGTGCAGAAATGCACCATGACCAATCCGGAGCAGCGGTATCAGACGGTGGGGCAGCTGCTGGAGGCGCTGGAATAAAGGAAAAGAGGAAAAAAGCATGAGCAAGAAATGTATCAGCTGCGGCGCGGAGCTGGCGGAGGACGCGGCCTTCTGCCCCTACTGCGAGACTGCGCAGGAGGAAAAAAGACCGGCAGGCATGCCGCGGGTCCAGCGGAAAAAGGGCCTGCGCTGGGCGGCGGCCATTCTGGCGGCGGCCGTCGTTACCGGCGGGATCCTTTGGCGCAGCGCCGGCCGAACGGCGCAGACAGAGCCTGATCCGGAGACGAAGCAGCCCGGCGCGGATACCGAGGCGAATGCCGTTTCCGTCGGACAGACCACGCCCTGGGAGGGCGGCGCAGAGGTCGTTTATACCGATGAAGCCGGGCAAAGCTACGATCTGTTTTTGTGCTTTGATACGCCCCGCATCGCAGAGCGCCTGCCCCAGGAGGAAACCACGATTGTATACGACGAGGGCGGACCGGTCAATAAGCCCTCGCAGCTGACGGTCTACGATCCGGAAACGGACGAGGATCTTTCCGAGCGCTTCTTTGCCCTGGTGGAAAGCTGCTCCGTGGAGACCGCCGCTGCCGAGGGCAGCCGAAAAATGGAGCCTACAGAGCCGGAGAAGAATCCGAATTTTCAGCTGGCGGCACGGATGAGCTTCATTCAGGCGAAGGGCGGCGACGGCACCAACGAGATCTGCTGGACGATCCGCATGAAAAACGGCGATGTGATCACCCTTCGGCAAAACTTCACCTGCAAAGCGCTGCAGCATGTGAGCCTTTTCTGGTACGATGCGCCCATGCGGACGCTGGAGGAGCTGCAGACCTATCTGGACCAGCTGAAAACGGAATATGGCGAGGATGCCGTCATCGACCTGTATCTTCCCGCCAGCGTCTATGAGGGCGGCGTGACCATTGAGGGTATGCGGATCAATCTCCATGGCCGGCAGGAGGAGAACATTCAGACCACCTTTACCGATACCGTCACCATCGATAATTTCTATCATTTTACCACGGTAGAGAATATCTGCTTTGAGGGGCAGGGCGGCATTGGGCTGCGGGCCGTTACCTATGTCGAGGCCAAAAGCTGCGCATTTCGCGGCTGGGATGTGGGTATGCTGGCAGACGAGGGCGGCTGGGCCGCGCCGCTGAACTGCAGCTTTTCCGAAAACGGCGTGGGTCTGCGCTTTGATTCCAAGCACACCCGCGGCGACGAGGGAAACCTCTGGAACAACGAGTTTGCAGACAATGAGACGGCGGCGGAGTTTATCCATATCCCCGGCGATATGGGCATCAGCATGAAGGACTGCCGCTTCCGGAACAACGGGACGGATGTCAACAACCAGACGGCGGCCGTCATCGACACCAGCGAAGCCATCTTTGAATAAAGCGGGATCATCCGGAAAAACAAAACGGAGCGGGACGAAAGTCCCGCTCCTCAGATCGTTGAAAAAGTCTGCGGAAACGCAGACTTTTTCCTATGGGATGTTTTTTCCCGGACATGTGCCGGGAAAAAACACCGTAACCCGCCGATTTTTCGCAAAAAATCGGTGAAACCGGCCCGCAGGCCGGAGCTTAACTGTCGAGAAAAACGAAGCGAAGCAACGCGAAGCGGTTTTTCGACAGCTTCCTGAGCGGGACGAAGGTCCCGCTCCTGCTTTTTTTCAAAGGCTCAGTCCTGCTGCTCCTCCGGATCGCCGGCCGGCTCCATGGCGATCTGGATGCCGTTGATCTGAACGCCGCCGGAGGCGGGGATCAGCAGATATTTCCGGCCCTGCAGCACCCGGGTCTCGATGAGATAGCTGTTTTCCGGCGCGACGGAGATCTTAACCTCCGGCGTGCATACCTCAAACTTCCGGCTCTCCACGATGTTGCCCGGGTTCAGGCTGGCGTCCTGGCCATATTCCGTCTCACACTGCTTCTGAAAGGCCTGGGCCTGCTCCTGCGAGACGCCGCTGCTGCGAAGAATATCGGCGGCCTCCTCCACGGAAATGGCCGGCGGCTCCGGGTCGCGGCTCTCCTTATGGTCGTGGAGCAGGGTGAAGATTTGCTCATGCACCGCCTGCACCACCGCAAAGCTGCAGTCCTGCCGGAGGGTATCCTGCAGCGCCGTGTCAAAGATGCCCTTCTGCTCCGGGGCCGGCAGGGGCGGCTCCACATGGAACACCGCATCCACCACCTCCGGATGGATCTCCGCGGCGCTTTTGCTGTAATACAGCGCGCCGTAAATGTTGGCGCAGCGGCCGTCGAAGGCGGGAAAGAGAAAGCCCAGCTCCGGCGGCGATGCGATATGGCCGGTGGAGCAGCTGCGGAAGGCCTTTTCCTCGGTGCTGTAGCGCAGCTCCAGCTCCGGCGCCTTTACCGGGCAGATGGCGCAGACGATATAGCGGAAGACCTGCTCAGAGCCGTCGGCCAGCTCCTCGCCGTCGCTGCCCCGGCCGGGAACATCATAGGCGTCGGCGGCCAGCAGGATGAGATAATTGCGCTCGCCCATGTCCATGGTCTCGACGATCTTCCGGCAGAGAGCCTCCCGGGCCTCCTGATCCTTCAGCGCCGTCTGCCGCAGGGTCTGCAGGAGCCGGTGCTCCGGGCTGTCCATGACCTGCTGGGTGGAGAAGGTGATGGGGAGGAGATTTTTGTCCAGCGCGCCCGTAAGGGCCTTTTTCAGCAGCGAAAGATAGATCTCCTGCTCGTCCTGCTGCATCCGGCCCAGCGACGCGTCCACCCAGGAGATGATCTCCCGGCTGCTGTTGACATAACAGCCGTAAATATGACTGATGCCGCTCTTTTCCTGCCGGAAGCGGCGGCGAAGCTCCATGAGTTCCTTTTGATTCATAGCAAAAACGGTCCTTTCTGTTTCGCTCAGACCTCAAGTTTACCACGGTTTTTGCCTGCTGGCAAGCAAAAACGGCGGGACAGGGCGTCCCGCCGCGAGAAAAAGCCAAGGTTTATTCAGTCCGGCCGCGCGCCGCTGACCAGCTTATAATAGGCGTTGGAGGTGATCCGGTAGACCAGCACATAGAACAGCGCGAAGACCGCAAAGCTGATGCAGGAGGTGGCGGCAAACAGCGGCGCATTGTTCAGGCCAAACAGCAGCAGGAGCTTGCGCACGATGGGAAAGGCAAAGGTCAGATGCAGCCCCGCCCCCAGCAGCGGCAGAAAGAATACCGTCAGCAGCTGGGAATTAACGCTTTTGCGGATCTCCGCCCGGGTCATGCCCACCTTCTGCATGATATCAAAGCGGACATGATCCTCATAGCCCTCGGAGATCTGCTTGTAATAGATAATAAGCACGGCGGCCAGCAGGAATACGGCGCTGAGCAGGATACCCAGGAAGAGCAGCGAGCCATAGCTGCTGTAAAAATCGCTTCGGTTGATGGCGCGGCATTCCACGCCAAAGGAAACCCCCGTGTCGCACATCAGATCGGAGACCCGATCGTAGAGAGTCGCGTGAAGCGCCTCCTGTCCCGTGCTGTCCAGCCCGGTGTCAAAGCCAAAATCCCAGTGCAGGGAAAGGGCGCCGCATTTCATGGAATTCTGCAGGGCCGTGCGCAGCGGCTCCAGCTCCGACACGATCAGGATGACGGAGGGAATGATGCTGGAGGCGGCGCTGCCAGGGACGGGAAAGTCAGAGAGGATCTCCTTCACCCGCAGCTGACCAAGCACCTCCACTGAGATCGTCCTGCCGGAATAGCCGGTGTGGAAGGGATAGAGCAGGAGCTCTGTCTCTTATACACATCTC
>ERZ1026780.1790-NODE-1790-length-13449-cov-5.092280_pt1 | contig 13449 bp, 6 predicted proteins | sample MGYA00380126_ERZ1026780 | MGnify/ENA primary metagenome ERZ1026780 (study PRJEB33269, sample SAMEA4719762) | human gut metagenome | biome: human-associated habitat; feature: organic feature; material: feces | place: Cameroon | collected 2013-10 ... | reverse complement strand
CCCTACCACCGTTCCGCCCCGGCGCGGGACGTCCGAACGGGCCCCGACACGGCCCTGCGCGCGATGTACCCGCGCCGCCTCGGGGCGGGCCGCCGAACAGAGTTCTTGTACAGGCCAGAGTTAAGAGTGGCACGAAACGGGAGGGACGCGCTTGTCGCGTCCGCGCCCTTTCGCCCCGCGCTCGGCTGTCGGACACCCCGCGCACGGGGCGGGCCGCCGAGGACGTCGGCCCCTACCACCCGACGCGGGGCGTCCGAACGGGCCCCGACACGGCCCTGCGCGCGGCCTTAGGCGCGTTCCTGCGCGACCGTCACGAGGAGGTAGGCGAGGAACGACACGATCCAGAGGCCCGCCTCCAGGCGCGAGATCTTGCCGTCCTCCCTCGGTCGGCGCAGGTTCAGCCCGAAGAGACCGATGGAGAGCGAGAGCGCGACCATCACGCCGAGGTCGCGCGTGAGGATGGCGGGGGAGACGTCGCGGAACGGGCTGATCGTGCCGCTCACGCCCACGACCACGAGCGCGTTGAAGAAGTTCGAGCCGATGATGTTGCCAAGCACGAACTCGTGCTGTCCCTTCCGCGCCGAGACGATGGCGGAGGCGAGTTCCGGCAGCGACGTGCCCGCCGCCACCACGGTCAGTCCGATGAAGAGTTCGGAGACGCCCATCGCGCGCGCCAGGTCGATGGCGCCCCAGACGAGGAGGTGCGAGGAGGCGACGAGGACGGCAAGCCCGATGACCAACATCGCCCACGGGTGCCGCACGTCCGCCGGCGCGTCCGCCTCCGCGACGGCGCCCGCCGGCTGGCTGCGCCGGTCGAACCAGCAGTAGGCCGGAAGGAGAACCGCGAAGGCGCCGAGCGAAAGCAGGCCGTCCAGGCGCGAGAACGTCCCGCCCGCGCGGACGAGCAGGCAGGAGAGGAACGAGACGCCGACGAGAAGGGGGACGGCGAAGGCGATGATCGCGGGGCGGACGCGGATGGGCCGGATAAGCGCCGCGACGCCCAGGACGATCGCGATGTTGAAGATGTTGGAGCCGTAGGCGTTGCCGAGCGAGAGGTTGGCGTGCCCCATGAAGCCCGAAAGGGCCGAGACGGCGAGTTCCGGCGCGGACGTCCCGAAGCCGATCACGACCATGCCGATGACGAACGGCGAGACGCCGAGCGCCTTTGCGACGGCGGCCGAACCGTCCACGAACCGGTTGGCGCCCCAGGTCAGCAGCCAGAGGCCGCCGGCCACGAAGACCAGGGCAAGGCCCAGCGGAATGTCCATGTACATGTTGTCGTTCTCCTGTTGCGTCCGTTTCCGAGGGCGTGCATCCACGCCACCCTTCTTTCTAATGTAAATGCCGGAACGGGGAGTCCAGGTTCATGGAACCGTGCGAAGCCACATTTTCTTTCATAAAAAGCGGGCAGACGGTTCGTTGACGTGCAACGGGCGAATCGAATATGGTAAAATACCGCCATGCAGTCGCGATTGGAAAGGTATGCCATGCGGATGATGTCGAAGGTGGTTTTGTTTGGCTTCACGGGCGTTCTGCTTGCGGCGGCGGGCAGGAGCGACGAGGCACCCCCGCGTCTCTTCCCGTTTCCGATGGAGGGCGAGGGATTGTGGAGCGCCTGGGACGGCGGCGCGAAGCGCGCCCCGGCGGGTTCCGGGGGCTTCATCCGCGCCCAGGGCAACCACTTCGTCGACGAAACGGGCGCGGTGCGGCGGTTCCTCGGTGTCAACCTCTACGGCCCCGCGCAGCTGCCCAGTCGGGCCGACGCCGAACGGACGGCGAAGCGCCTCTCCTGGTGGGGCGTCAACGCCGTGCGCCTCTTCCCGCAGTACACGTGGCAGCTGCGGAAGGACCGTGACTACGCAAAGGGCATCGACCCCGCGCTTCTCGACCGCTTCGACGACTTCTTCGCGCAGCTCAAGGCGCGCGGCATCTACGCGACCGTCAACCTCCACTCGGCGCGCACGGCCGGCTACCGCTTCCCGGGCTTCAGGCAGACGATGAAGGAGAACAAGGGGCTCGACAACTTCGATCCCACCTTCATCCAGCACCAGAAGGACTTCATCCGCACGTTCTTCGACCACGTGAACCCCTACACGGGCCTTGCCTACCGCGACGAACCCGCCGTGATGAGCTGGGAGGTCAACAACGAGTGCGCGCTCCCCATCGCCTGGTTCCGCTGGAACCTCTGGGAGAAGCTGACGCCGCCGTTCCGCGCCGAGCTGACGCGCCAGTTCAATGCCTGGCTGAAGGGGAAGTACGGGACGACGGACGCCCTGCGCGCGGCGTGGCGCGCGGAATCGCCCGCGCGGCCCGTTCTGCCGGACGCGGCGGCCTGGACGGACGCGGCCGCGTTTGCGCGGGCGAACTGGTATACGGAAGGCTACGGCCGGGGCGGACAGGGGCCGCGTGCCTACCGGTTCGATCCGTCCTCCGGCACCGTCTCGGTCGATGCGACGGCGGTGCGGAAGTTCGCGCTCGTCGGCGTACCGCTCGCGGCGGGCGAGGTCTACGAGGTCGCGCTCCGCATCCGCTCGGAGAAGCCGGGCGCGGCCATCCTGAAGGTGGGGCAGCACGGGCGGCCCTACGGCGAGCAGGGCGTGCTGCGCACGTTCGCGACGGGGCCGGAGTGGCGGGAGGTGCGCGTCCGCACGGCGGCGCGCGTCGCGGACGCCGACAACCGCGTGCAGGTTGAGTTCACGGTGCGCGGCGCCTACGAGATCGCGGGCCTCTCCCTCGTGCGCGGGGGCGTGCTGGAACTCGGTGCGGACGAGACGCTGGAGGCCGCGACGGTCGTCCCCTCCGCCGAGGGCTCGGCGGCGCGCGCGCGCGACGTCTCGGAGTTCGTCTTCGACGTGGAGGACCGCTACTGGCGGGAGATGGTGGGCTACGTGAAGGACGAGATGAAGGCGCGCGCGCCCGTGAACGCGGGGACGTTCGACTACGGCGCCGGCTACGCCCAGGCGCACGGCGACTTCATCGACAACCATTTCTACTACGAGGGGCTCGCCGTCTGGCCGGGGCGCGCGTGGGACCCCCGCAACTGGCATTGCGCCAACAAGTCGCTCGTCGTCGGCCTCGACGTGAAGACCGCGAAGGGCTTCGCGAGCCGCGTCTTCGGGAAGCCGTTCACGCTCAGCGAGGCGAACCAGATGCACCAGATGACGACGGCGGCCGATTTCTTCCCGATCCTCCTCTCGGTCGCGGCGTTCCAGGACTACGCCGCCGTCCACGCCTACACGTGGACGCACGAACGGAACCACGCCTACGGCGCGACGCGCTTCCTCGACCTCAACGGCAACGCGAAGAGCCTTGCGCACTGGTCCGCCGCGCGCAACATGTTCGTACGCGGCGACGTGCGGAGCGGGTTCACGGAAGCGGCGCGGATCGTCTACGATGTCGGGCGCGTGGAGGAGCGCGAGGCCCTCCACCGGACAGGCTTCGCGCGCGAGACGCACGTCTTCGACGAGGACCCGCTCGCCGCGCTCAAGGCCGCGACGGGCCTGCGCTACGTCGACCTGCCGCGCGGCGCGGGGGTGCCGGCGGAGGCGGCGGCACCGCGCGTCCGCCCGGATCCGCCCGAGCGGAAGGCCGTCTCCTCCACGGGCGAGCTCGCGTGGGACGCGGCGACGCCCGGCCGCGAACGCTACACGGTCGATACGCCCCGCACGAAGTTCGCCTCGCTCTTCGGCCCCGCCGGCGCCGCCCACCGCTTCCGCGACGGCACGTCGTTCACGCTGGGCGACACGCTCATGGGCTGGGCGGCCCTCTCCTACACCGAGACGAAGACGGACGAGGGGCTTCTCGCGGCGACGGGCTACCAGCAGCCGACGGGCGCGGTGCTGCAGGTCTACGGCGGGAAGACGCCGCTTGCGCCCGCAGACGGCGTGAAGGCGCTCGGGAAGCGGATCACGACCTGTGCGGCGATGGGCGATCTGCCGTTCCTCTGCGAGGGCGTGCGCGCGACGGTCCGCCTCCCCACGCCGAAGGGCGGGGGGGCGTGGTGCGCGGTCGTCACGCCGCTCGACGGCAACGGACGCGCGCAGGGCGCGCCGCGTGTGGTCACGTGCGTGGACGGCTTCGCGACATTCGAGATCTCCGAGGCGTTCCGCACGGTCTGGTACCGCGTCGCGTTCCGTCCGTGCGCCCTTCCGGCGTTTGGCGAACCGATTCCTAAATCGGGGTACGACCCGGCGAAACCGGACTGCGGGATGCGTGCGGCGGCGGTGTTCGACCGGCCGTTGCCGGGTCTCGCACGGATCGGCACGCTTGCCGTGCCCGCCGCGCGGGACGTCCCCGGGACGAGTGCGGCGTCGATCGGCTTCGAGGGGTTGGACCGCAAACTCTTCGAGCCGACGGCGGAGGTCTACGCGCGGCTCGGGGCGTGCGGCGTCAAGTGGGCGCGTGTCCAGACGATGTGGAGCCGCTGCGAGCGCGAGAAGGGCGTCTACGACTTCTCCGAACTCGACGCGGTGGTCGACGGCCTCCGCGCCGTGGGCATCCGCCCCTGGTTCAGCGTCACCTTCGGCAACACGCTCTACATGCCGAACTGCTACACGAAGGCGGCCGTCGGCTGCGTGCCGCTCTACTACGGCGCGGAATGCCGCGCGGCGTGGCTCGCCTACGTGCGCGCGCTCGCGCGGCGCTATCGGGAGAAGGTCTCGCACTGGGAAATCTGGAACGAGGCGAACATCGCGCATTTCTGGCAGCCGCGCGCGCCGAACGCCCGCGACTACGTGGAGCTTGTGAAGATCACGGGCGCGGCCATCCGGGCGGAGCATCCGGCGGCGAAAATCGGCGCGGGCAACGCCGACAGCGGTATCCGCGACTGGGAACGTGCGTTCTTCGCGGCGGGCGGTGGCGCGCTGATCGACTTCTGGTGCGGGCACGCCTACGGCCCCGTCCCCGAACGCTTCCGGGGCCAGCAGCGCGCAACGGCGAAGGGCGAGGAGCCGGACTTCGTGCGCGAGATGGCGTGGGTACGGCGGTTCCTCGACACGCACGGCGCGCGGCACGTGGAGATTTGGCAGGGCGAGAGCGGCTTCCCGAGCTGGTTTCCGGCGAACCACTGGCTCTTCCCGAAGGGCGTCTGCCGCGAGGGCTGGCAGAGCGAGGCGAACCAGGCGAAATGGCTTCTGCGGCGGTGGGTGACGGACCGCCGGGCCGGAATCGCGCGCAGTTCCTTCTACCAGGCCTGCGACATCACGCGGCAGTATTCAATGGCGACGACGACGCAGACGCATCCGGCGGAGCACGGCATCCTGAACGGCTGGACGAAGAAGCCGAAGATGTCCTACTTCGCGCTCGGGCACTGGAACGCGCTCTTCGCGGCGGCGGCCTACGACGGTTCCGTGCCGATCGTCGTCACGCCGGCGGAGGACGCGGGCGTGCGGACGCTCGGCTGCGCGTTCCGCACGCCGGGCGGCGCGCCGTTCTTCGTCTACTACGCGCCGTTCGACTTCTCGCGCGCCTACGAGGGGAAGGTCTACGCGGCGCGCACGGACGCACAGATCGCCGTGCCGGACGCCGCTGCGCCGGAAGACCCGGTTCTCGTCGACCTCCTGCGCGGCGGCGTCTACACCGTCGCCCCCGGACGGCGCATGGAGGGCCGGACGGTCTTCGCGGGCCTCCCCCTCGTCGACTACCCGCTCGCCCTCATCCCCCGCGCCGCCGTTCCGCTGAAGGCACACCCCTAGCCCGGGAAGGGTGGAGAAGGGACGCGCCTCGCCAAGTACGCGCCTCGTCCGGGAGGGTCGCGCTTGTCGCGACCGACGGCTTGGCGCGCATTGTACCCGCGCCGCCCTCGGCGCGTGGCGCTGCGGGGCGGGGGCTTGAGGTGGCGGTACGTCGGTCGCGACAAGCGCGACCCTCCCGTGTCCACCCGCCTGGTCGCGACAAGCGCGACCCTCCCGGCTGTTGGACGCCACGCGCCGAGGGCGGCGCGGGTACATCGCGTGCCAAGCCGTCGGATGCACAGGAGCGCCGCCCGCGAATTAACCAAATCCTAACACGGCCTTTGCCTGTTCCTAACGTTCGGTCCCTATACTGAGGGGCCAGGTACAAAGAAGGAACAGGCATGAACATACTGCAGTTGACGACGACGGTGCTGGGGGGCCTTGCGCTCTTCATCTACGGCATGGGGCTGATGTCCGAAGGGCTCACCCAGATCGCCGGGGCGCGGATGAAGGCCGTGCTGGGGTACGTGACGCGCAACCGCGTCTTCGCGATCCTGGCGGGCGCGGGGGTGACGGCGCTCATCCAGAGTTCGAGCGCGACGACGGTGATGACGGTGGGCTTCGTGAACGCGGGGCTCCTGTCGCTGCAGCAGGCGATCGGCGTCGTCTTCGGGGCGAACATCGGCACGACGATGACGGGTCAGCTCGTCTCGTTCAACCTCGCCGACATCGCGCTGCCGGCGGTGGTGGTGGGCGTGGCGGGGACGATGGCCGCGCGGCGCCTGCGCACGCGCGCGTTCTGGCGGGCGGTGCTGGGGTTCGGCCTTCTCTTCTTCGGCATGAACATGATGAGCCACGAACTCAAGAGCCTCGCGAAGCTGCCGGAGTTCGTGCGGGTCTTCTCGGTGTTCGACTGCGCGCCGTCGGCGGCGGGCTACCTGCCGCTGGGCAGCGTGCTGGGCGCCATCGCCGTCGGCACGCTCTGCACGATGGTGGTGCAGAGCTCGTCGGCGACGATCGGCATCACGATCGCCCTCGCGGAGGCGGGGCTGATCAACATCTGGACGGCCGTGCCGATCGTCCTCGGCGACAACATCGGCACGACGGTGACCGCCGCGCTCGCCGCGATCGGCACGAACGCGAACGCGAAGCGCACCGCGCTCGCGCACGCGCTCTTCAACGTGATCGGCACGGTCCTGCTCGTCTCGACCTTCCCGTTCGTCTTCGCCAACGGGGCGGGGGAGCGGGCGCCGGCCTTCTTCCACCTCGTGAACGCCAGCGCGGAGGGGGACGTCTTCGCGGGCGCGAACCTGGGGCGGCACGTCGCGATGGCGCACACGCTCTTCAACGTCACGAACGTCGTCGTGCTCGCGTTCTTCATCCCCCTGCTGGCGCGCATCTGCGAGCGGCTGATCGGGGAGGGGAAGTCGGGGCGCACGGTCCTGCTCGAACCGCACCTGCTCGCCTCGCCGGAACTCGCGCTCCACGCCGCGACGCTCGCGCTGGGCGACATGACGCGCCGGGCGTGGACGGTCGCCTCGGCGGCGCTCGCGACGTGCCTCGGGAAGGCCGCCGTGGACGCCGACTCCATCGAGAACGCGGAGAACGGCGTGGACGCGATGCAGGCCGACATCCGCGCCTACCTCATCCAGATCTCCCAGCGCAGCCTGACGGACCGCCAGGCGTGCATGATTCCCGAGGTCATCCACTGCGTCAACGACGCCGAGCGCATCAGCGACCTCGCCCTGCGCGTCTACCGCAAGACGAACCGCGTGCGCGGCACGCTGCCGGCGGACGTGCGGGCCGACGTCGCCGCCGTCATCGGCCAGGTGCGCCTCTTCGCCCACGCCACGGTCGAGGCCATCAAGACGGGCCGCCCGATCGCCGAGGACCCCGTTGCGCTCGAAAACGCCATCCACACGGCCGTGCGGAAGGCGACGCGCGCGTTCTCCGCGCACCTGCACGATTCGGGCGAGCGGACCGAGGGCGACCTCGCGGTGCTTGCGGTCTTCTCCTGTCTGCGCGACATCTCGCGCCATCTCGGCAACATCGCCACGCGCATCCCCGGTTTGTGGTAGACTAAGGCCATGGCAAACGAGAAGATAGCGGTTGTGGAGGACGACGCGGCGATCCGGCGCGTGCTGGCGCTCGCGCTCAAGTCGGCGGGGTACCGGGTCGAGACGGCCGACGCGGGCGACGTGGGGCTGGACCTCGTCCAGCGCACGCGCCCGGACCTCGTCCTCCTCGACCTGATGCTGCCGGGCCTGGACGGCCTGACGGTCTGCCGCCGTCTGCGCCAGGCCCCCGAGACGGCGGCGATGCCGATCATCATGCTGACCGCGAAAGGCGAGGAGCGCGACGTCGTCGCGGGCCTCGACGCCGGGGCGAACGACTACGTGACGAAGCCGTTCTCCAAGGCCATCCTCCTCGCGCGCATCCGCGCGTTCCTGCGCACGGCCGGGCAGGAGGCGGGTCCGCTCGCCCTCGACGGGCTCGTCTTCGACGAGGCCGCGCACGCCGTCGCGCTCAACGGCGCGCCGCTCGATCTCACGCTCAGCGAATACCGCATCCTCGAACTGCTCGTGCGCAACGTCCACCGCGTCTTCACGCGCGCGCACATCATCGACCGCATCTCCGACGGGCAGAAGTGCGTGACCGACCGCACGGTTGACGTGCTGCTCGTGGGACTGCGGCGGAAGCTGGGGGCCTGGGCCGCCCACGTCAAGACGATCCGCGGGGTCGGCTACCGTGCGGAATAGGCTCTCCATCTCCGCCTTCATCCTGCTGGCCGCCGTCGCGTTCACGGCGCTTCTCCTCATTCCGCCCGCCGCGCGCATCACGGTGCTGCGCCTGGACGGAACCGTCGTCTACGACAGCGACCACGCGCAGGAAAACCACGCGGGCCGCGTGGAGTTCCAGAAGGCCCTGCGGGGCGAGTCCGCGTCCGTCATCCGCCACTCGGAGACGACGGGCACGGACCTCCTCTACAGCGCGATGCGCTTCGGCGGGCTCGTCGTGCGGCTCGCCGTCCCCATCCGGGGGCTCTTCGCGCCGCTCCTCCTCGCGCGGACCGGCTTCATCCTCGCGGGCGTCCTCGGCGCCCTGACCGCCTTCCTGCTCGTGCGCTTCGGGCGGAAGATCGACACGGCGCGGGCCAACGAGGCCTTCCGCCGCGAGTTCACCGCCAACGTCACGCACGAGCTGCGCACGCCGCTCACCGCCCTCCTCGGCGCGGTGGAGATGCTGGGCGACGGTTCGTCGCTCACCGAGGCGGAGCGGACGGAACTCCTCGACATCATCCGCGAACAGGCGGGGCGGCTGAACGCGCTCTCCGGCGACGTGCTCGCGCTCGCGCAGCTGGAGCGCGGGCAGCAGGAGGACGCGCACGGCGCGTTCGCGCCCGTGGACACGGCGGAGCTCCTGAAGCGCGTCGCCGAGCTGGAGGCTCCGAAGGCCCGGGCGCAGGGCATCGAGCTGGCCGTCGCGCAGGGGGACGCCGCAACCGTCCAGGGCGACGTGCAGCTGCTGGAACAGGCGCTCGTCAACCTCGTCGAGAACGCCTTGCGCTATTCGGGGTCCGACCGCGTCGAACTCTCCTGCCACGTGCGCGACCGGCGGGCCGAGCTTGCGGTTGTCGACTTCGGCGTGGGCATCGCCGCGCGGCACCTTCCGCGCCTCTTCGAGCGGTTCTACCGCGTGGACAAGGCGCGCAGCCGCGCCCTGGGCGGGACGGGCCTCGGGCTCGCCATTGTCAAGCACATCGCGCAGGTCCACGGCGGCGACGTCGCCGTGTCGTCGGAGCCGGGCGTGCGGACGGAATTCCGGCTCGCGCTGCCGCTGTAGGGGGGCGGTCGCGACAAGCGCGACCCTCCCGGGAGGAGGGGCGGTCGCGACAAGCGCGACCCTCCCGGAAGGGACTGTAGGGGGGCGGTCGCAGTACGGACGCGGGGAGGGTCGCGCTTGTCGCGACCGTACGCCGCGAAAAAATTCCTTTTCCAATTGACAATCCGTCTGGAGGATGGTAAAAAAGAACGCATATAAAACTTTGAAAAGGAGGTTCGCATGAAGACTGGGACAAGGTTGGCGGCGTGGCTGGGCAGGGCGGCCGCGCTGGGCATGGCCGCGCATGCGGCCGTGGCGCCAGATTTCGGCGAGGTCTCCGTGCAGAAGGTGCCGGCGGGCGAGACGGCGGCTGCGGAGACGCTCACCTTCGGCGACCGCGCGGGCTTCTACAAGACGGGCGCGGGGACGCTCGTCCTCGACGCCGGCCGGCTCGCGCGCACGACGGACGGCCGCCTCTCGGTGCTGGAGGGCGCGGTCGCCGTCACGGCCGGCGCGGCGGCCGACTTCGCCGCGCCGCCCGCCGCCTGCGCAAAGGCCGCCTTCTGGGTGAACGAGACGAGCCTCGTCACGACGAACGGCGTCGCCGCCGCCGAAGGGGAGGAGTCGCCGGTCTACGCGGCGCGCTGGTGCGACGTGCGCGAGACGGACCGCGCCGCGCCGACGCGGCTCTACGCCGAGCCGAAGTGGTTCGGCAGCGCCGCGCTCCCCGCCCGGCTGGACGGCCTCGATCCCGTCGCGGGGACGTTCGACGGCCGCGCGGGCGTCTATTTCGGCGGCGCGTCGAGCGGGCAGTACATGCGCTGGCGGCAGAACGGCGCGGAGACGGCGCTCAACAACATCCACCACCTCTTCATCGTCCACGCCGTCACGAACTGCGTGGGCCATCCCGTCGGCTGGGAGACGGTCTATCGCGGCGGCCCCTTCCTGAACACGGTTGAAACGAATACGCCCGCCTTCAACCCGTCTTCGCCGCCCCCGATGCTCGTCAACCGCGGCGACGTCTGCGGCCCGCAGATGAGCGCGCGCTTCTTCCTCGACGGCGAGCAGGTCGACCCGCGTACGACGCGCCAGAAGGCGGGCTGGCAGCTCTTCGCCTGCGACTACAAGGACATCCTTCCGGGCGCGGACAACTTCTACCGCAGTGGCTTTGGGGAGACGCTGAAGGGCGCGCAGGGCGGCGACTGGCTTGGCGAAGCGCTCGTCTTCACGAACCAGCTGCAGGAGGCGGAGCGCGTCGCCATCGAGCGCCATCTGCTCGCGAAGTGGAACCTGCCGCAGCTGAAGGGGCCCGTGCCGCGCGTGAAGGGGACGGCGTTTGCGCTCGCCGCCGGGACGTCCGTTTCGGTGGCGGGGGAGGCGGGGACGGTCACGCCGCCCCTCGCCTTCACGGGCGCGGGCGACGTCGCGAAGACGGGCGAGGGCGTCCTCGCGCTCGGTCCGTCGGACGGCCTCGCCTTCGCGGGTGGCTTCGCGTGGGAGGCGGGCGCGCTGCGCCTCCAGGGCGGGCGCCTCCCCGCCCTCGCCGTCGGGAGCGGCGAGACGTATGCCTTCACGAGCCACATGGGCTCGCCGGCGCCGAGCGCGGCGGGCGACGCCGCCTCGGGCCTCACCTGCACGAAGACGGCTGGCGGCGCGGCGGGCGAGGTCGCGACGACGGGGAACGGCTGGCTGCGCGTCCACACGGTGAAGCCCGGCGTGCGGCGGCTCACGGTGGGCATCGCGGACGCCCAGCGCGGCGCGGTCCTCCAGCTGGAGGGGCGCGTCCGGCGGACGGCCGCGCCGGCGGGCGGCGACGCGGAGGCGATCTTCCCGAACCCCGACATGGAGCAGCCGTTCGCGATCACGTCCGAGCAGTTCGACTTTGCGGCGTTCCAGGGCACGACGCTCAACGGCTGGACGGCGCGCGGCGCCTCCCCGCGCTTCCTCTGCACGCAGGCGCCGCAGCCGAACGCGGCGACGGGCAAGAACACCTGGCGGCAGTGGTTCATGTCGGGCGATCCCGCGCCGCGCGGCGGCACGAACCTCCTCCAGCTCGTCCAGGGCGACGCGGCCTCCACGCGGGTCTTCGTGCCGACGGGCGGCGTCTGGGAGCTGAGCTTCGACGCGAAGAGCCGCTACGACTACACGAACGGCGGCCACAACAGGGGGTATCCCTACGCCGACCAGCAGCCGCAGATCCGGATCCTGCTCGGGCGCACGTGGGACGCGGCGACCGATGTGGCGACGCTGCCGATCGGCTGCGCCCAGTTCAACCGCTTCCGCTTCCGCATCGCGGTGCCTGCGGCCGGCGACTGGGAGCTGGGCTTCAAGCCGACCGACTACGGGTGGGACGCCTGCATCTTCCTCGACAACTTCCGCATGGTGCGCGTCGCCGAGCCGGCGGCGGAGGAGACGTTCGAGATCCCGAACGGGAACTTCGACGATCTCGAACGGCCGTCGTCCGCTGAGGTCACGGGCGCGCACACCTACATCCACGCGCGCTACGGCACGCTGAACGTCCCCCGGAAGTGGACGCTCTCCGTGCTGCCGGGCTCCCTGTACGCGGCCGTCGTCACGAACGGCGTCGTCGGCGCGATCACCAGCGGCACGGTGATCGAGAAGTCCATCACGATGCAGGTCTTCCCGTTCGCCGAGGCGGCGCGCGGCGCGGCCGCGCTCGGCTTCGTCGCGACGGGCGGCGTCGCCTCCACCACCTTCACGGTTCCCGCCGGGACGTGGCGCCTGCGCGGCCTCGTCCAGCGCCTCGCCTCCTACATGAACATGTCCCCCGTCCATCCCGACAAGAACCTGACGCTCGTCCCCGGCTTCCGCGCCACGCTCACGCGGGCGGACGGCTCGACGGCCGTGCTGGGCGAGGTCCAGGCCGCGACGCAGCGCCTCGCGCCCGCGCTCTGGCCCGAGGCGTTCACCGTGGCGGCGGACGAAGCGGTCACGCTCACGCTGACGCAGACGAACGTGTATGCGATGGGGCTCGTCGACGAGCTTGCGCTCGTGCGCGACGAGACGGCCGACTTCGGCAACCTCATCGCCGAGCCGGGCTTCGAGACGGTGACGCGCTGGACGGGCTACGCCGTGCCCGACCTGCCCCCCACCCGGTACTGGGGCGCGTATGCGGCGTATTACTCGGACCGCCCCCAGCACTGGGGCTACAGCGCCTACGAGGGGGCGCGCCGCCTGCGCATCCAGAACCGCATGGGCATGCGCCAGGACATTACGGTGCCCCGGGCGGGGCGCTACCGCTTCACGATGCACGTGCGCGCGCGCGCCGACGGAAACTGGTACGCGAACAACCCCGTCCGCGTCTGGCTCGCGCAGGGCGCGGCGACGAACGTCCTCGCGACGACGCCCACGCTCTACGCGCGGCACTGGATGGAGGTCTCGTACCTCGTGGACATCCCGGCGGCGGGGGCCTGGCGCCTCGGCATCGAGGGGCGCGGCTGGCTGGACGACACCGATCAGGTCTCGGCCGACCTCGACGCGCAGATCGACGACGTGTCGCTTGTGCGGTGCCGCGACGAGCAGGACGACGCGCCGTCCCTGCCGCGCGGGCTGCGGATCGACGTCGCGAAGGGCGCGCAGCTGCTCCTCGACTATCCGGGCGTCGCCGCCTGCGGCCCCGTCTCCTACGACGGCCAGATCTACGTGGGCATGCTCGACCGAACGACGCATCCCGCGTTCATCACGGGCCCCGGCACCCTGCGTGCCATCCCCTCCGGCAGCGTGCTGCTCGTGCGGTAGGGAGGGCGTCCGGTCGCGACAAGCGCGACCCTCCCGAAAGGGGAGCGGACGCGGGAGTCGCCCGGTCGCGACAAGCGCGACCCTCCCGGAAGGGGGGCGGACGCAGGAGTCGCCCGGTCGCGACAAGCGCGACCCTCCCGGAAGGGGAGCGGACGCGGGAGTCGCCCGGTCGCGACAAGCGCGACCCTCCCGGAAG
>ERZ1026780.1788-NODE-1788-length-13456-cov-5.765316_pt1 | contig 13456 bp, 9 predicted proteins | sample MGYA00380126_ERZ1026780 | MGnify/ENA primary metagenome ERZ1026780 (study PRJEB33269, sample SAMEA4719762) | human gut metagenome | biome: human-associated habitat; feature: organic feature; material: feces | place: Cameroon | collected 2013-10 ... | reverse complement strand
TCTTTACCCTTGCTCCGCTGCCCACTGCTTGGTTTTTGATGCGCCGCCGGCGCAACAGATTGCCACGGATTTTTCGCATGCGGAAGGTGCGCTGCGAAGCGAAAAATCTGTGGAAATCCGCGGGATCTGTGGGCGACAAATAAGCGCACAATGCGCTAAAGAACAGGCAGAATGTATTTATTCTCCCACGGATCGCGCTGATTCTCACAGAAACCATTCGGGCTGCTTTTATCAAAAAAAACACGAGACTCCAGTGGCCGTAGGCGGTGGGCACTAACAATTGCGCAATGGCCATGCGGGGTGCTTTTTGCAAAAAACACGAGTCCTCCAGTGGCCGTAGGCAGGATGGAACAGGATGAAACAGGATGGGCAGGATGGGCGGTGGGCGCAATGCGCTTCCGGGCCCACCTGCCCATCGGTCGGTTAGGCTGTTGGTGGGTTAGAGCACGCTGTGGCGGTTCTTGCGGCGGCGGGTGTAGCTCACGTGGATCCAGCGGGGCACGGAGGCGTCGATGGGTTCCCAGATGAGCTGGTCGAAGTCGAGATGGTCGCGAATGAAGCGGTAGAGCGCCGTGGCGCGCTCGGGCGTACCCACCACTATGTCGGCGGCCTCACCCTTGGTGTGCTGCGAGGCGGGCGCGGCGCCAGGTATGAGGCGGTTGACGGCCGGCGACCGGAAGCCGCTGCTGATCACGATGGGTCCGAAGCGGTGGCGCAGGGGCTCAAGCACGTTCTGGCAGAGCGCCTGCAAGGCGGCCGTCTGCGCGGCATTGGGACAGTTGGGCAGGTCGTGGTCGGCGGCCACGCCCGAGCGTGTAAACTCGTAGAGCTTGAAGTGAGGTGTGAGTTGTGTTCTTTCGGTTTGTGTCATGATAGTAAATGTGTTGTGTTGTGTGTGTGTTGATGTTGTTGTGAATGATGCTTGCGCGTAAGGGTTGCCGCTTCCGCCGGGCGTCGTTGCCGGGCGGTGCGGCGCATAGCGAGCGGCCTCATAGGTAGGAGCGTAGCACGGAACGGTGGTCGTTGAGCCGGTTGTTGATCTTCCATATCACGTTGTAGATGCTGAGTGGCAAGGCCAGTCCCACGGCGCTGAAGGCCCGCTTGGCCAGCCACAGTTGGGTGGCGGGTCGGCCATACTCGTCGGTTACCTCGAAGGTGCCCCATGCCAGGTAGATCATCTCCACGAGGTCGGTCTTGGTGCGTTTCCACTCCACCGAGGCGGGTGGTTGTGCCACAAGGTGCCGCACATCGGCCACGAGAAGGGCCAGAGCTTTTTGGCGACGCTCCATGCGCTGTCGCTGCTGTTCAAATTCGGTGTTCATGCTGTAATCGTTTTTGTTAATGCCTGATGTTGAGAGTAATGATAAGTTGCGATGTGTTTAGAATACGCCACGGTAGCTTCTGAAGGGCGGGAAACTGATGGGCTTCTGCCATTGTATGAAGACGCTGGGGTCCACGCCGCCCTCATACCACAGTCGGGCGAAATACTCCACCACGGGCGGGCGTCCCGTCATGCGGCTCTGGCGCGCCACGCTGTAGATGTTGGTTGGCATGCGCCGATGCAAGTTCTGACAGAGCAGCGTAGCGATGCGGTGCATGGTCATGGGCCGGTGCGTGTCGTGGTCTATGATGCGTCGCATCTTCGAGAGGGTCCACGCCACCTCCATGAGTTGGTTGGTGGTGTCGCCCCAGATGGGAAACTCGCGGTCGGCGGCGTCGAGGTCGATCACGGCGCTGAAGAGTTGCAATAGTCGATCCTCCATGTTGACCTGCAGCTCGTAGGTCATCACAAACGGCGGTCGCTCTGGGTTGTTGTGTTCCGTACATTGGTTGTTGTTTGCCATGTTGATTGTAATGTGTTTAGAGTTAATGATGTTAGTGATGTTGTCGGGTTTCACGCGTGTTTTTCCGTATCGTTGTCGGCGAGGCGTGTGGTGGATGGTGTGGCCGCGCCGCATCTCGTAGACGGGAGCAAAGATAGTCCGGGTGCGCTGAGCGACCAAAAAAAGGCCAAATTATTATGTTTATTTAAAACATCGATGAAATGAAACTTCACGAAAAGTAAAGCGTTCCGACAATGTATATAGATTTAACGGTTTTTCCATAATGCGGAATGGGTCCGTCGGATGTTGAGCCATGGAATGGGGAATGTGGGGCGCTAAACCGCATAAACACGAAAGAGGGCGGACAATGGCATCACGCCATTGCCCGCCCAGCATTAAAAGAGACTATCGAGATTTGGGGCGATAATTATTAGTTGACAGCCACAAACATAAACTGGCCGGTGATATCGTTGAAATAGATGTCGTAGGTTCCAGCCGGAATGTTGAGGTTGTCGCCACCTGCCGCAGCGCAGTAGATCATGTCGGCGAGAGCGGCCGTCTGTCCACCCCAACTGGTGGTCCATGCGTGGTCGGCGCGGAACTTCACCTCAGCCGCTGCGCTGAACTTGTGGCGGAGATACCAGTTGTGGGGAGCCGTCTGAGTCATGTCGACGTCGGCTTTCCAGTCGTTGAATCCACCTATGATGCTCACGTATGTGAACGCCTGCGGCTCCTGGTTGTCGAGCTTCGTCCATGAGTATTTCTTGCTTGACATGTCGATGGTGAGCTTGTAGTAGGCACCCTTCTCGGGGCACACGAAGGCGTTGGCGCCACTGTTCACAAGGTCGCCCTCGGCAGCCTTCTCGCCATCGGTAACGCTACCCCATGCCAGGTCCCATTTGTTGATGTTGGCACGGTTCCATATCTTCAGGTTGGCGTCGCCTATCCACTGCGTGGTGATGGAAGCCTTCGATCCGCCCTCGTTGTAGAAGGCGAGCTTCGAGGCAGCCTCAGCGTTCCATCCGTAGACGCCACCCACCATGTAATAAGAGTCGGCGCTCACCACGCTGTAGGTGTAGTCCATCATGTTGAGCGTGATGACGTATGTGCCTGCATCGAGAATCTTTCCAGCCTGCGGGTTGTCGGTAACGAGCGTACCCTCCCCGCTGGTGTCGCCATCCTTCACGGTTCCCAGCACGCCCTGCGCCCAGAGGTTGTTGGCGTCGATGTTCTCCTGCGGAATGATCTTCCAGCACTGGTTGGTGCCCGTTGTGGTGAGAGTGAATGTGAATATCGGGTCCTCATACACATCCTTGTCGGAGCGACTGAACTTATAGTTGGGCAATGACGTTTCGTTGAGCGACCATGAGTTGAAGTCGCCCACGATGTAATAAGCCTTTGAGATAAACGGTGCCTTGGGCGACACGTTCACGCTGATCTCGCCAGCGTCGACGAAGAGTGCCTGACCGTTGGCCACCACATCGCTGTAGACGTGTGCCTTGAACGGGCGTGCCGATGGGCGCTTGCCGTATGCCTTCACCACAGCCGTCTGCAAGGCTGTGCTGTCGATGGTTCCCTCGTTGGTTGCTTCGAGCTCCTGCGGAAGGGTGTAGGTGGCTGCCTCATCGGTCGGCGTGAGCACCACACGCGTGTGACCGAGCTGCGTGCCCTCGGGCAGCGTAGCCGTAGAGAGGCTGAACACCTTCACATCCTTTCCGGGGTTGGCCAGGTTCACATCGCCGGCGGCCGAAGCCGTAAATCCCGGGATGGTGATGGCGCTTTCCTGGTCGTTGTGTTGCGGCGCCATCCAATCGTCGTAGTCGCCGCTGCAGCTCATGAAGGAAAGACCCACAAAAGCCGCCAAGCTATATAACAATGTTTTTTTCATGGTTGTTGATTTTTTAAGATTTCAGACCTTTCCTGATGGCCACGGGGGATCGGGCGACCCCTACTCCACCCGTGGCCTTTCAGAAGAGAGCCTGTTTTTATTTCACCTCACCTGTGTTCTTGTCGAAGTTCACATAGAGCTTCTGACCGGGAGCGCAGTTCACCGAGTATTCGGCGCCGGCGTTGGTAGCCCAGTTGTCAGGAAGGTTCATGTCGCGGAAATAGAGGCTGCCGTTGACGAGCGTAAACTCCGTGCGCCACCACTCCACATTGGGGATGTGGATGTAGGCGCGCAGCTCGCCCGTGGCGGTGAAGGCCGGCGATACCCACTCGCCGTTCTGGTCGGCGGGAGCCTGCATGGCCAATGCGGCGCTGGCCTCGTCCCATGATCCGGCGGCGTTGCCCATGATGTAAGCCTCGCCCGGATAGATATGGAGCTTATAGTTGATGGCCTTCTTGTCGGCGGTCATCTCGCCCTCGAAGAGCAGCGCATACCATCCGCCGTTGGCCAGCACGATGTTGTCGTCGTCGTTGTTCGACACACCTGCACCAGCCTGGTCGTCGACGGTGATGCGTCCGTATCCACGCCAGTCGCCCTCGGCTGTTCCCCACTTGAAGGAACCGCCAGCCGGCACATACACCATGGTGTAATACTGTCCCTGCGAGCCATAGACGGCGGGCACCTGCTTCCAACTGCTCCATGCCTCCTGGATCGACGATCCAACGACATAGAGGCAACCCGGATACTCCACATCGGGAGCCTGATACTGGGCGCGCACCTGAGGCAGCGTGATGACGTTAGAGAACGTCTCACCGAGATTCTCCGTCATGGTGCCGTCGATGATGGCGCGCAAGCGAACGTAGACGGGCAGTGTGGCCGGCACGTTGGCGTCAGGGTTGGCAGCCTGGAAGAGGTCCACCACGGCATTGTTAAACTCCACGGCGTTGGCGTTCATCTTAGCCTTGGTGAACGAGGTGGAGAGCTCCTTGAAGGCAGCCTGACTGTCGGCCTGACCGAAGGTGGGGTCGAGCGACACCTGCACGAAGTAGCGCACCAGGTAGGGCACACCCTCGCCATAGTTGGGCTGCGAGCAAGAAAGCTCCACGCCCTCCGACTTTGCCAGGTCGTAAATGTTATCGGCATACGCCGGTGTGTTGAGCACGAAGCCCTCGGCCACGTGGCTCAGGTCCAGTGTCGGGTTGCAGTCGCGGTCCTCGTCGCAAGCGGCGAAGAGGAACGGCAACACGAGCAACGGAAGCGTCATGAGTTTATGTAGGTATTTCATGATCCAAAGTCTTTATGGTTATTCGGAAAAACTATTAATAGTTCGGATTCTGGTGGAGGTTGGGGTTGCCCGAGATCTCGTTGGCCGGAATCGGATAGATGTTGTAGTGGCTGTCGACACCCACACCGTTGGGCTGTCCGCCCTTGAAGCTCCAGAGATACTGGCTGCTGGTGTAGAGTCCGAAGCGCACGAGGTCGCTGCGGCGGCGTCCTTCGAGGTAGAACTCGCGGCACCACTCATCGAGGATGTCGTTGAGCGAGAGCGACTTGGCCTCGTTGGTGCGGTGGGCGCGCTGCTGCAGCACCTTGATGTCGGCAAGGGCAGCGTCCTTGTAGCCCAGGCGGTAGTTGGCCTCAGCGCGTGTGAGGTAGATCTCAGCCAGACGGAAGAGGGGCACGTCGGTGTCGCAGAAGTTCTGGTCGTGAACCTGTCCGCCATCGGTACGCACGTTCGACCATTTCACGATCGACACACCGTCGAAGAAGTTCTTGATCGACTTGTCGGGCTCCAGTCGGCGCACACCACCGGCGTAGCCAGCGTAGAACAGTGCGCGGTCGTCGCCCGCCTTGCTGACGAGCTCGGCTGTGCTGCCGCCGAGCACCTGGTCCATGGCGATGATGTCGGCCTCACTGAGGCTGCCGGCGTTGAGCTGGTTGTCGGACAGATACTTTTTGTAAGCCTCGGTGCAAGCCTTGTTGTCGGCGTTGGGCAGGTCGAGGGTGGGGATAAACTTACCCACGAGGTTCTTGCGTGCGAAGACACACTGCCAGGGGTTGTTCTGGTAGAAATAGGGCATACCGCCGCAGCGTGTACCATTGATGAGCATGGTCGTTGCGCCATGGTTGCGCGTCTTCAGACCGTCCTGGCGGATGGGGAGGATAATCTCCTGCATGGCCTCGGGGTTCTCATCGTTGTCGGCCATGAAGAGCTGCTGGTAACCGGTATAACCTTTCTTCTCGGCCCTACAGAGGTCGTAGGCGTGAGAATTCAGAATGCTGTCGCAGTAGTCCTTGGCCTTCTTATAATCGTTGATCTGGCCGTCGGTGTAGACCATGGCGTTGAGCGCCAGGCGAGCGTGGAGGGCAAAGGCTGCACCGCGGTCGGCGCGTCCGAAGTTCTTGGCGTTGCAGTAGGCACCCACATTCTTCATCAGCGGCTCGATGGCCGTGAGCTCCTCATCGATCCACTTGTAGAGGTCGACGCCGCTCTTCTCGGTAGGCAGGTCGCCGTTAAACTCCACCTTGAACGGAGCCTTGTGGAAGAGGTCGAGGAAATGGTAGTAGTTGAGGCAGCGCAGGAAGCGCACCTCAGCCACCTCGTCGTCGGGGAGCTTGCCCGTCTGCTCGCTGATAAACTGGTTGTGGAGCGTGATGTCGTAGGCCAAACGCTGGTAGCACCAGTTGACACGCGGCGAGGCCGACGTCCATGCCATGTTGGTGATAGGCATGATGTCCGGGTTGTCCTGCCAGGCCCAGAGCACCTCGTCGGAGTTGAGCTCATTGAGGTTGAACACGGTGCGGTAGAATCCGCTCTCACCCTCGTCGGTGCTCATATCACCGTTTCCGTCAGGACCTTTCTGACCGGTGAGTCCGAGTGTGCCATACTGCTTGGCCAGCAGTTCCTCCACCTTATACGACGGCGAGGTCTGCGGGTCGATGGGCGAAATGTTCAGATCGTCAGCGCACGACACGGCGGCCATGCTGATGAGGGCCAGCGCTGCGCTTTTCAATATGATGTGTTTCATGATTGTAAATGCTTAGTTAGATGGTTTTTATCCGTTGATGGTTTGCACGGTTAGAAATCGAAGTGCACACCGAGCTGGAAGCTCACTGGGCGCGGGTACGGATCCCTGTCGACGCCATTGGCCACCTCGGGGTCGAGACCCTTATACTTGGTGATGATGAATGGGTTCTGCACGGTGAAGTAGACGCGTCCGGCGAAATACTCGTGCGATCCACACTTCATGAGTGCCGGGAAGGTGTAGCCGAGGGTGATGTTGGAGCACTTGAGGAACGATGCGTTGCGGATGAAGTAGTCGCTGACGCTGTTCATGGCGGTGGTCAGTCCGGTGAATCCGAGAGCCACAGCCTCAGGAGTGGTGTTCTCGAAGGCGCCGTGGCTGTAGAGTCCTCCGTCGCACACCTTAGCCTTGTTGGCGAGGTTGTAATAGTACACATAGTTGCCGAGCGAAGCGCGGAGCGAGAAGCTCAGGTCCCAGTTCTTGTAGAGGAACTTCGATGTGAGACCCATGATCACGTCGGGTGCCGGGCTCTTGTAGTAGTAGCGGTCGCCATCATCGATCACGCCATTGTGGTCGCGGTCAACATAGAGACCCTCGATGGGCTTGCCGTTGTCGTCGTAGACCTGCTGGTAAACGAAGAACGAGTTGATGGGCTCACCCACCTTGTTGCGCTGCAATCGGTTTGAGGTGCCGCGTGCGGCCTCGGTGGAGTTGACCCACACCCAGTCTTGTGCGCCGGCCTTGAGCTCGGTGATCTTGTTCTTGTTCCATCCCACATTGTAGGTCACGGCCCATGTGAAGTCCTTGGTGACGATGGGCTTGGCGTCGATGGAGAACTCCAGGCCATAGTTGCGGAGCGAGCCGATGTTCTGCAGCAGCTGGTCGCCGAAGGTGGTTCCTGCCGTTGCCGTCACGTTGGCCAGCAGGTCGCGTGTGTTGCGGACGTATCCGTCGATGCTGAAGCCAACGCGGTTGTTGAGCGCGCTGAAGTCGACACCCACGTTCCATGTCTCGGTCTTCTCCCATGTGAGCTTGCCGTTATACTTGTTGGGTCGCATGGTGTAATAATAGGTGTCGCCGAAGGTATACTGCGAGAACTGGTCGCCGCGCACATAGACGGGAGCGTAGTAGAAGTCGTCGATGCCGTTCTGCTGACCGGTCTTACCCCAGTCGAAGCGGAGCTTCAAGTTGTTGAGCCAATGAATGTTGGCCATGAAGGGCTCCTCGCTCATTCTCCATGCCAAGGCAGCTGATGGGAAGTAGCCCCACTTGTGGCCTTTGGCAAAGCGCGATGATCCGTCGGCGCGGAAGGTGGCGGTGAGCAGGTAGCGGTCGAGCAGGTTGTAGTTGAATCGGCCGAAGTACGACACGAGCGAGTTGTGTGTGGCCCATTCGGTCTCGCTTCTGAGCTTCTCGTTGTAAGCATCGCCGGTCAGCGGGTTGGTACCCTTTCCGTAGGTGCCTGTTCCCGTGCGGTGGTAGTGCGACTGCTCTGCGCCTGCCATGACGTCCACATGGTGGTCGCCAAACTGGTGCATGTATTGTGCGTAGGCGTTGCCCACGATGTTATACTTGTAATAATCCATAAACTCCTGGCGGCCGTAGTAGTTGTCGCTGTAAGAGGTGCGCGCCACATCGGTGGTCTGGCTGGTGGCAGTGTACTGCGCGCCGAGGCTGGCGTGGATATGGAGGTCTTCGAAGCCGTGGATCTTATAGTCGACCTCGGCGTTGCCGCTGATATCGTTGGCGTTGGCCACGCAATGCTTGTTGTTGAGCATGGCCACAGGGTTCTGCGGTGTTTGCGAGTAAGAGGTCTTGGTCCAGTTGGGGTCGTTGAACGAAGCGCCCTGGAGGGTCTGGTAATAGCCGCCCACCACGCTGTAGTCGGGATCGTCGGTGCGCACGGGACGTGTGGGATCCATGGCCAAAGCGGCTCCGATGGCTCCTGCGTCGGCGTAGCGGTCCTTCTCATACATATACTTGGCCGTAAAGTTGAAGTTGAGGTGCTTGTCGAGGAACGAGGGCGCCACGTTCACGCTGCTGTTGAAACGGTGCATCCAGCTGGTGCGGAGAATACCGTTGGCGGCGTTGTAGCCTGCGCTCACACGGTAGGGCATGTTCTTCAGGCCGCCCTGCATGCTCACGCTGTGGCTGGTCGACACGGCGGTGCGGAGAATCTCGTCCTGCCAGTCGGTGTCGGCGTCGCCAAGGAGGTTGGTGTCGATGCCCTTCGAGGCAATGAGGTCCTTAAACTCTGATGCGTTGAGCGTTTCGTATTTCTTGCGCACAGTCGACACCGTTACGTCGCCGTTGTAGGAGAAGGTGGGGCGCTGGCCGCTGCTTCCCTTCTTGGTGGTGATGATCACCACACCGTTGCTGGCGCGCGATCCGTAGATGGCTGTTGCCGAGGCGCTCTTGAGCACGGTGAAGGTCTCAATGTCCGACGGGTTGATGTTGGCGAGGATGTTGCTCATGCCCGTTGCGGTGTTGTTGTCGATGACGAGTCCGTCGATGACATACAACGGGTCGTTGCTGGCCGAGAGCGAGGCGCCGCCACGGATGCGGATCTGCGCTCCTGCGCCTGGCGATCCACCGTCGGTCTGCACATCCACACCGGCCACCTTACCTACAAGAAGGTCGGAGGCGTTGTTGGTTACGCCCTTCGTGAGCTCATCGGGCTTCATGACGGTCACCGATCCTGTGAGGTCGGCCTTCTTGGCCTTACCGTAACCGATGACCACCATGTCTTTCAACTGGGTGGCTCCGGCTTCCTTCATCACCACGTTGACGTTTTGCCCGGCCGTGACGGTGGCGGGCTCATAGCCAATAAATGAGATGGTGATGGTCGATTTGGGGTTGGCCGAAACGGTAAAGTCGCCATTGGCGTCGGTGATGGCTCCGCCTATAGCGCCTGCCACACGCACGGTGGCACCGATGATGGGTTCGCCCGTGGCATCCTTCACATGTCCTTTCACGACAACCTGTTGCGCGAAAGCACTTGCCGAAAGGATCAAGCCGCCTGTAAGGGCTGCAATCCTCAGGGTGTTAGAGAATTTAACATGCTTCATGGTTCATATTGTTTAGGTTGATTAATAATTATCTCGTCTGTTTGCCTATTGCTTGGTGTCTGCAAAAAGGGGCCAGTTGTCCCACGCCTAAGTCCTTAATATATATAGGGTTGGGTTGGCGGCTCGTCTCCTTGTTTCTCCAGGGCGAAAGGTAGATGTCGTTAGATTACGGTGCAAATTTACGACGCTTTGTCATAGGTTGACATTCCTTTATTCATAAATCCGCCAAAATTCGTGTGCAAACGTTTGCATTACGCAAAAAGTTAAAATGGCAAAAAAGAACACCAAGTTACTCATTATTGGCGTAAATTTGCAGCCGTAAGACCAGATATATGGATAAGAAACAAGCTACTACGATGAAGGACATTGCCGAGCATTTCGGCGTGTCGGTCTCCACTGTCTCTCGCGCACTGAGCGGATGCAAAAAGGTGCGGCAGGAGAAGCGCGACGCTATCTGCGCCTACGCCAAGGAGCTCAACTTCTCGCCCAACGACCTGGCCCAATCGCTCAGAAACAATCGGCGACACGCCCTGAAGGTCATCGGCGTGATCGTGCCCGAGATAACCCACTACTACTTTGCGTCGGTGCTCACGGGCATCGAGGAGATGGCCTCCGAGCGTGGCTACCAAATAGTGATCACCATGAGCGGCGAGCACTATGAGCGCGAGCGACAAATCTGCCAGATGTTCGACACGGAGCCCATGTGCGGCGTCATCGTGTCGCAGGCCAAGGAAACCACGCAGTACGACCATTTCCAGATGCTGCTCGACAAGGGCCTGCCGCTGGTGTTCTTCGACCGCATCTGCACGGGCATCAACGCCAGTCTGGTGGTGGTCGACGACTACATGGGGGCGTTCAAGGCCGTGACGCACCTCATCGAAACGGGCTGCCGCCGCATAGCCTTCTATGGCATGGAGGGCAAGGCCGAGGTGGGCAAGAACCGCTACAACGGCTACCGCGACGCCCTGCTCAAGGCGGGCCTGAAGCCCGACGACTCGCTGGCCATCGTGTGCGACAACCGCAGCGACGCTGAGCGCCTCACACCCGACATCCTCAGGCGCGACGACCGACCCGACGCGTTCTTCTGCGTGAACGACGACACGGCCATCGGCGTGATGTACACGGCCAAGCGCATGGGCTTCAACATTCCCGACGACGTGGCGGTGTGTGGATTCACCAACGGCAGCCGCGCTGTGGCCTGCGACCCGCAGCTCACCACCGTGGAGCAACGTGGCGTGGAGGTGGGGCGCGAGGCCGTCAACATCCTCATCGACAAGGTGGAGGGCCTGGCCGACCCCGACAAGGTGGAGAAACGGGTGGTGAAAACCCGACTCGTGGTCAGGGGAAGCTCAAAATGACAATGTGGAATGTGAAGTGTGGAATGTGGAGTGGAATGAGTGATAAGTGATAATAAGGAATGAGTGATTGTAGATAATTTTAGTGTTGAAACCTGCTCACACACTCCGCAACCACACTGCACACCCGCAACAACATACGTACGAAAGTACGGAAATACATACGTTCGTAAGAACTTGCGTAAGCAAATACGTTCGTAGGAACACCCCAGCCGCCGCAATGCGCGTTCGCCAACCACGATGGCGCATGGGCAAGACTTAGACCTAACAACAACCTAAACAATATCATGAAACAGAAAGAAGATTTAAGCTTTTGGAAGCTTTGGAACCTGAGCTTCGGCTTCTTCGGTGTGCAGATTGCCTACGCCCTGCAGAGCGCCAACATATCGAGGATATTTGCCACACTGGGAGCCGACCCCCACTCTCTTAGCTATTTCTGGATTTTGCCGCCGCTCATGGGCATCATCGTGCAACCCATCGTGGGAACGCTGAGCGACCGCACCTGGTGCCGATTCGGACGGCGAATACCCTACCTCTTCATCGGATCGGCCGTGGCCGTGGCGGTGATGTGCCTGCTGCCCAACGCGGGATCGCTTGGCATGGCCGTGAGCACGGCCATGGTGTTCGGACTGGTGTCGCTGATGTTTCTCGACACGAGCATCAACATGGCCATGCAGCCCTTTAAGATGCTCGTGGGCGACATGGTGAACGAGCGGCAGAAGTCGTTTGCCTATTCCATACAGAGCTTCCTCTGCAACTCGGGCTCGCTGGCCGGTTACGTGTTCCCCTTCGTGTTTACCGCCTGCGGCATCGCCAACGAGGCGCCGAAGGGTGTGGTGCCCGACTCGGTGATCTTTTCGTTCTACATCGGAGCCATCATCCTCATCCTGTGTGTGCTCTACACCACGCTTACCGTGAAGGAATGGAACCCGAAGGAATATGCCGAATACAACGAGCGCAAGCCGGAGGCCGACGAGAAGAAGGCCGGGTGGATTACGCTGCTGCGCAACGCACCGTCGATGTTCTGGAAGGTCGGACTGGTGCAGTTCTTCTGCTGGGCGGCGTTCATGTATATGTGGACTTACACCAACGGCGCCATCGCCGACACCGTGTGGCACACCTCCGACGTGGCCTCGAAGGCTTACCAGGAGGCCGGCAACTGGGTGGGCGTGCTCTTCTTCTGGCAAGCGCTGGGAAGCGTGGTGTGGGCCGTGGTGCTGCCGCGCATCAAGAACGAGCGATGGGCCTACGCCGTCAGCCTGCTCATCGGCGCCGTGGGATTCGCCATGGTGCCCTTCATCCACAACGAGAACCTGTTGGTGCTGCCCTATGTGCTCATAGGATGTGCGTGGGCCGCCATGCTCGCCATGCCGTTCGCCTTTGTGACCAACGCGCTGGAGGGCTACGGCCACAAGGGCGCATACCTCGGACTGTTCAACGGCACCATCTGCCTGCCGCAAATCGTGGCGGCGGCCTGTGGCGGCACACTGCTCTCCATGGTGGGATCGCACCAATACAACATGATGCTCGTGGCGGCCGCGCTGCTCGCGCTCGGCGCCCTCAGCGTGTCGCTCATCAATAAGAACAAACCACAAAACCTCACAACACAACCATGAACATTCTTTTCAGCCTGCAATATGCCACGGTGTTTGGAGAGACGCTCCAACTGAACGTGGTGGACCGTAACGGCGACAAGGCGCAAACCTACGGCATGAACATGACCGCCGACAAAACGTGGACTTGCCAGATGGCGGTCGACGCGTCGGTGACCCACATCGACTATTACTTCAGCGTGGACCGCGGAGACCAGGAGGAGCGGCACGAGTGGACCACCATCACACACCGACTGGAGCTCAACGGCAAGAAAACCGACACCTACCTCGTGAGCAACCGATGGCAAGACATTCCCGGCGACTCGTATCTATACAGTTCGGCCTTCACCGACTGTGTGAACCGTCGCCACCACGGCCGAACGAAGGCGTCGGCCTACGCCAAGACGCTGCGCCTCGTGGTGCGCGCACCGCAACTGAGAGGCGGATGCCAACTGGCGGTGGTGGGCGAGGCCAAGGCCATGGGCCAATGGATTGCCGACAAGGCCGTGAGGATGGTGGAGCACAACCACAACGAATGGGTGGCCGACCTCAACCTCAAGGACTTTGCCGACGCCGGCACCACGGAGTTTAAGTTTGTGGCTTGGACCGACAAGGGCGACCTGCTCTGGGAAACGGGAGCCAACCGCCGCCTCGACCTGCCCATGGCCGACAACGGGCAGATGCTGTCTCTTATACACATCTCC
>ERZ1026780.1787-NODE-1787-length-13461-cov-8.307623_pt1 | contig 13461 bp, 10 predicted proteins | sample MGYA00380126_ERZ1026780 | MGnify/ENA primary metagenome ERZ1026780 (study PRJEB33269, sample SAMEA4719762) | human gut metagenome | biome: human-associated habitat; feature: organic feature; material: feces | place: Cameroon | collected 2013-10 ... | reverse complement strand
TATTTATATTCATTAGCATAGAATGTATTATCAGCGGAAGTAAATTTAAGGTCGGTAAATGAAACTTCAGTTTGTCTATTTAAATTGCATAAATCACATTTACCAGTGGTTAAATATAAATCACTATGCTCATGCAAATTAGTTATAACGCCTCTTCCAATAGTTTTACCACCTTCATAAATATTGAATTTAGCATTAGCAATAAGAGGTTTTGGCATATCTAATGTAATAGTAATATTTTCTTCAGTTGTACCTGACATAATCATATCAACACCTTCAGGGAAAGCGAATTTACCACTAAATTGTCCGAAAGTATCTGCGAAACTTAATGTTGGATTATATCCATTAGTTATTGGGGTATGTCTACCGCCTTCCTCTTTAGTTAATAAAGTAATAGTAGCTTTAAATACATCATAATTTTTAATTGTATTTAAAGCCGAAATAATATCTCCCCTAGATAATTCGGATCTATCCACACCTGAGACTCTTAAATCAACTTCATCACCAATAGTGGCTGTTGTTAATTTAACATTGTTTTTAGAAATATCGGTGACAGTAATTTCTTTATAAACATTATTAACGAAGAGTTTATCGCCAACTTTTACGGTGCCTTTAGCGATCTTAGTTCTAATGATTGTATTATCTCCTACTTTGAATACGTCTTGGATACCGCAATAGAAAGGAGAGTTATCTAAAATAACTAATTCAAAACTATCTTTTCCTTCGATTGCTACTTGATAATTTGCATTATAATTAATAAATCCAGCAAAGCGAATGAATATTTCACTTGTAGGAACGCTAACTCTACCAATAACGTTATATTTAGCATTAACACAGAATGACACATTATTTGTATCAATTGTGCCGGTTGCGAGCTCTAAATAATTATCAGTCGGATTTTCAACATAATTAATAGTATATGGACCATCATTTATATAGATAGTTTTCTTATTAATAGTATATTCACCAAAAGTAGAAGCTTCTGACCATTCATCAGTTCCATTTAATTTAGCGACATATTCATATGTTCCAGCATTAGTAGGAACTGTATTAGTAAATAAATTATCGCCTTTTTTTCTATATTGAACAGTTAATCCACCTGCGTTATTTGTCATTGTTAGATAAGGATCAACTGGTTGAGGCTCTCCGTTATAAGTTAATTCAGGAATATTAGCAGTAAGTTCTCTATTTTTAGGAGCTAGTTTAGTTCCTTCTAAAGTTTTTTCTTCATGATATCCACAAACGTCACAATCTCTTTGAATTACTTTATCAACACCATAATTAGCTTCAACTTTAGTAGTCCATTCACCACTATGGCTAGCTTCATCAATTTTCATTACGTCATGGGCTGGAGCTAATTCATTACAATTAGAAACATGCCAATGGCTATTTTCGTCATATACCCATTTAGAAGTATCATAACTATGAGTAGCACTACCTTTAATAGTTCTAGTAGTTTCATAATCACAAACAGAACAAACACCTTTTTCTACTTTGTCTGTATGAACTCCAGCAGGAGTTTTTTCACTCCAATTAAAAGTATGATTAGCAACGTCTTTCTTTTCAGCACATGATGAATCTTTACAATCATGCCAGTGCTGTGTTTCATCACGGCTCCAAACATCAGAATAATCATGAACATGAGTAGACAATGATTGGCTTGTACTATTTGCATTACCACAACTTGCCAAAGAACAAGTCAAAAATAAAGCAAACATAACTGCTATAGCAGATGATTTTTTCTTAGACATATTATTTTGCACTATTTATTTTTTATTTCCCAATAGTACATTAACCTCCTTAAGAAAGGGAAATTATATTTCTTCATAATCGTCTTCAGCTTAACAAATAGGCTAATGATATTTTTCTTTGTCCCCCTATTTTGTAGATAAATTATGATCGTTTTATCCACAAGAAAATAAAAATGAAGTGTCAAAGATAACATAGCCTTTTATTTTTCGTTTCAAATTCCTCCTTTTAATACAAAAATGTTAGAACATTTATAACAACTAAAAACAAATATAAGAAGTGTCATTTGGCACCCCCTGGGAGGGGGGCGCGGACAAAAAAAGTTCGACACATTTCACTGTATCAAACTAATGCATTCTTAATGGCGGGGGAAGAAGGAATCGAACCCACATCAAAGGTTTTGGAGACCTCTGTTCTACCACTGAACCATTCCCCCAGCGGCTCGATTATTATAGAGATTTAAAAAACGTTAAACAAGATATAAAAAGAGAGATGGGCGAAGATAAAAGTTCGCTATAATCGGAAAGTCTTCTAGAGAGAAATAAGGAGAGGCCTATGTTTCAAAAAGAGAGAGTCTTGGAAGCAAAAAAGTATTTAGAGACCATAACTAACGAAAAGAACCTTCCGGGTTGTAGCATTCTTATTGCCGACCATGGTCAAGAGAGTCTCTATTTTGAGAGCGGTTTTTCCGATTTAGAAAACAAAATCCCCTTCAAAAGAGACGCGATTTGCCGACTTTTTAGCGTTTCTAAGGTTTTTACAACCATTGCGGTTCATAAAGCCATCGAATTGGGATTGTTGTCCAAAAATAACCTTTTAAGTGAGTTTCTTCCCTGCTTCTCTCGTCCCAAAGTCCTTATGGAAGGTGGCTTATTAAAAGAAGTTTCTTCCCCTACTATCCATGATCTTCTCAATATGTGCGCTGGCTTTGGCTATGGGGAGGGGAAGAATGGCGAAGTCTTTGCCGATGTCGAAAAAAGCAATTATTCCATATCCACTCAAGAATTCGCTTCTCTTATCGCAAAGAATCCCTTGTTATATGTTCCAGGAACAAAACGCGCTTATTCGGTTGCGGCTGATCTTTTAGGTGCCGTTATCGAAAAAGTGTCTCATCTTCGTTTTGGAGAATTCTTAGATAAATACGTCTTTAAACCCGCTAAGCTAAAGGATACTGGCTTTTCTTTAAGTGATAAGCAAAGAGAAAGACTCATTCCTTGCTACTTTTTAGAAGAGGGGCAATGGAAAAGAATGGAAAAGACGAATCTAGGGATTCAAATCGAGGGAAGGAAGAACTCTTTTGAATCGGGTGGAGCTGGGCTTTTTAGCACCATCGACGATGTATCACGTTTTGGAGTGGCTTTATTAGAAGGAAAGATCCTAGCAAAAGAAACCCTTGAAAGTCTTTATAAAGAGGAACCCGATGACTTGCTATTTCCTTCCGATTGGATGGCACCCGAAGGAATGGTTTATAAGAATCTTTTAAAAGTTTGTCGAAAAGAAAAAGAGCCAAACGACATTCCAGGCGATTTTGGTTGGAATGGTTGGCTCGGTTGTCATATCGCTTTAAACGCTCCGATTGGAAGGGTTTACGTCTTCTTTACCCAAGTGGCAGGATATGGCGAAGGAGAGGAAAATCGAGAATTCCGAAGGATTCTTTATAAAAATTCCTAGCAATTCCTCGCTATTTTGCTGACTAAGCCCATGTCACATTGGCCTGAGTAATTGGTCTTAAAGTGTTTCATAACAGAAGGCACACTCTTATCGGGAAGAGAAAGAATGATTGTTTTAATCTCTTCTTCGCTAAGTTGCTTTGGAAGATATTTCGTTAAGGCAGCTTTTTGAGCATCGATGGCTTTCGCTTGTTCTTCTCTTCCAACTTTTAAATAGCCTTCTTTTTCTTCATCAAGCTCTTTTCCAAGCTTTTGAATCATAGCAAGAACATCGGCATCCGTGATCTCTTTCGAAGTGCCAGAAGTCTTTTTCTCCATATAGCGGGATAGCAAAATAGAATAGACGCTTCTCGCATTTTGATCATGGGCCTTCATGGCCTCAATGTTTCCTTTTTTGATTTCATCAATAAGCATATTAGTTCGCCTCCGAATTTATTTTAGCATGTTTCTTCTTGTCGATAAGGCGTTCGATAGGATCAATGACCACGCGGGAGAAAGCGAAGTAAATCGGTAAGATTTCAAGACGTCCTAAGAACATGCCAATGCCAAGAATCCATAAAACACCGTTATAGGCGCCACGAGGATTGGCAAGCTTATAGGCATTCAGATCCATGAAAGATAGACCGGTGCTTGAGAATCCCATCATGAATTCATTGAAAGCGTCGTTGAAATTAAGATTTGGGAAAAACATGAGCGCGAGCGCCCCTACCGCAAAGAAAGAAAGATTGAGAAGCGCGTAGTTTCTTGCCTCGGAGACTGTCCCTTCGCTAATTTCCTTCTCTTCGCCTAAACGATAGATAACATGAGGATTGATGGTTCTTTTCGAACTGTTCTTATACTTAAGCGACCAATAGAATTCCTTGCAAAGAATCGCCACTCGATATTGTTTAATACCACCAGCCGTGGAACCTGCCCCACCGCCTACTGTCATTAGAAGCCATCCCACAAAGACACCAACTTCGCCAAGGCAACGGACATCGGGGAAATTGTTGAAGCCGGTTGTCGAGATAGAGGTGACGCTTAAGAAGAAGCCATAACGGAAGGCCGTCCAAATATCGGTGCCTTCGCTGGAAACGCTATAAGGGTCGCTCCGATAAAGGAAGGCAATGGAGCTTGAAGCGACTAAAACCGCAATCACAAAGAAAACAAAGGCGAATTTAATCTCAATATCCTTGCAAAAGTCCTTTATTTTTCCTCGTAGCAAGAAGGTATGGAGCAAGAAGTTGGTGGAACCCGCAAGCATCAAGACACAAAGAACCGCCTCCATTGGAATGGGGCTAGAAACGGCATAGACGCCATTAAAGATGGCATTGGTGCTATAGAAGTAAACATTGGTTTGACGTGTGCTAAAGCCACCTGTCGCTAAAGCGCTAATCGCGTGGCAAAGAGAATCAAAAGGAGACATGCCACAAAGCCATAGGGAGAAAGCCCCTACAAGCACCCAACCCGTATAGACCATAAAGATGATCTTGGCGCTTTTGGCGAGGTTAGGAACAACCTTATCGCTATGCCCTTCAGCGAAATAAAGACGGAAATTGTTCTTGCTCGATATCACCGAAGTAACGATAAGAATGAGCCCAATCCCACCGATGAATTGAAGCCAGGCGCGGTGGAATAAGAAAAGGTGGGCAGCGGGATAAGTTGGACAAAAGTCACTAGCAACGCCACTAGCATCCGCCACCAAAAAAGCCTTCGAAGGGAAGGTCGTTAAGCCAACCGTCGCGTAGCCCGAAATCGATTCGAAAACGGATTCCGAGAAGCTCATGGTGAGATTCATCTCGGTATTGCCGAAATTAATGGCAGAGAACTTCGTTAAATAGAAAGGGAGAGCGCCAAGCAAAACAGCAAAAACCCAAATGAGAATAAGAAGCAAGGCATCGTCGTTTTTCTTAAATTTCGCTTTTTCTTTTCCAAAGCCGAAAAGGAAATAGAGGAAAAGACCTAAGACGATGGCGATACCACCAGGCAAAACAAAATCAAGCGCCCCTTGCCATTCGTCGGGATAGAAAGCAAGAATCGCTAAAGGAGCCAAAATGACGATTCCTTCGAAAACTAAAAAAAGGCCTAAATAGCCGAAAATCAAAGGAAATCCACTGCTTTTTTTAGTCTTCATCATTTCTCTTCGCTTTTCTTTGCTTTCGTTTGTTTTTTAGGAAGGGTGCCCTCTTCCGTTTTCATTTCGTCTTTCTTTTCGGCGATCTTATCAACGACTTTCTTAATCGTGCTTCGAGGACGTTCGCGCTTAATGAATTCAAGCACTTCCGCCTCGTTTTCTTTGGCGCAAGCGATGACAAGCGTGTCTTTCGGCTTCAAAAGGACTTGGCCATTCGGAATGACGAAGCTGTAATTACGAACAATATAGGCAATGGAAGCGAATTTGGGGAAGCCGATTTCCGCGATTGTCTTATCGCAAATCGCATATTTGCTTAAAAGGGTCGCTTCAATCATACGGATGTTTTCGTTATCCAAAGAAAGGGACTTAATGAGCGATTCGCTGTCCGATTCGTTTTTGATATTTTGAGCTAAAAGATAGGTGCTTGAAATAACGCTATCGATGCCAAGCTTCTTATAAAGTTCGACGTTACGAGGGTTTTTCACCGTGCAAATGCACTTTTTCGCATTAAATATCTTTTTAGCGATGACGCAAGAAGCATAGTTATCCGTATCGGATTCCATAAGGGCGACAAAGATATCGGCATCATATGCGTCCGCCGCATCGAGAACGTGATACCGCCAAGGATCGCCAACCGTAACAGGAATGTGTTTCTTTTCCAAAAGGTAATGCGAATATTCTTCGCTTGGATTAATGACGATAAGTTTGTTCTCTTTGGTATTGAACATATCGATGCCATAGGAGGCTTCGAAAGTTCCACCCGCTAAAACGATCTTCATTAGTCTTCCCCTTCCTCTTCGACCAAATCAAACTTCGTCAAAGTGAGTTCGAAAGGATAGATGGCTTTGATATTTTGAAAGCCAGCAAGACAAGCCCCTTTATCAGGATCGTCGAAACGCACAAAGATACGAGGGACTTCGAAAATCCGAGAACAGACGTGGGCCAAAAAAAGATTCGTGTTGTCGTTACCCGTTGTGATAACAACTTCTTTGGCAGTACGAATCATGCCATCCGTTTCTAAGAAAGAAAGGTCAGTGGCGTCTCCTGCCGTAGTAAAGCCGGTAAAAGTATCGTCAAGCCTTGAGAAAGAAGAAGCGTCTTTATCGATGACGATAACGTCTTCCCCTTTGGCTGAAGCGCGTTCTGCGACTCCTGCGCCAAGTCTTCCAAGTCCAATAATAAGAACCTTATTTCGTGCCATACGCCAAATTATACCCTAGCCCCTACGGGGCTTCAAGAATCGGAGTTTGATAGGATAAGAACCGAAAAAATGAAAAAACCTTAACAAAAAGCCCTTGAATTACTTCGCTTCGGTAGGAGCGATTTCCTTCTTTTGTGCTTCTTCCATTAAAGCGGCATCCATCTTTTTGGCAGCATCCTTATAGAATCTAGGAACAATGAAAGAGAAGACGATAATCGCCATGACCCAGCTAATCGGCCAAGTGCTCCAAAGCCAAGGAAGGGTATGGATGGCTGGGATATTGGCCCATAAGCCAAAGATAAAGGCAAGACGCAAGCAAGTGACGAAAAGGAAAATGACAAAAGTCGGAGTCTTAGGATGCCCTAAGCCACGGCAATCGCAAGAAAGTACTTCCATCGCTCCATCAAGGCAATACGTTAAACCCATCATGATGAGACGTTGCCCAGCCACATCAAGGGACTTCTCGTATCCTTCTTGATCGAAAACGCCATTGGAAGTAAAGGACTCTTTCGGAATGAAGATGCCATTTAATTGATCGCGGAATAGAGCGCATAAACCGCCGACGATAAAGCCCACCACCAAGACATAGAAGAGGCCATACCAAATGGCTTTCCGAACGTTGTCTTTCTTTTTGGCCCCATAGTTTTGGGCAACAACGGCGGTTGTCGCCACGCTAAAAGCGTCTAAGAAGATGAATATATAGCCTTCCACTTGTTGCGAAGCGGTATTGCCAGTCATGGCGATTTCTGAAGTGATATAGGCATCGCTATAAGAATTGACGGAGGCTTGGATAAATACATTAGCGATGGAGAAGACAAAGGATTGAAGACCGGCTGGAATGCCATGTTTTAAGATTTCAAGAGTCTCTTCTTTATAAAGGCGAAGTCCTTTGAAGGTGAAGCGAATGAACTTTTGTCTTTTGCTTGCTAAGAAGATAACAACAAGGATCGCTTCAAGGATTTCACTAATCAACGTGGTTAATCCAACCCCCACCACATCGAGGTTAAAAGCCATGACGAAGAGGAAGTTTAAGCCAACGTTAATAGCGCCACAGGCGATAAGAGCATATAAAGGACGCTTGCTATCGCCTAAAGCGCGAAGGATGGCAGAGCCAAAGTTAAATACGAGCAAGAAAGGCATGCCGATAAAGTAAATCTCAAGATAGGAAGTCGCTTTATCGAGGAACAAAGCAGGCGTTTGCATGGCGATAAGAAGATAGCGAGCAACAAAGAAACCGACGACACCGATGACAACGCCGAAAAGAACGCTTAAAACCATCGAAGACTCGAGCGCTTTTTGCGCCTTAGCTTGATCTTTTTCGCCAAAGGCCTTGGCGACAACGACATTGGCACCAACACTCGTGCCGACAAATAAACCGATAACAAGATTAATTAGAGCGCTGTTGCTCCCAATCGCGTTCATGCTGGCATAGCCACCGCCGAAATAGGAAACGACAATCTCATCGGCACTGCTATAAAGAAGTTGCAAAAGGGATAGAAGAATAATCGGGAAGGTATAAAGAGCCATCTTCCCAAAAAGATTCCCAGTCGTTAAATCGATATCGCCACTAAAGGCTTCTTTGAAATTCCATCTCGGTCGAGAGTGATGACTGCTTGGACGTGTCATAAAGGTCTTCTTCCCCTTTCGAGAAGCCTAGGTATGATAGTCCCTTTCTAAAAGAAAACGTAAAGAAAAGAACCTTCTTTCCTTGAAAGCGGTTCCATAGAATCTCAATATCTTTGCAAATCCTACTTCTTTTTGAGTTTTGGAAGTTCGAGATCCGCCGATAAGGAGTCGAAAAGCTCAACATTCGGTAGGCGAGAAGTGATTTCGAGATACTTCGCTTTGGTGTCTTTTCTCTTTAAGTTCTTAAAACCACTTTCGGCATAGCGAGAGAGGCACCAAGTGATGTATTCCTTGGTCGCTTCCGTCATGTAATAGCGGGGACTATGCCTTAAGAAATATCGAAGCGTCGTATCAGGCTTAAACCCTTTCGGATTATAGACGTAAGAAGCGCTTAGCATATCGCAAACGTATTCCGTCGCATATTTATAAGGCATGGTTTTGGCAATGACCCTTCCCATAAAGAAATCGGTCCAATATTCCCAATGATGGGGATTCCGTTTCGTGTGATGTTGGCAAATCGAAGAGAAATAGTTTTCATGGAGACGTTGCTCATAGACGGGAGAATGGTTACCAGCGTAATAGAAAGCGCTTTTAGCAAATTCTGGGTAAGAATACTTCGAGAGATCGTGCCGAAGCGCGTGCCAAAATAGGCCCATGTGCGCAGCATTTCGGATAACACGATGGCGATGCTTAGTGATTGTTACAAAATGTTTGAAAGGATGTCCCATACAGAAAGAATCATAATACAAAACAACCTTTTAGGTTCATCTTTTTGTGGTTCATGCCAAGATGAAGCGGCGAAAACAACCGATTTTATCGACATTTTTCGTCTTTGTTTCCATTTAAGCGAAGTTTTACTTCACTCACTTCACTCACATCCGCTTTTTTCAACAATAAATTATTAGTTTTTCCAATACTTAAAACATAAATTTTGCTATTTACTTCAACGGCACTTCATCGCGAGTGAAGCGTTACTTCACTGCTACTTCACTAAAACTTCACTGCTACTTCACTGGTTACTTCATTCACTTCACTCATCTTTTTATAATGCCATATTCTCTTCAAAAATATCCTCATATACAATTTCGATCTATCAAATATTGAAATTTTACGTTTCCTTTGAAGTTTCCTTGATCAGCGATCTTTTTGGTGATCCAATTATCTCAAAAGAGGTTTCAAAATATGGACATCAACGCCTATCAAAAAGAGCTTCAAGAGCTTGGCTTAGGTGATAAAGGAGATCGTTATAAACTCGTTGGTCTTTTTGCTTATAACGAGTTCTTTAATGCCGATCCTGAATACGTAGAGGACGTGAAAGAGGGAATCGTCGCTTCTTCGAATTATCCAATCTCAGGCATCTACCTCAATAACGAACTTGAGGAAGACGCCTTGGAAATCGATATCGCTTATTTTCCAGATTCCGCAAGTGGCTTCCGCGTGGAGGATGTCTTAAAAGAAATCAGTGAGACTCTCCATATCTTGGACAACATCCGAAATTTTAATCGTTACGGTTCTGGCAATGATAGAGCAGAGTCTCTCCTTCGCGATTATCTCCATCCGGAAGAAGGCGAAAAGCCTCTTCCTATCGTGCTTCGCGTCTTAACAAATCTCGACCTAACAGAGAAAGAAGAATTTGAAGTCAGTCGAAAAATCGAGAATCTCAATACCTTCGTTAAAGGTCTAAAGATTTCCTCCACCATTTGTTTTGGTCACCAAATCATCGATAGCATCGCTTCCAATAAAGAACCCTTTGACTGCGTGAAGGAAGGTACGCTTACCGTCGATAGCGAAGCCAATAAAATGGCGTATGGAAAAGATAGCATCGTCGTGAATGTGAGCGCCAAATCTTTAAAAGAACTTTGGAAGAAGGAAGGGAAAAGAGGCCTTTTAGCCATGAACCTTCGTTATTACATCAAGAGCAAGAATATCGATGAGAAGATAACGGATTCCATCATGGATAACCCAAAGGACTTCTGGTATCTCAATAATGGCATCATCATCGTTTGTGAAGGCTATTCTTTTAAGGGGAACGTCTTAACGCTTACGAACTTCTCGATCGTTAACGGGGGTCAAACCACCAATATGATCGGAAGCACTCCTTTCGATACCGATTTCTATCTTTTGGCGAAGATTATTGTGATTTCAAAAGAAAACGAAGATAAAACCTCTTTCGTTTCCCGAGTCGCCGAAGCTTCCAACACCCAAAAGCCCATTAAAGCGAAAGACATCATCGCCAATAAAGTGAGTCAAAGAGAATTGAAGCTATCACTCGCCAAAGAAAACATATTCATCGAGATTAAACGAGGCGAGAAGCCGCAAAAGGAAATCTACAAAGAGCCTTGGCAAAGGACCAAGAACAATGAGCTTGCCCAAGACCTCTATGCGTTCATTTATATGGAGCCGGGCCCTGCTAGAAATAACGTCTCGAAGATTCTTCAAGATGAAGCAAAATACGAGAAAATATTTGAAAAACATCAATATGACCCCTCTTTCATCAAAGACGTCCTCTATCTTGAGAAAGCGTATCGAAAATACGCATCCACCGTTACCAGTGCGAAGAACGAATACATCGATGCCACTAAGAGAGGCTTAGTAAAGAATGGCATGTTCTATTGCCTTTCCACCATCGGCTACCTCTTAAAGCTTCTTTATAATCCTCTTTATTGCGAGACCCTTCAAAAGTCCAACAAGATGAAAAAGCAAGAGCTCTATCGTTCTGAGCAAGCCTTTAATCTTTCTTTCATCGAAGAAAGCAAGACTTTTAATGACTTCCAAAGAGATTCCTTTAGTCTCTTTGATAGAGTCATCGATCGTTTGATCGTTCCTCTTTTCAATAACGCTCGAGAAGGGAAGCCAGAACTTGCCTATTCGAACTGGACCAAAACCAATACCGGCTTTGAAACAATTCTGAACTTTATCGGCTTGGGGGTTATGGTATCGGGCGATAATTGTGATGCCGTAAATCTCATTAAGCCTTTCTTTAGAACCCTTTCTGAAAAAGAGGTTGCCGCGAATATCGAACTCTATAGAAAGAACATCAAATCTTTAGAAGGAGCCAAGGTCGAGAACATTTCGGAGGAAGATGGAAGCCTTCGGAATGAACTTATGATGCTTCGTTATGAGACTTCTTCAAACAAACACATCCCAGAGAAAAGCATCATCGGCGATAAAGCGCTTGAGAAAATCGTCTTCTTAAAGCCACAAACTCATAGCGAGCTTCGAAAGTACGTCTCCGGCAACACCGATTACTTTATCGGTGAAGAGATTCTACGAATCATTAAGAAGTACACCTATAGAGGCTAAATACATAAAAAACGAGGAACTCTATGACTTTCCTCGTCTTTTTCGTTAAGCCGTTAAAGCGTACTTTCCTGTTTTCTTCTTATAAATGCGATAAGTAAAGAAAAGGGCATAGAGGACGCCGATCGCTTCGGCGATATAGCTCCCCCACCATATGGCATCGACGCCAAGATAATAGCCAAATAAGAAACAGGCTGGGAAGAGAATAACTAGCAATCTTAAAGCGGTCACAACCATCGGATGAATCCCATTGCCATAGGCTTGAAGAACGCCATTCGAAAGAATACATATCGAGGCCAAAAGGAAGGTTGGTGCAGTAATTCGCGTTAAGATAACACCCATATTGACCCATTCTTCGTTGAGATTGAATAAGAGGAGAAGTTCTTTGGGTGCTGCTTCGAAGACAATAATTCCGATTAGAGCAATAACAAGCCCATAGAGATACCCCCACATGAAGGCTTCTTTCGCCCGTTCTTTATTCTTGTTGCCATGGTTATAGGCAATGATAGGAAGCATCGCATTCACTAAGCCATATAAAGCCATAAAGATAAAGTTTTGAAGCTTATAGTAAACACCATAGACCGCCACAAGGGTGTCTTGCATCGCCCCATTTTGGCTATATAAAGACATGAAGATCAATTGAAAGACAAAGGGTTGAAGGCTTTGGAAGGCTTGCAAGACGATACTTGGAAGGCCGACTCGAAGGATCTTGCCCATCATTGGAAAGTCGAAAGCGATGTCCTTCTTATGGATTTGAACTTCCTTATTCACAAAGCCCGTCAAGATAAAGCCGACGATCATCGATATCATTTGACCAATGATGGTAGCAATAGCCGCGCCTTCCACCCCCATATTCCAGACAAGAATGAAAAGAGGATCTAAAGCGATATTGGCAATAGCACCCGCGAGTTGCATCACCATCGCCAAATTTGTCTTCCCAGTAGCGCATAAAGAACGTTCGCTCACGAGTTGAAGAAGTTGACCAAAAGAGAAGATAAAGCAAATGCCGAGATACTTCGAACCCATATCGATAACCACTTGGTCTTCCGTCATAGCAGAGAAATAGAAATTCCCAAAGTAGATAGCTAAGCCAAACGCCAAGAAGACGACATAAAAGAAAACCATGAGGAGATAGCCATTGACACAAGAACGAGCCGCTTTATCGTTCTTTCCTTGGCCGAGGGCCTTTGAAAGAACGGAATTGACGCCAATTCCCGTTCCAATGGCCACCGCCACTAAAAGAGTTTGCAATGGGAAGGCATAGCCTAAAGCGGTGATCGCTTTGGCATTAAAAGGCGCCTCAATCATGCCGATAAAGATGCTATCAACGATGTTATAGAGAGCGCTTACGACCATCGAAAACATCATAGGAATGGCCATCTTCAAAAGAAGGGTCGGGACTTTTTCATAGCCCATCCTATTCATTTTTACTTCATTTTCCACAAAAATACCCCCGTGTCCATTAGACCTTAGGTTAGAGATCTAGGTCCAAAATCTACGGGGCGAAAAGTAAGCAACGCTTAGGAAAAATCCTCCGCTATTTTCGTGGGGTATTTTAGGGGATTAAGGTTTAAAAATCAATCAATTAAAAAGGCGAAAACCATGTATAATACGACAAAAAAAATTAATCCCTACAAAATGGCAATTTGCTTCCGCTAATTAGTTCGGCTTTAACGCAGAAATATGTGGAAAGAAGGCTAAAACAAAAAAGATAAGCACATTTTTGTCAAAGTTCACTGAAAAAACGGAGAGTTGCAAGAATTTTGTGTAATCTGCGAGTCGCATATCCCTTTTCCGTTTCA
>ERZ1026780.1785-NODE-1785-length-13462-cov-6.456030_pt1 | contig 13462 bp, 12 predicted proteins | sample MGYA00380126_ERZ1026780 | MGnify/ENA primary metagenome ERZ1026780 (study PRJEB33269, sample SAMEA4719762) | human gut metagenome | biome: human-associated habitat; feature: organic feature; material: feces | place: Cameroon | collected 2013-10 ... | reverse complement strand
TATACAGAAGGAGGGTGCACCATAAATGACCATAGTCAATTATGACACACCCTCTCACGCGAACGATTCCGGGCCAACCCTCCCCGCGGTAGCGGGTCGAAAAATTTAGATTTTTGGGCACTGTTGTACCCATCACCTTTGCTAAGAAACGTGTCGACTCCAATGTTTTCTGCTGTTTGCAAAAAATGCACACTTTGATAAGTTCCTTATATTTTCCTTTCAAAGCAACTTCTAAAGCACGCAATTGGCAAGATGTACCAACAAGCATCAATCTTTCACACTTCTGTACCTTATCTATATTAGAACCTATCATAACAGAGTGGTAAACCGAATTGGCCAACTCATCGTATGAGGGTATATTATCCTTTGTGAAGAATGCCCCTTCTCCACTTGGATATGTGGCCAGTTTTCTCAACGTATAAACGCCGTCAACCAGCCCTTGCTTCAGGCTGTTAATGATAAGGGTCTTGCATGTACCCCCCGATGACGAAGCGCGACGAACTGCATTGTCCTTATTATACGCCATGAAATACAGTTTGTTGGGCATTCCCTCCAAGTAGGCTTCATTATTCGAGGTTTTATTGGATGGACAGCACTTCACACATTTCTGGCATTTGATGCACTTCTCTTCATCTATTGATACGGCATGAGTCCCATTTTCCAAAAAGCTCATTGTAATAGCTTGTTTGGGACAAACCGCCTCACAAACGCCACATTGCTGGCATTGTGAATAATCGTACGTTATCTTTTTTTTCTTTGAATTAAGCATTTCTTGTAAAATTTAAGATATGAGTTTGCGCAGGCATCAATGGATAACTTCTCATCAAACAACTTCATCAGGTCTGCTCTGTCAATGCCTGCCCTATGCTCCATATAATCATTAAGCATGGCAATGAAAGCTGCTTTCGAAAAGTCTTTAGAAACAAATCCATTCACTCCGTTTTTAACGATGTCAACCACGCCACTAACTGGCGTTGAGAGCGGAACACAACCGCAAGCCAACGCTTCAATAAGGGTTATGGGCATACCCTCATAAATAGAGGAAAGCACGAAAGCATCGCTGCCAAACAAATAGTCTTGCACATTGTGCTTTTCACCTAAGAAATGAATTTTATCGTTAGCTTGTTTTTGTAATTCTACTCCTTCCTTGGAATCAAATTGGCTACCTATTATAATAAGGCTAACATTCTTATCTTTCGAGAAATCATTAAACGCCTCTATCAACAACTTTTGGTTTTTTTGCGGAGCGCATCTCGCTATATGGACAATAACCAACGTGTTGTCATCATTTTTATAACCCCGAATTTCATCTTCCACTTGCTGGAAAGCTTCAGTCTTTTGGAGTTTCTTGCGACCGTTATAAATCAAGGCATCGCAAGCCCGTCCATAGACCCTCTGATACTCACGTGCATTCTTGTCCGATATGGTACAAACCTTGGCAAGTCCAAACTTATAAACAAACGATTTTAAGAAGCGTTTAACCTTACTACTGTTATCTATGCGCGAGACCTCATTGTGCAAGGTTTCTATATAGATTGGTTTTCGGTAAAACAACAAGGGAACAATGCAAAACAGGATGATAGGTGACAGATGAACATGAACCACATCGGGCTTTTCTTGCAGAATAGCTTTATTTAATTTAAAAAACACCGATGGCGTGATTTTATCCATGCCCAAACTCTTAATCTTAACTCTGCTATCGAGTTCCTTAGCATAAAACATGTTGCCAGGAATTTCTGTCGTTTTTATCAATAACAAAGTAATATCCAGCTCGTCTTTTACCGCCAGCTGATTTAGCAAGTCGGTAATAAATCGTTCTGCCCCACCGGATGATAGGCCATAAATTATATAAAGTATCTTCATTTCCTGAATTTGTGTTTTTATCAAGTTATAACATCTCTTGTGGGCACAACTATCTGTCAACTATAAAGGGCAAACATATTTGTTCGTAAACAGCGCTAACGGCAAATCAACCTTTGCGCTTATAGAATTCCATGTACTTCTCAGCACACCGCTTAATGGTATAAGGGCTGTCGCCCATACCTTCTAAAGCATGTTTTTTATAAAACTCATTGTTTTCTATAACAGTGGCCAACGCATTTGCGTAATCCTCAACCTCAAAGCTCTTACTCAACACTCCGTTCTTTCCATCAATCACGTCCACCGCACCACAAACAGGTGTGGAAACCATTGGAACCCCACTAAGCATTGCCTCTAAGAGAGAGATTGGCATACCCTCAATTGAACTAGATAGCGTGAACACATCTGCATTATACAGGTAATCGCCCACGTTCGTTTTCGGTCCTATGAAATGGATTGAGTCGCAAGCCATGCTTTTCAGCTTGGCACCAGCCTCACTATCATACCCGCTTCCTAAGACTACGAGCGTCATGTTGACGCCTTTCTTAATAAGTAAATTCGCCCCCCCCACCAACAGTTGTTGGTTCTTTTGTGGATGACAACGGGCTACATGCAGCACCACCTTTGTATTACTATCTTTCTTAAACGAATTGATCTCGTTCGTCACATCATCAAACTTATCTGTCCTCTTAATGGGCGCACGACCATTATTGATGAATTCTGCCAACGAATGCGGATAGATTCTACGAAAATCCTTAAAGTTGGTGTCGGATATAGCTGCAAACCTAATCATTTTCATTCTTCCGAGGGTTGCATGCACAAAGTCATAAACAAAGCTACTATAGCCATTCCGCATATCGCTATGTATGGTCTCCACAAAGGTTATTTTCTTACCAAGCAGCCAATTGGCTAACATACAAAATTTGGGCATTCCAACAGCATGCATGTGAACAACATCAGGATTAAACTTCTTGATGTACCGATAAACCTTCCACAGATTAAGCGGTGAATACTTTTGGGGAAGCCCCAAATTCACATACTTCACTTTATCCGACAAGTCGAACTTATAGAATTGCGACTGTTGAGGATTCACCTTGTCATCTTTCAATGTTAGCAACGTAACATCATTGGTTTTGCCCAATTCGTTGCTCAAATCCACAATGAATCGTTCAAGACCACCAGAAGACAAAGAAAAGGTAATTTGTAATATTTTCATTTACTCCTTATTATATTATTATCTTAGAATTGCGGTTGCTACCGCTTATTGAACCACCGATGGTCAATCAAGCTTACAACCTTCTCGTAACCTGTTAGTTTATCTTGCGTCCATAAAAGGCCACATACTTCTCCGCGATGACTTTCCACGACTTATCGCCCACGAAATAATCGTTCTGAATGTTCCGTGCCATCTCGTCAAGCGCGGTGTCATTCTTCAACAATGATGTTATGGCATTGGCCAATGCAATTCCGGGGTGCCCCCCCCGATTTGTTCAAAGAGGAATCCCGACGATAATCGGTTCTGATTAACCTAAATGCTGCCTTGTAATCCCAATCATAATCTTGTTGTTCATATGATTATACTTGTTTACATGATTCACAAAAGAAAATCGTTTATCCTTTTGTCACTTCACGACAAAAGGGACACTAGTTATCTGAATGCCATGTTTAGCCAAAGCATGATACTGGCGTGAAGTCTTCGTGATGCGCACCTTACCAGAAGGGATCCAATAATGAGTTTTATTCACCCTTATGGCAGCCAGTTTCTGTCCCTTGGTCTTGAGCCATTGCTCAAGCCACTGCACCTTCTTGACCATATCATCCACATTGCTTGTACTCGCAGGATGCACTTCTACAAACCATGCTTTTTGCTTGTAGCCGATAACATAGTCCCACCGGGCTGCTTCAGGGTACAAATCTTTGGTACAGCCGTCAATGTCGCAACTTCCCATCAACCCATCACGCTCGGCCACAGACACCTTGACAGAATTATTTCCCATTGCCCTTAATCCTTGACGGTAACCGTCTTTCAAGTCGGTCGTGCTTTCAACAGCCGACTTGAAAGCATTGCCTTCATCTGCATTTCGCCTCATCTATTCGTCATTTGTTTCTGGGTAATACTTGCTGACCACGTCAGACGCCCTTCCCGAGAAGGTGGACAAACCACCCCAATCTGCAATAAGGGAGTCGTCAGCCTCAACATCCAGGGAAGAAATATCTGTGGAGACAACGCCTGCACCTTTCGACTCGAAGTAGAATGTCGTCACCGCTTTGTCTTTCAGACCATTAAGCACCTGAGCCGCCGTGCAGTTCTTGTCGATATCAAACAATTCACATAGAGCGCTTTTCAGCTCATCTTCCGGCAACATTTTTAGTGATTCAAAGACCCAAGCAAATTCCAACAGCGTTGGTGAATGGGTTGACACTATCACCTTATAACCCGACTGCATCAGCTCGATGATCTCCAATATAACCGCCTGGATTGCGCGCGGATGCAGTCCCATCTCAGGCTCTTCTATGATGACCCACTTATAGTCGTCTTTGTTGATTACTGAAGTAGGAGGCCCAGACAGACAATACATGGCCAACAACAAAGGCATGAACTCCTTTTGCCCAGCGCTCCACGTCATGAAGGGGAGGCTAACCTCATTGACGCTCAATTTCATCTTTCTCTGTCCCGACGCCTGGTCGATCACCACCTTTGCGCCGTGAAACACCGATTTGTCTATTGATTTCTTCATAGCATCTTTCAAGCGGTTGCGCATTGGGAATATCACGTCCGGATTGCCCAAACCGCCCTGTATGAACACGCGCAATGTCTCACTGAAATTCTTCAGCACATAAGGCGTGGATCCATCAAACTCCATGAAGTTCTTCGGTCGCCCATCAGAGATGCCTAGGATTCGCTGTGCGGGCACGTAGAAGACAGACTCCTTAGCGTTAGTTTTAAATTTAGCAGGCTTCAACAAGTCGGAGATGGAGAAAGACTTATTGTCGAATTGGATACGCGTTTTTGGGGTAAACAACGAGTGCAAACCCTCACCAAAATAAAGATCCAAGAACGGATTCACATCAGTCTTGGACAATATATAATTGTATTTGCGCAATACATCTACTATGTTCGCGTGATCCATGACCAACTTGAACAATTCCAAAAACAGACTTTTCCCACTGGCCTGTGGACCTATCAATATGTTCAAGTCGCCTAGGCTCACATCCACCGACTTTATCGGGCCGAAGTGTTCCACCTTTAGTCTTGTCGTATCCATGTAGCGATATCTATAATTTCAGAAATCTTTTGTTGTTACATTGTGCACAATGGTTATAAGTCTCTCCGCACATGTCTCGAAACAAGCTAACCAATAAATGCATCGGCGAAAATACAAAAAATATTTTTGAGAAGCAAAATAAAACCCCACTTTTTAATCCCCCCAGCTCGTCCGAGTACTTCTTTTATCGGTTTTTCAACTTTCAATTTATAAGCGTCAGTACTTATATGAGTGGGGTTGATACCATATAGATGAGCTTTTTGCCAGTGTAAGGGGCTAAAACTTCATTCAAACTTTCAGATTGTAAGTTTTCGGAATTACCATTTGACGTTTTCGTACAGTCTCCTCCGATTTGTTCAAAGAGAAATACCGACGATAATCGGTTCTGATTAACCTAAATTCTGCTTTTGTAACCTATATCCATATTTTGTTGTTCGTCTGATACCATTAACCTGGAACCTGTTTATTTTTCCTTCTCGTAAAACAACTTGTAATAGTTCATTCCGCGAGTCTTGTCATACCCATGCTCTAGCAAATTACTATTTCCTTTTACCTTGATATCAAAATTTGCATCTAACTTGATAGTAGTAAACTTTGAAAGTGCCTTTTTCTTTAGGGCTTCAGAAGATGCGGAGACGCTATTTTCCAACCTCACCTGATGCTCTTCCTCATAATTATTCCTAAACAAAGCAACCTGTTCTTTCAGTTCATTTCCAAAAGATTTCCCAACAAAGGACTCGAAATCCAAATCATCAGAAACTTGCAAAACGTCCATTGCCTTATTCAGCATGATTGCCTTTTCTGCCTTGCACTCATGGGCCATGACATCACTTGCCACAAGTTCCTTGCAGAAATTGATGTAATTCATCGTGTTGTGATAGTTGTCCTTGCAAGGAACAGCATGTAAAAAGGCATCAGTCCAATAGTTGGCATCATGGCTATTGATATCAAGAACAGAAACGACATATCCATCCGCTCTGTTTTTATTGAAGATGACACAACCCTTATCCAGCTTTTTCAAGCTCATTCCTTTTTCTGGTATGATTTGGATGCCATTAGCACCATTGACCGCTTTCAATACGACATCATGTAGTTCCGACTTGAACAAGCCTATCGCCTCAACCAATTCCTCATCAATGGAGCAGTTGTCTATCTTCATCACATAGAACTCGCCATTTCTGATTGAAGGGTGCAAACTCTGCTGATACAGATAAGTTGCAAGGTTGTTAGCTTGCTTTATAAAGGAAGCTTCATCATCAAAGATGGATGAGACAAAATTATAGACTGGATTGAGTTGCACGCCCCCTATGAAATCAAGATGCTTCATTTCGTCATATTTTAAAGACTTATCCAACAAATCAAGCAGGAAGTCCGTAGTCTCACCCATTTCTATCTTTTCAGAAGAAAAAGAGACCCCATCAGCGTTCGACTTGTTGCCAACCATCTGGACGACCGCATAAGCTATATTGCCTAACTTGATCTTCATGACTGTTTGGCTAAAAGTTTGGGTATCAGTCCAAAATCCTTGTCTTTCGTGAACACATACCTCGTTTTAAAATAACTATAGTTATCCCAATATTTGCTTTCCGCATGCTCAATCAAAATGATTTGGAAATCATGTCTTTCAAACCCCACAACGACTTCCATGAAATGATTCATTAAGTAAAAAGCTTCTTGCAACTTCTTTTCGTCATCATTCAGCTTCCCGTCCGCATGATTATCCTTATCAGCGTAATATGGGATACTGGGCTGATCTATAAAAAGGAAATTTGGAACAAATGAGTTTTTCTGCTGAAGCAGGTAATCATGAAGTCCCAAAAAGAAGCATAGATGTAGAAACATGTAATTGGACTTACTGCCTACATTGCGTTTATAGAAATCAGAGTCCACGCTCTTCAACATTAACATTTTCTCATCCATACTAAAATGGGGGTCACATGCATTATAGGATTCCGATATACCGCGCTGCGATCCGTAATATCTGTCGATAGCATCGTCAAGTTTTTGCTCTATTGAACTTCTATTGGAACTTAATCTGTCCAATTTGTCTTTCTTATTCGCAACATCTGTCTTCAAATCCTCGTAAGCAGCATCAGACAACCCCTTAAACTTAGGTTCCTTCAGGTTCTCGAAATCCACTCTCAACTTGACGGCTTCGTGCATCCACATTACACTTTCTGCACTTCGCGAGAGGTGGTTCATTTTCGATATTTGGGCATCAACCGCTTGCTTTTTGGCAATTAAATTCTGATAATGCCGCTCAAAATCCGCAGGAAGTTCAACATTATGGTTCCCGATTTCTTTCACCATACGCAAAGAGTCACGCAAACTATTGACGAGCAATCTTGTGTCCTCATAATCCAAGACCTCCTCAATATGGTCGTTCAAATAATCCAAAGGAGCTAAACTGTCCCTTTGGCTATTTGCAATCTTTTGACAACGCGCATACTCATTCTTCAAACTGTTGTACTTAGCGATTTTAGCCGTCAATGTTTTGCTTTCATTTCTCAAGCCATCCAGTTCTTTCATCAATTTGCTATTATCGCTGTACTTCTCAAAATTGCGCAAGCCTGCTTTGACTATCCTTAGCAATGATTCTACATCTTGGAAAAGGTCATCTTCGCCAAGACCCAAAGAGACAAATTTCTTTTTTAAGCGAAAAAGGGCTTTCTGATAGGCTTCATCTTTCTTCTTATGTTCTATGCGCTTCTTGGATTCTGCTTCCAAGCGTTTTTTCCCCTCAGCATAGCTTTTCATCAACTCATCTTGCTGCGGATCCTCTATTCCTAATGCGATATTGATGAAATCATCAAGATAATAATCAAAGCCCAGAGAATTACTGAAGAAATGAGTATCAAAATAGGTACTCATGGTCGCGATGATATCCTCGGTCAAATAGCAGAAAATCAAGAAATGGCGAAAGTTCAGGTTCACCTCGGTCTTTTTCCTCTCCATCTTGAATGTAGCATTGGGTATATGAAACAATCCATTGAACTTCAAAAGCAATTCGCCACGGCTAACATTAGCCATGGGCATACTGGGAAATTCATCGCCTTCCGCAAAAAAGACTCTTTGTTCTGGTGTTTCATTCTCGGGGCTTTGACGAGCCACCACATAGTCCACGCCATTCAGGGTAAAGGCGAGGCCATACCAACTCACATTTTGGTTGATCACATCCTCCACAATGGTGGAACGTTCCGACAGAAGGCAATAATCTATGATTCTTAAGATGGAAGACTTACCTGTGGAAGAGTCACCTGTGATCACATTAACCTTATTGGGCTCAAAAGTGTAAACCCTTGGTTCCACTTTCCTTTTAAACCACAATTTGATTTGACGTATATAAAAATTCATAGTTGTATCTCCATAGCTTTATATAACTGTTCTGTGGTCAACTTATTCACATGGCTCATGATCACAGATTGGGCTTTTATGATCTCTTTCAAACGATGGCTTGTCACTTGTCGCATATTCTTAACCAAATCTGTTCCTTTATCAGTCAATGTGATTATCTCTTTTTCAATTAGCACCAAGTCAGCCTGGCTCAGCATGACAAGACTGTTGATTTCTATCACCAACATCTCCTGATAGATTCTATTCAAGGTCAAGATAGCATAGCAACTTCGAATATTGTTGGACAGAGATGCTTCCCCATGGCGTAACAGTCGACTTCTAATTTTATCATTTACCAGCAAAGGAACGACAACAGACAATCGGGCGATGTCCATACCGCAATCTTTGAGGAGTATTAGAATGACACAGCCAACTAATGCTTCATTGTTGTATATTCTATCCATTGCTCTTGTATTTTTCTTCCCACCCAGGACGCCAACCTATTCGTGGTTCATGCGTTTCATCTTTATCTGAGAGATAATAGAAGCAACCATTTGAGAAATAATTTTCTAATTGTCCTCCATTAAAGTCTATTATTTTGTCTCGAATTTCATTTAACAGCTTACTCGCCCCTTCAATTATTTTATCTTCATCATGTTTATCAACAGGCTTTATATAAAATTTGTATTTATTACGCCAAAAATGATAGGCGTCATCCTGAGCCTCATCTATTTCTTGTCTTGTAACATCGTAATCTTTTAACGCTTCACTAATGTTGTTTGTGTAGTCGAACTTTTCTTTTGTATAATAAACAATATCAGCGTAATCGCCGTACTCTATATCCTTCACGTCAATTAGTTGTTGTATAAAGACTTGACTCTTCAGGTCAGTGGGAAGCTTTTCTACAGTGTTCCTTCTAAAGCAGAAACTAGACTCCCTGTATTTCCAACAAACTTTATCCATCACCTTTGAAAATTCATCTCGTGTGTAAGAATGTTTCTTCTCCGAAAACCATTTGTCTTTAAGAATACCTAAAAGAAATTGATATGCCTCTTCCACATGCTTCTTCTGGATATGTTTATTCTTTTCCAATGAGTCCAAGATTTTGTCTTTTAAATCTGGTTCATAATGGATGGTCATAGATTTCAGGAGTTGCTCAGCATATTTAAAGTCTAAAAGGCTCTTTATATAGCTCTTGACAGAGTTCTTTTTAGGCTTTCCCATCTTTTGCATAGGTTCTTTGGTATCGTCGTATACCTTCTGACAATACTTCTTGAACACATCATATGTGATTTCTTCACTTTGGAACTTTAACAAATTATGCTGGAACTCATTGCCGGCGTCACTTTTATTGGTCACTAAGACAAAACTACTGCTTTCTATAAAGTCGTTTCTCTTGTCTTCCTCCTGTTTTAAGACGATATCAATCCATACAGCAATGGTTTTCCATAAATCAGAGTCTCGCAAGCTAAGATTTACTGGTTTCGAAACAGTTCCCTTGATTGTATGCTTCAACTGAAAAAGGATAAGGCTATCATCAGTAGAATAAGCCACATCGTCATACCTTTCATAGGAAACAGCATCCTGTTTCTCCGACATTTTCAAAAGCTGACTTATAAAGTACAGAAATTGGTACTCAAAACCTGTAGCCCCCTTGGCGTCATGGCCTGTATTTTCAACTACATCTGATGTATTCATAACCTTAGCTACGTAACCTCACAATATATCTATCTGCTAACTCATTGGCATTTACCACAGTTCTCGTAGAACTCGACATACTTCTTGGCGATGACTTTCCACGACTTATCGCCCACAAAATAATCGTTCTGAATGTTCCGTGCCATCTCGTCAAGTGCGGTGTCGTTCCTCAACAATGACGTTATGGCATTGGCCAATGCGTCCGCGTCTTTGGGAGGAACGAGCAATCCTGTTTTGCCCTCCTCTACCATTTCGCCTAAGCCCCCAACATTGGTTGCAACGACAGGTTTGCAAAGGCTATAGCTCGTCATGATGACACCACTTTGCGTAGCGTCAATATATGGACAAACTGACAAAGCGCAATTCTGTAATAATCCAGCAAGTTCTTCCATACCAACATAACGATTGATGATCTTCACCCAGTCGAGCTTCTCATAGGGCGATACATCAAAGTACATCTTTCCACCTCCAGCGATGGTCAATGAAGCATCTGGCACTTGGTGCTTTACCTTCACCATTGCTTGGCAGAGATATTCAATTCCCTTATAGGGAGAAATTCGCCCGAAGAACAGAACGTTGTGACCATGGATTTTAGGTTCTTTTTTCCATATATCCAAATAATCGAATCGACCAATCTTATTAACAAGAATTTGCTCCTCCTTAATTCGGTATGCCTTTTTGAATTCTTCCTTCTGAATATCATTTAGCAAAATGAACTTTGGCACCAACCTCATTGCTAAGTTTCTAAAAATAGTTTTTCTTGCATTGCTTTCACCCGTATGAGGGAAAGGATCGTGCATGGTTAATACCATTATCTTCCTAAACCTATACAGAATAGTAGAAAATGTATCTAAGGGTGACAGCAAATGAATGACATCTGGATTAATCTTCTTTATAAACGAATAAACCTTGAAGGTTAACCTTATGTTATTACGAGAACGAACACTCGACTCTAAGCTATTAATAACATATACTTTTGATAAATCTACATAATCTTTGTAAACATCAAACTCCTTGTACTCGGAAGCATGAAGAATCGCAGGCTTACCAATTAAAGACTTAATGTCGATTAGCGTAGAACGTTTATTATGGGGTGCTAAATATATTAGAAAATAAACGTCTACCCCCATTTTTTGGTACTCTCGAATTAAAGGGAAATCGGTGTCCGCAAAACTTGTAGAAGAATAATATACTATCTTCATATTGTCAACTACTTTATAAGCGATGATATCGTTTTCATCAACACATTCTCCTTGTTCTCCTCCACCTTGAGGCTCTTCTTCACCCCAGCATTCTCGCCAGCTTCCACATCACGATGGCTATCACCGATCATATAAGATTCTGACAAATCAATGTTGAAGTCCTTAGCTGCCTGCAACAAGAGTCCAGGTTTTGGCTTGCGACAATCGCAGTTGCGCTTATATTCAGGGCGTTCACCCTCAAAGCCCTTATCAGTATGATGAGGACAAACATAGATTGCATCCACGAAAGCACCAACCTTACCAAGTTCAGTTTCCATCTTATCATGAATGGTCTGCAACTCTTCAAAGGTGCAATCACCACGAGCAATAACAGGCTGGTTGGTTACAACAATAGCAAGATATCCGCTCTTGTTGATAGCCTTGATAGCTTCTGCTGCGCCTTCAATCAACTCGAATTGCTCAGGCTTGGTTACAAAACCAACCATCTTATTGATAGTTCCATCTCTATCCAAGAATATAGCCTTCTGCTTGTTCTTTAAGTTGCGGGCATGTACCTTGCCGCTTTCGATATCCTTTTCTGTCTCATAGAATCTATCAGGAGTACCCATATCCTTGATATACTCTGGAGTATCGTATGCGAAGATCTTACCACTTGGGATATTTGGCTTCAAGACATCACGATCGAGATCTATCTTATCTGGAGTCTCAGGATGGCGAGGAACAAAGTTCTTCATCGTCTCCTTCAGAAGTTCTGGAGAAATTAACTCGATACCGGCATTCACTCGGTTCTTGTAATAAGTACGCTCATCCTCCTTTGCCATCCAATGGATTACTCGATGTGTATCCTCTGGCATACCACCCACTGTCTTAGGCGCACCAATCTCTGTTACCAACAAAGAACTGTCGTATGGATGTCCGTTGGGATGAGCCACCAAACTTGCCCATGCCTTATGTTCCTTATGGAACGCTATGAAGCGGTTGAAATCCACATCAATGATTACATCACCACAAAGAAGCAAGAAGTCCTCCGTCAACTGCGGCATCTTAAACAAGGCACCAGCAGTACCTAAAGGATGGTCTTCAACAAAATACTCAATGTTGACACCAAACTTACTACCATCACCGAAATACTCCTTGATTTTGTCACCAAGATATCCGATAACAAGGATGATGTCTGTCAAACCACAAGCCTTTAAGTTATCTATCTGATGTTCCAAGATAGGCTTGCCACATATATTAATCATAGGCTTAGGTACATCGCTTCTCACGGAAGCGATTCTTGTACCCTTACCACCTGCCATAATTACTACTTTCATTGTTGATTTTTACTTTTTTGTTTACCATATAAAACTGGGAATCTTTTTACCCCAAAACTAATTGCATACTTTGAAATTACAAGAATACAAGCTGCTACTAAAATTGCCATAAAGAGAGTATAATCAGCTCTACTAGATATTGTTGCCAACATTTTTCTTATAATCATGCCTATCGGTATCAAAAGAACCCAATGGAAAAATATTATAAATAAAGTATTTCTTGATATTATTCGATTGGAAGAATTATCACCCAACCTTCTAGATAATAGCATCGATAGCGAAATTATCAGAAAAGTTCCCGCAATGCCTGCACTGTAGTTCAATAAGATGTTATTGCCAAAACCTGGTCCATTCATTTGAGCCGCTCCATTTATCTGCAATATAAAATATACCCATAAAGCAGACAAGATTCCAACCATAAGGAGAATCTTCGAAGAAAATGTACATTTCATCCACTTACCAAAATAATGTCCTACTATAAAATAAGGAATTGCCATCATCGTGGAATCCAAACAGAAGTACAAATCAAGATTTTGATGTTTCAACAACAACAATCCCAAAACTGAAGCCACTAATAAACAACAAGCAGATATCCTATTAATAGGTATAAACATAAACAAAAGACGCAATTGAATGATGCTCACAAGAAACCAACATGGCAGACAGACAGAAGTTGAATATAGAGTATCATAACCATCCCCCATCAAAATTCCCATAAGCATCTTCACAACTATTAAGACATCTATAGTCTTATGTTTTAGCACTATTAATATTAACAAAAAAACAA
>ERZ1026780.1782-NODE-1782-length-13479-cov-15.992923_pt1 | contig 13479 bp, 9 predicted proteins | sample MGYA00380126_ERZ1026780 | MGnify/ENA primary metagenome ERZ1026780 (study PRJEB33269, sample SAMEA4719762) | human gut metagenome | biome: human-associated habitat; feature: organic feature; material: feces | place: Cameroon | collected 2013-10 ... | reverse complement strand
CGTTCGCCGACGACCGCAGAAGGATATTCAGAGTCGGCGTGAACTTCTCCACCGCGAACCGCCGAATCGAAGGATGGAAGGTTGTTTAGCCGATTGGGTTGGAATGAAGCGTAATGTGACGCCCAGGAAGATCTTGGCGCGCAATGGCGCTGCCTTGTCCTTTGTCCGAATTGTGCGGGATCCGGTTTCGGCCTTAGCCTTGATGTCGCCTGCCTGACTGCGAACGATGTTCTGGGCAACACCCTTACTTTCGGACGATGGTAACGCTTATGATTCGAAAATTTTCCGATATTTACTTTCTGTTTGCCGTCGTAGATTTCGGCATTGTGAACGAGGATGAAAACGAAATGGATTGTTTTGCTGTTGGTGGCTATGCTGGCAGCCGTCTCCTGCGCCAAGGAGGAAATAGTTGAGTATGAGCCTACGGTGAACGGGACTGTTGACTGTGACCATTCGGTCATTCCAGGAGTCGCGTTGGTGGAGTTCAGTGACGAGATGGTCGCCTTGATTGAGGATGACCTTGCTCAAGGTAAAATTGTCACTCGGTCGATGGGTTTGAATCAGGCTCTGGATGAACTTGGAATAAAATCGATAAGAAGGGCTTTCCCTGATGCCGGTGTGTTTGAATCAAGGCATCGTAAGGCTGGATTACATAAATGCTATATTGTTGAATATGCCGATTCCGTCCCGGCGACAAGGGCTTCTGTGGAATTGGGGGCGATTCCTGGTGTCGTGTATTCCGAGAGTCAGCCGGCCGTTGTCCCGACAGGTTTCAATGATCCGTCATATTCAAACCAATGGGGATTGTACAACGTGTCATATTCAGGAATGGACATCAATGTCGTGCCAGTCTGGAACAACTACACCACTGGGGATCCAAAGGTGGTCGTCGCTGTTGTGGATTATGGTATTGACCTGTCTCATCCGGACTTGGCCGCCAACTGTTCCACGGTGAATCACAGCGCGGTGACTGGAAGTGGGGAGGTGGTGGCCGGAAGGCATGGAACCCATGTGGCCGGAATAGTCGCGGCGGTCAACAATAATGGTGTTGGTGTCTGTGGCGTGGCTGGAGGTGATGCCTCTAAGGGGAAGAAGGGAGCGACACTGATGTCATGTGAGATTTTCCGTAATGTCTCGCAGAATGGAAAAACAGTGACGAAACAAGGCTCGATTCCGGCTGCTATAATATGGGCGGCTGATCACGGCGCGGTCGTTTGCCAGAACAGTTGGTCCTACGTTGTTGACACGAATGGAGACAAAGTGATTAGTGAAGAGGAAAGAGCGAATGCGCTTAAAAGGAAAGTCGGCTATTTTGACAGGAAGGCCATCGATTATTTCATTGACAGCGCCGGTTGTGACGAGGACGGAAACCAATTGCCGGATTCTCCGATGAAAGGAGGTCTGGTGGTGTTTTCGGCGGGCAATGACAATCTTGCCAACGGCGCTCCGGCCAATTATGAAAGAGTCATCGCAGTCGCAGCGCTGAACAGTAACGGGAGCAAGGCGAATTATTCGAATTATGGTGACTTCGTGGATCTGGCCGCGCCTGGGACTGGAATCTACAGTACGCTGCCGGGCGGAACCTACGGGAATATGAGCGGTACATCTATGTCATGTCCTTACGTTTCCGGAGTCGCTGCCTTGGTCGTTTCCATGTGCGGTGGTCAGGGCTTCACCAATGACAGACTAAAGGAAAAACTGCTTAAAACCAGGCGGACAGACATCGTTTCCGCCGGCATGGGCGGTTTGGTGGATGCCGTCGCCGCTCTGAACTACGGTGAGAACTTCAAACCGGGCAAGGCTGGAAATGTCAAGGCTACGGTACGGGCCAACTCTGTGGACATCTCGTGGACTTCTGTCGCCAATGTGGATGGTTACCCTGCCTACGGCTACAAGGTCATCTGCGGGAAAGACAGAGCATCGGTGGAAAATGCTGATCTGTCTAAAAACACGGTCGCTGGAACTTTTACAAGGAGCGTCCTGGCGAAATCGGAAATAGGTGCCACGGAAAAAATCACATTCAGCGATCTGGATTTCTCGTCAACCTACTATGTTAAGGTGGTCGGTTACTCCTACATGAAAGTCTATGGAGAGTCTTCTCCGGTCATTGAGTTCAAGACAGTGGTGAACAACCCTCCTGTCATCGAGAGTGACATGATCGGTGAGATTATGCTCAGATCACACGAGAAAAAGGTCATAAACCTTGTCGTTACTGATCCTGACAGGCACTCCATCACTGTTGACTACCAGTCAGGAAGTGTGGCGGACATATTCTCGGGACTCAACAAAGGAGAGGCCACAGTCACAATTGACGCGACGGCCGGGCAGCCAGGGACTTATGTCGCAAAACTCACGGCAACAGATAATTATGGGGCGGCGACGACCCTTGAAATCACCTACACCATCCTGGCGAACAACTCTCCGGAGAAAATCAAGGATGCCTCCAACCTGCTCATCACCAATCTTGGAGAAACATTTGTACTGAATATGAACGAATATTTCAACGATCCTGACGGTGAGGTCCTTGAATATGATCTCTCGTCCAGCGATCCTCAGACCGTGCATCTTGTCCGTAACGGCGGCAATGTCATAGGAACTGTGTTGAAGTATGGTTCCAGCACAATTGCTGTCAAGGCCTCGGATGCCGCCGGAACTTCGGCGGAGATCGGTTTCAAGGTCGTGGTGAGGGACCCTTCAGCCGGATATTCCGCCTATCCTAATCCGGTCAAGGACTACCTTAACATAGCCACCGGAGCCGATCCGGCGGATCTGTCCGTGAAGATTGTCTCGCAGACTGGACGCACTGTCTATGAGGCGGCGGTCAAGGCCAGCGCTTTCGATCCGGCCAGAATCGATATGTCCGGGCTCGCTCCGGGAAGATATTCGGTGACGATTTGCCAGGGGACTGAAAAACACTCGTTTACCGTGGTGAAACATTGATTGTATGACAGATGACACTGAAACATATTATTATGAACAAAAGAATCCTTGCGGCTGCGGGAGCGATCCTGTGTCTGCTATCATCCTGTGACAACAAAATGAATCCATTGCTTACAGATTCCACGCTGCCGTATGGCGCGCCTCAGTTCGACAAGATCAAGACTGAGCATTACCTGCCTGCGTTCGAGCAGGCCATCACCGAGGCCAAGGCCGAGATTGACGCTATCGTGAACAATCCGGATGCGCCGAATTTCGACAACACGATTGCCGCTCTGGACGAGGCCGGAGGCCGTCTGAATGATGTCGCCGGCATATTCTATAACCTTATGGAGGCCGACACGAACGATCAGATGCAGGACATCGCGGAGAAAGTCTCCCCGATGATGACTGAATATTCAATGTACGTCTCGCTGAACGAGCCGCTGTTCGCCCGTGTCAAGGCCGTGCACGAGAGCGCAGAGGGGCTGGAGCCGGATCAGGCGAGGCTTCTGGAGAAGACCTGGAAGTCGTTCGTGCGCAGCGGAGCCAACCTCGGTGCGGAGGACAAGGAGACCTACAGCAAGCTCAGCGAGCAGCTCTCCCTGCTGACCCTCCAGTATGGAAAGAACGTGCTGGCCGCGACCAACGCTTTCACGCTGAACCTTACCGATGAGGCTGACCTTGATGGGCTTCCGGATTTCGTGCGTGAGGCTGCCGTGGAGACGGCCAAGTCCAAGGAAATGGAGGGCTGGGCGTTCGACCTTTCGGCCCCGAGCTATGGTGCGTTCATGAAGTACAGCACCCGCCGCGACCTTCGTCAGAAGATGTGGATGGCCTACAACACAAGGGCCACGGAAGGGGAGAACAGCAACATCGAACTCTGCCGCCAGATAGCCGAATCGCGCCTGAAGATAGCGAATATCCTTGGCTACGAGACCTATGCCGACTATGCGCTTGAGGAAAGGATGGCGAAGAATCCTCGGACTGTCAACGAGTTCATTCAGAAACTCTTGGAACCTTCGCTTCCTGCCGCAAAGGCCGAGGTCAAGGAACTTTATGAATATGCCCGTGCGAACGGCTTCGAGGACTCTGAGATCCAACCTTGGGACTTCGGATTCTGGTCGGAGAAACTCAAGGACGCCCGCTATTCCATCAACGATGAGCAGCTCAAGCCATATTTCCGTCTGGAAAGCTGCATCGACGCGGCTTTCGGTCTGGCTGGGAAACTCTATGGCCTGACGTTCGAGGAGAGGAAGGATATTCCTGTATATCACCCGGATGTGAAGGTCTATGACGTGAAGGACGCTGACGGTGTGCACAAGGCGTTGTTCTACGCTGACTTCTTTCCGCGCGCAAGCAAGAGGGGAGGGGCCTGGATGACCGAGTTCCGTGGCCAGAGCATCGTGAACGGTGTGGAGAAACGTCCGTTCATCAGTCTTGTGACCAACTTCACGAAACCGACTGCCGGGAAGCCGGCGCTCCTGACCCACGATGAGCTGACGACTCTGCTTCACGAGTTCGGGCACAGTCTGCACGGCATTCTCGCTGAGGGAAGATATTCATCGCTCACCGGTACGAATGTGTCGCGTGACTTCGTGGAGCTGCCTTCGCAGATTATGGAGAACTGGGCGTTCGAGCCGGAGTTCCTGGACACTTTCGCGCGTCATTTCGAGACGGGTGAGGCTCTGCCTGACACTCTGATAAACAAGATTGTGGAGGCGAAGAACTACAATGCCGCCTACGCTCAGGTGCGTCAGCTTCAGTTCGGGATCCTGGATATGGCTTGGCACACGCTGAAGGGTGATTCCGGATCAGGTCAATTCGGCGCTTCGGCAAGCTCGGCAACCGATAGGATCAGTGACCTGAAAACTATGCAGGAGCTGGGTACCATCGCCTTTGAGAAAGAGGCGTTGAAGAGCTCGAATGTGATTCCTTCCATTCCGGAGGCTTGCATCTCGACTTCGTTCAGCCACATATTCTCAGGTGGTTACAGCGCTGGCTACTATTCCTATAAATGGTCCGAGGTACTGGAGGCGGACGCATTCAGTCTGTTCAAGGAAAAAGGAATATTCAACACCGAGGTATCGCACTCGTTCCGTGACAACATCCTGTCGAAAGGGTGCAGCGAGGACGAGGATGTGCTTTACCGCAGGTTCCGCGGCCACGATCCTGAGCCTGAGGCTCTGTTGGAGAAACTTGGAATTGTTAAGACAAAATAGTATAGCCGCTTCCACAGTGATTGTGAAAACATCTTCTAATATTCCGGAGTGAAATTGCGAAGGGCGGTCGTCAGAGTGTTCTCGAAGACCGCTTTTTCGTGTTCTGAAAGGAATCCGACCTCGATCGGCACCTGGAACAGACGGACCTTCAGTTGGTCTGGAATCCTCTTGAAGTCCAGGATCCTCTGGCAGTCTTTCTCAGTAGTGGCCACAACAGCCGTCGGATGCTCCTTGACGGCACGCATTATCTTCTTGATGTCGAACCTGTTGTAGTTGTGGTGGTCCATAAAGGTGAACCGCTTCACAATCTCGTGCTTGTCGCTAAGGTACATTCTCAGCGGCGTGTCCTTGGCTATTCCCGAAAAGAGAATCAGTTTCTGTGAATATGCGTACCTTCGGTTTCCTTCCTCGAAGATCGGCTGGAGAGAATTGTACCAGATTGTCGTGAACAACAGGGTCTTTACGGAACCCTTTTTGTCCGTCCCCGTGCAGGTCTTGAGGTCATAGTCCTTCAGGCCGAACGACCGCGCCCACTCGATTTTCTGCTCGTCCTCCAGATATGCCGGGCACTTGGACACGATGATGATGTCGGCGTAGTGCAGCCTCTGCGGCAGGTCACGAAGCCTTCCGAAAGGCAGCAGCTTGTCCTTGTACGTCGGACGGTTGTAGTCCACGAGGACGATGTTGAAATAAGCTCTCAGTGTCCTGTACTGGAAAGCGTCGTCCAGTATGATCAAATCGGCAGGCGGAATCGAAGCGTCGGCACACTTGCGCGCCCTCCTCTCGGTCTTGAGTTTCTCAGGATGGCAGAGAATGTCGCATCCCTTGATCCTTTGTCTGTCCACGGCGACCGTCACCCCCGGAAACTTCCTTTTGATCTGGAGAGGCTCATCGCCATATTCCTTGACCTTTCCGTCCTTCTCAACCAGTTGGAAACCACTGCTGTTGCGCTTGTGCCCTCTTGACAGGACGGCGAGATTGCGGAACGCCCAGTCGTCGCTCCGCAGCAAGGAGCGGAGGATCATCTCCGTGTGAGGGGTTTTGCCTGTGCCGCCGGCCGTGATGTTACCAACGCAGATGGTAGGTACCTCGCAGGTGCCCACCTTGAAGAGGCCGTGGTCGTAGCAAGCGTGCCTCAGCTTCAGCGTCAGATAATATGGTGCAAGAAGGATCTTGTCAAGCATAGACTGCAAAGATACAAAAAATCATAAGCCATAGACGCTGTTCGTCTCTGAAATTTCAGTGTTCCCCCACTTTTCGGCGATATATTCCAAAATCTTGAACACTTCCTCCGGGTCATTCTCGGTCACAAGCCGCATTCTGGTCTCCTTGAAGTCGGGCAGTCCCTTGAAATAGCAGGAGAGGTGGCGGCGCATCTCATAGACTCCGGTCGGCACGCCTTTGAGGTCCAGCGACAGCCGCATCTGCCTTTTCGCAAGCTCGACCCGCTCCCGCACCCCAAGCGGCGGAAGTTCCTCTCCCGTGGCAAGGAAGTGCTTGATTTCCTTGAATATCCAAGGATGGCCGAAGGACGCTCTGGCCACCATTATCCCGTCCACGCCGTAGCGGTCGAACGCCTCCTTCGCCTTCCGGGGTGAGTTGATGTCGCCGTTACCTATTATAGGAATATGCATCCTCGGGTTCCGCTTGACCTCCCCGATGAGTATCCAGTCGGCCTCGCCCTTGTACATCTGGCAGCGCGTCCGACCGTGGATCGTGAGTGCCTTGATGCCCGTGTCCTGAAGCCTCTCGGCCAGTTCCACGATGATCTTGCTGCCCTCGTCCCAGCCGAGACGGGTCTTGACCGTGACCGGCTTGCCGACGGCCTCGACTATCCGTTTCGTGATCATCACCATCTTGTCCGGATCCTTCATCATTCCCGAGCCAGCTCCACGGCCAGCGATCTTGCTCACAGGGCAGCCGAAATTGATGTCGATCACGTCGCATCCGTGCCCTCCGACAAGTTCCGGGGCGTGGTCCGCCATCTTCGCGGCCTCGACCATCGCGTCAGGGTCGCTTCCGTAGATCTGGATTCCGACCGGGGCCTCGTCGTCCGAAGTCTTGAGCTTGGCGTAGGCCTTCTTGGCGTCCCGGATCAGACCCTCGGACGGAATGAACTCAGTGTAGACCATGTCCGCTCCCTGCTCCCTGCATATCCCTCTGAAGGAAGCGTCTGTCACATCCTCCATCGGAGCCAGAAGCACGGGCCTTACTCCAAGATCTATGTCGCCTATTGTCATAATGTCGTTATTCTTTGACTTTATTTCCGATTGGCATTTTCCTTGCGGAAAGATACCAAATGTCTGCAAAATTACTACTTTTGCATGATAGTATAAAGAATTAATTCAGTTAACAAGTAGGGTATTATGAAAGAGATAAAGACAATCGGAGTTTTGACGTCAGGCGGAGACGCTCCGGGAATGAATGCGGCCATCAGGGCCGTGACCCGCGCGGCGATCTACAACGGATGGAAGGTTATGGGTATCTATCGCGGCTACGAAGGTCTCATCAACGGTGATTTCAAGGAACTTACGACAGAAAGTGTCAGCAACACCATCCAGAGGGGCGGAACGATTCTGAAGACCGCCCGCAGCGAGGAGTTCATGACGGTGGAAGGACGCAAGAAGGCCTACGACAATCTCGTGAAGTTCGGAGTTGACGCGTTGATCGTTATCGGAGGCAACGGATCCCTTGCGGGGGCGCAGGATTTCGCCCGGGAATATGACATCCCGATCATCGGTCTGCCAGGCACGATTGACAATGACCTTTACGGCACGGACTCCACAATCGGTTATGACACGGCGCTTAACACCATCGTCGAGTGTGTGGACAAGATCCGTGACACGGCGACATCCCACGACCGCATATTCTTTGTCGAGGTGATGGGCCGTGACGCCGGTTTCCTCGCTCAGAACTCCGCCATCGCCGCCGGTGCCGAGGCCGCCATCATTCCGGAGGATCAGACCGACATCGACCAGTTGGAGAAATTTATCAGCCACGGCTGCCGCAAGAGCAAGAACAGCTCGATCGTGCTCGTCTCCGAAAGCCCGAAGGACGGGGGAGCGATGCATTACGCCGAAAGGGTAAGGCAGGAATATCCTGAATATGACGTCCGTGTCACCATCCTTGGTCACCTCCAGCGCGGCGGATGTCCTTCAGCCTACGACAGGATTCTCGCCAGCCGTCTCGGCTACGCAAGCATCGAGGCCCTTCAGGAAGGCCAGCGGAACATTATGGTCGGAATCTCCAACAACGAGATCGTCTATGTCCCGATCGGCAAGGCCATCAAGCTCGACAAGCCGATCGACAAGGAACTGATCAACGTCCTCGCCGTCCTGTCCATCTAAGCACCTTCCTTGCCACGCCCCTTTCACCGTTTATGGAGGTTCCGGCGGCGGTGAGGCCACGGCGGCCTACGCGCTTCGCGTGCCCTATCCGGGAGAATGGCCGCAGTGACCTACCGTCACCGGAACCCGACGGTAACATTTTCGCCACAAAACACCACCGTCACAGTCAATTTTACTCTCGACGGGAGCAAATCTAGCTGTATATGCTACTCTCGAAAATATCGCTAAGGTCTAAGGCAAGTTACTGGAACTACCCACACACCATTGTCCATTTTGTAAGCATAGGCACCAGTTCCTGTCAGAACCATCAGGAACGAAGGGGCCTTCATTTTATCTGTGTCAATTTTTGACGCCAATGAATGCAGTGTGGCAACTCCTTCGTCTATAAGCCTTTGCCCGCCGAGTTTGATTTCTATCAAACCATACTTGCCGTTTCTCAGATGCAGCACGGCATCACATTCAAGGTTGTTCTTGTCCCTGTAATGATACAGAATGCCGTCGAGCGCTTCTGCATACACGCGCAAATCTCGTACGCACATCGTCTCAAAAAGAAGCCCCATCGTGTTCAGGTCTGAAATGAGATCATCCGGGCCGATTCCCATAGCGGCGGTCGCTATCGAAGGATCAACAAAATATCGGGTGTCTGATGTTCTTATGGCTGTTTTTGAGCGGAGATTCGGATTCCAGGCCGGGGCATCCTCCACGACAAACAATTTTTTGAGGGCGGATATGTAGGAAGAGATGGTTTCACTTGTCATTGATCCGTCAGCATTGGACTTGAGATCCTCGTATATTGATGTGACCGGAGCCTGGGCTCCCTGAAAACGTGCATAGCTTTTAAGCAGGCGTAGGGTGAAATCCCTGTCCCTATCCACATCGTCCACGGCTGAAATATCAGTACTTGCGATCGCGTTTATGTAATTGAAAGATTGCCTAAGAGCACCTTTTTTTGACATTGTCAATGCCGCCGGCCATCCACCCCGGCATATCAGCCAGGCTAACTGCTCGATGTCCAATTCATTGGACTGATATGCCGCTTCGGTCTTGTTGAGGAATAGGTCGTTAAGGCTAAGTTGTCCGTTTGACTCACTGGATTCCCACAGGCTCATAGGTCGCATTTTTATCCACGCGGCGCGTCCGGTTCCGGAATGCTTGATCCTCTCCAGTTTTTCTCTGGGTATGACGGTTGAACCCGTGAAAATGAATTGCCCTGTCTTGAGATCTCTGTGATCCACCTCAAATCTGGCCGCGTCCCATAGTTCGGGAGCGTCCTGCCATTCGTCTATCAAGCGCGGTGTGTCACCTTTCAACAGAAGGCTTGGTGAATTCTGAGCCAAGGCTAGATATGTTCCGGAGTTGCCGGGGTCGTTCATATACACTATACTTCCCGCTTGTTGTTCAGCGGTGGTAGTCTTTCCACACCATTTTGTTCCTTCTATCAGTACTAGCCCTGCTGCTTCAAGATTATCTTTGAGTATTTCGTCAGCGACTCTGTTCCTATAATTGCTCATGCGGCAAAATTAGCGGTTATTTCCAAAATAATCAAATTATTACGGAATTTTATTCCGCCAGTTGGCTGATTTTCGTTCCGTCAGTTGGCCGATTTTCGTTCCGTCAGTTGGCGATATGTTCTTCTTCCTCTGTACCAGCTTGAAATAGTTGTGTCTTTAGCGATTGGCTGCCTTGTGAATTGCGTGGCGGATAATAATTTGATTATTAATTGAATAAGCATTGACCTAGTGCTGGTTACGGTACAAGGCCAATGCTTTTGTTGTTGATAGTTAAATATTTAGCTGCCACGCCCCTGAATGTTGCCGCAGGGCGCTTCCGGTTGGAAGGGTGGGCATTCAGGGGCTGAGTGATTGAATTGCGGTATACTATCTCAAGATCTGTTCCCAAGTCTTGTCCACGAATACGGAAGGTGCGGATACGGTGCGCCCACAGGCCGGTGACGAGGTCCGGGTAATGGCGGTAGTGGTCGCCTTGTGCGCCTGATCCCACTTGACGAACGACTCGTGGTCCGGAGTCCAGGACGAGCCCTCGGACAGGCTCATCACACGGATCCAGATCGCCTGACGGGACGGAGCGTTGAAACGCTCGGAGATGCTCTGGTACCTCATCATACTGTTCTCGGTCGGTCTGTATGCACCCAATGCGTAAACGCTTGATCCTTCGAACACACCAAGGTTTTCATCTTTGTAGCGGCTGTCCTTGAGGAAGTCGCTCCATTTGACATTGTCCGGATTGGAAGTGAAGTCAGTGTTCATATACCAACCGTATTTCTCCTGATTACCCTTTATGTAGTCGATTTCTTCCTGAGGAATCCTGCCATGGGACGAATAGGAATATTCATCATCAAGCTTGCCTATTCCGTGTCCAACCAACTCGTGGATAAGGTTGCGGTAAGGTCCTCTTTGGAATACCCAGTGGAGTCCCAGTTTTTGTAAGGAAGGAACGCGATTGATGCGCCTTCTCCGTAACCGGCTGCGGATGAAGGTTTTAACATATAGGTCGTGCCGGCGGAACGGTACGAGTTCATCAAAACAAGAACCGTCACATCATTCATTCTGGAAGCACCGACTGCCTTTTGGGAATATTCAAGGACCTTGTCAAGGTCGCCACCGCAGGCGGATCCATTGCCGAAAGTTCCATTGAATGCAGTCGATGTCGCGTTGGTATATTCCTCATTCTTCGAGACCGCGTTGACAAGGTAAACGTTGAATCTGTCTTTCAGAGACTTCAGCGGTTCCGTCGAGAATATTCCGTTGACAGCATCGTCCGCCATTTTGCGTAGGGTGCCGTCCGCGATGAGCCTGTCGGAGAACGCGTCGCCTGTGATGACAATGTCCGCCCCGTTGCCAACGGTCGCTTTCTGAAGTGTGATCACCTTGCCGTCAGCCGAATAGTCCTTGGATTCGTAATACTCCTCCTTGGAGCCGAAGACATTGGAGAGATAGGCCAGGACATTGTCCAATTTATCGCTGCTCTTGTCCGGCAATGTGGTGTAGGCCACCGTCCTGTCCGGACCGATGATCACAACAGAATTCTCTGAAGCGTGAGGGTACATTGATTTGCCTCGTTCAGTGTAGAACTCCCGCTGCCCATCCTTGTACATCCAGGAGGCGAAAGACTTCCAACCCACGTGGAATGTTGAGAGAATATTCTTGAAATCAGCGACATTGGCGTTCTTGTCTTTCGGGTTGTTGTTGTCAAAGTAGGTGATGACACCAAGCCCTTTGTCCTTGTTCTTGTCATAGAACGTGGACAGCCTTTCGATGAAGCCTTGGGCGTTGCCGGATTTCGGATTGACGTGCATCAGCACAGTGTTGCGGTTCTTGCCGAACTCCTGCTCAAGGTCGATTGCGGAGCCGTCAAGAGCGATTGTCTGGAATGCCTTTGGTGCAGGAAGGTGTGAGTCCTCAATGTCCTTTTGAGTAAAGTTGTTTCCAAAGACGATTCCCGTCCACAGATCCCAGAAGTTTTCCAGGCGCGAAACCTCGACCGGAATCACTCCTGACAGCTTGTTGGTCGACAGGTCTATGGTCTTGAGGTTGGCAAGCCCGCCCAGTTCGGCTGGTATTGAGCCAGTCAGGCCGCATCTCCAAAGTTTCAGTTCAGTCAGTTCGTGAAGATTCCAGAGCTCCGGAATCAGGGAGCCGGTCAGTTTGCTGCCTCCCAGATCAAGCACTTTGAGTTTGGTCAGTTTGGCAATGGATGCCGGCATCGGCTGTGCTTCTGTCAACTTAAGGCGAAGTTCCTCCAGATTTGCCAGATCAAAAATGGCTTCCGGTAGCCTGCCTCCTGTCGGATAACTTTGAAAGTACAATTTTTTCAAGTACTTCAGTTTCCCGATGGCCTCAGGCAAAGGGTACGATTGCTCAGGCTCCTCCCCATAGTTGGTGATTCGCAATTCCTCAAGCATTTCCAGATCCACGATCTCGTCCGGAATGCGACCATAGACTTCACAATCGTTCAGCACAATAGACCTTACGCGTTTCCCATCCTCGGTCATCTTGACTCCGTACCACTCTGACACAGGCTTGGAACCGCACCAGTTGTCTTTGTATTTCCACGAATCACCGTTGTTCGCCTTGTAGAAAGCGATCAAGGCCTGGCGTTCTTTCTCCACGTAGGAATCATCCGGCTTCGGATCGGGATCCGTGCCTTGCTCCTCCTTTTTCTTCACTATCGCCTGACACGTTGCGCTGTGTCCTTCCACAGCCGCGGTGACCGTTGCGGAACCGGCCGCGAGACCGGCCACATTGCCGCTGTCGTCAACGGTGGCGACACTTTTGTCGGAGGAGGTCCAGGCGACGGCCCTGTCAGTGGCCGCCTCAGGGGAGATCTTAGCGGTCAACTTGGCGGATTCGCCTTCGATGATTTCCACGTTTACTGGCGAGACTGTAACAGATGAGACGCTAATGGTCTCTTCCACTTTTTTGGCACACGACGTAAAGGCAAGGGCAACTATGGCCGATGTCAATAGGACTGAGAAGATTCGCTTGATGTTCATATTGGTTGAATTTTTCACCTATAAAGATTACATAATATCACATCCCGAACATTCGGGATATTCAAGACACAAAATTAGCCGGCTGGACACAAAAGGAATATGGTAAAAAAGGCATTTTGCGTCTCTTTTGCCATATTTCCCGCTCACACCACAGGCATTTCCTCTGTCAAGCGGTGCCGGAGAGATTCGGTTTTTCTGAAATATAGACATCCTCATTTTCTCAAATGCCGCCATACGGAAGCCTCTGTGGGTGATTTTCCACATTATCCGTTGAATAATTTGTTCCACGGATAGTTCGCCGTAGCTTTGCCGCAGCATTTGTATAAATCAATGCGAGATTGTATCGTTACTTGGAAACATTATATTATATTTGTAGCAGAAAACAAAATGGGCATAGGTAAACTAAAAGTTGTGTTGACAGAAGAACGTGAGTTTAACATTAAATTGTATAATTAATCCGCAATACTTGTTGTAATAAATT
>ERZ1026780.1777-NODE-1777-length-13499-cov-5.841565_pt1 | contig 13499 bp, 14 predicted proteins | sample MGYA00380126_ERZ1026780 | MGnify/ENA primary metagenome ERZ1026780 (study PRJEB33269, sample SAMEA4719762) | human gut metagenome | biome: human-associated habitat; feature: organic feature; material: feces | place: Cameroon | collected 2013-10 ... | reverse complement strand
GTATGGTAAAATTTTTAAAATATTTTTATTAGGTGAAATAGGGCTGTTATGATTATATTGGGTATTGATCCGGGTTATGCGATTGTCGGTTACGGCGTAATTGAATTCAAATCAAATCGCTTTTCGGTTGTTGATTACGGCGCGATAACAACAAACGCCGGCACGCCTTTCGAAAGACGACTTGAGCTGATTTACGATGATTTAAATCTTCTTATGGAAAAGTATCACCCGGAAGCTATGTCAATAGAAAAGCTCTTTTATAACACAAATGCCAAGACGGTTATCGACGTTGCTCAGGCAAGAGGGGTAACTGTTCTTGCGGCAAAAAAAAATAATATACCCATATTTGAATATACGCCGCTTCAGGTTAAACAGAGTGTTGTCGGTTACGGCAGAGCGGAGAAAAAACAGGTTCAGGAAATGACTCGTATTATTTTGAAGCTTGATAAAATACCGAAGCCGGATGATACCGCAGACGCTCTCGCAATGGCTATTTGCCACGCTCACGCGAGCGGCTCGCTTATGGGTAAACTTAACAGTATGGGGATAAGATAATGTTCTATTCAATCACAGGCACTATATGCTATGTCGATTCGGTAAGCGTTGCATTGGATTGCAACGGAGTAGCTTTTAGGTGCTTTACAAGCCTTAATACTTTAAAACAAATCGGTGAAAAGGGCGCCAAGGCTACACTTTATACATATTTGAGCGTAAAGGAAGACGCGCTTGATTTATATGGATTTTCAACAGAGCAGGAGCTCGAGTGCTTTAAAGCGTTGATTTCGGTATCCGGTGTGGGACCTAAAGCCGGAATTGCCATACTCTCGGAGCTTACACCGGAAAAGCTTGTAATTTGTATAGCTTCGGGTGACAATAAGGCAATTACAAGAGCGCAGGGTGTAGGCCCCAAAATTGCACAGAGAATTGTACTTGAGCTTAAAGATAAGCTTGCTAAAGGCCTTGATTTATCGGTGAATACAATTGATGTGTCAGCGGTGAATTCCGCAAGCTCCTCCGGCAATCAAGCCGAAGCGGTGAGTGCTCTTACTATGTTAGGCTATACACAAAGCGAAGCGTCGGTTGCCGTTGCGAAAATCGATGAAAATTTATCGGTAGAGGAAATAATAAAACAGGCGTTAAAAATTCTCTCAAGGCAGGTATGATAAATGGATTTTGATAACGAAAACAGAATAGTATCTCCGGATCTTGAGGAAACCGATAAGGATATTGAATTATCGCTTCGTCCGCACACTCTTAACGAGTATATCGGTCAGGAAAAAGCAAAAGAGAATCTGAAAATATATATTGAAGCAGCCAAAACTCGAGGCGACGTGCTCGATCATGTATTGCTTTACGGACCTCCCGGGCTCGGTAAAACAACGCTTGCAGGTATTATTGCCAACGAGATGGGTGTACAAATAAGAGTGACGTCTGGTCCGGCAATAGAAAAACCGGGCGACCTTGCGGCTCTTCTTACAAACCTCGGTGACGGAGATGTTTTATTTATTGATGAAATACATCGTCTCTCAAAGAGCGTCGAAGAAGTGCTTTATCCTGCTATGGAAGATCATGCGCTTGATATTATTATCGGCAAAGGACCTTCGGCACGCTCAATAAGACTTGATTTGCCGAGATTTACATTAGTCGGTGCCACAACGCGTGCAGGGCAGCTTACCGCTCCTTTGCGCGACAGATTCGGAGTAATATTGAGACTTGAAATGTACACTCCCGAACAGTTGTCTCTTATAGTAAAGAGAAGTGCGGGAATACTTGAAATACCCATAGACGAGGACGGAGCAAGAGAAATAGCGTCAAGATCAAGAGGCACTCCGCGTATTGCCAACCGTCTTTTAAAACGCGCCAGAGACTTTGCGGAAGTTATGGGTAACGGAGTTATAACAGGCGATACTGCTAAAATAGCACTCGGCAGAATGGAAATAGACGAATTGGGACTTGACCTTATCGACCGACTTCTTTTGACTTCGATGATAAAAAACTATAACGGCGGACCCGTAGGTCTTGAAACAATCGCAGCAACCATAGGCGAAGAGGCGGTAACCATCGAAGATGTATACGAGCCTTACCTTATGCAGATAGGATTTCTTTCAAAGACCCCGCGCGGCAGGGTTGTTACGGTAAAAGCTTATGAGCATTTAAAGTTGCCGATGAACGGTCAGCAAAAACTCGATATTTAATTATACGGATAGGAGAATGTAAAATGGGCAGATTATTCGGAACTGACGGTGCAAGAGGCGTTGCGAACAGCGAACTTACATGTGAATTATCAATGCAGATAGGAAGAGCCGCGGCAATGGTGCTTACGGAAAATCTTTCTCACAGGCCTAAAGTTATGATAGGTATGGATACAAGAGCTTCTTCGGAGATGCTCGAAGCTTCAATAGCGGCAGGCCTTTGCTCTGTCGGTGCGGACGTGCTTCTTTTAGGTGTTGTGCCGACTCCGGCTGTTGCATTTTTGGTTAAGGAATACGGGTACGATGCGGGTGTTATGATTTCCGCTTCGCATAACCCATGCGAATATAACGGTATAAAAATTTTCCAGTCCACGGGTTATAAATTGCCGGATGAACTTGAAAACGAAATAGAGAGCATTATCCTTGACGACGCAAAGGTTCCGCCTGTTATGATTGGCGGAGATGTCGGAAGAATAACACGCTCCGATACGGCGGCAGATGACTATATTAAACATGTACTGTCTACTATTGACGTAAGATGCGAAAACCTTAAAATAGCCATAGACTGCGCAAACGGTTCTTCAAGCGTTTCCGCAAAACGTGTTTTTGAATCCCTCGGAGCGGATTGCATAATTATAAACGCCGAGCCCAACGGTGTAAATATAAATGCCGATTGCGGTTCGACGCATATGGACGGATTGAGAAAATGTGTAATCGATAATCACTGTGATCTCGGTTTTGCATTTGACGGCGACGCCGACAGAATGTTGGCTGTTGACAACGAAGGCAATGTTGTCGACGGCGATCAGGTTATTGCGCTCTGCGCCAAATATATGAAGTCCGTCGGTACTCTCAAAAAAGATACTGCGGTTGTGACCGTGATGAGTAATATGGGCTTTTTCAAATTTTGCGATGACAACGGTATGTACTGTGAAAAGACCAAAGTCGGCGACAGATATGTGCTTGAAAATATGCTCGAAAACGGATATTCAATAGGCGGAGAGCAGTCGGGCCATGTTATTTTCCTCGATTACGCTACAACCGGAGACGGTCAGGTTTCGGCACTCCAGGTTTTAAAAGTAATTAAAAACACCGGCAAAACTCTCAAGGAGCTTGCAGGAGAAATGGAAATATTCCCGCAGGTTCTTATAAATGTTAAGGTGTCAAAATACGGCAGAGTCCGTTTCACAAGCGATATAGAAATAAAGAATGCTATTAAGCGCGCGGAAAATGAGCTTGGTAATGACGGGCGCGTGCTTGTCAGAGTTTCCGGTACGGAACCTCTTGTGCGCGTAATGCTTGAGGGCAAAGATAAGGCTAAAATACAGTCGCTCGGCGAAGCAATAGCCGATGTTGTAAGAGAAAGGTTAGTTTAGTTTAATGCGTTATTCATCCGCTTGGAAAGATTACGAGCTTATAGATTGCTCCTCCGGCGAGAGACTCGAGAGATGGGGCGATAAAATTCTGATAAGACCCGATCCGCAGGTTATTTGGAATACACCTAAGGATATGCACCTTTGGGGCAAGGCAGACGCTGTGTATCACAGGTCAAACACGGGCGGCGGTCATTGGCAGGTTAACGGAGCACTTCCGAAAAGTTGGAAAATCGCTTATAAGGACCTTACGTTTAATGTAAAAACTATGGGCTTTAAGCATACGGGTATTTTTCCTGAGCAAGCCGTCAATTGGGATATGGTAAGTAAGCTTATTAAAGCCCAAAACAGAGAAGTAAAAGTGCTTAACCTTTTTGCATATACAGGTGCCGCCACAGTGGCTGCATTAAAGGCAGGTGCTTCGGTGGTGCACGTTGATGCTTCCAAGGGAATGGTACAGTGGGCAAAAGAAAATGCTGTCTCAAGCGCTGTTGCGGATAAATCAGTGCGCTGGATAGTTGACGATTGCATTAAATTCGTAAAGAGAGAAATACGTCGAGGTAATCGATATGACATTATCATAATGGATCCCCCGTCATACGGCAGAGGCCCCGGCGGAGAAGTCTGGAAGCTTGAGAATGAAGTATACGGATTTGTGGATTTGTGTAAAGACGTATTGTCGGATGATCCTCTTTTGATGTTGATAAATTCTTACACTACGGGGCTTTCGCCGTCTGTAATGCAGTATATTTTAGGCTCCGCTGTAGCGAAAAAATTCGGCGGAACCGTAATGAGTGATGAAATAGGGTTACCTGTAAAAAGCACAGGAATGGTGCTTCCGTGCGGAGCATCTGCTATTTGGACAAATAAAAAAACGGTTTAAGGATGTCAAGATGCAAAACGATAACATAATAGAATTTCAAAATGTGTCTTATCGATATGAGGCGGATGATGGCGAAGAAAAGCTGCCGCTTGTTGTAAATAATGTTAGTTTAAATATTAAAAAAGGCGATTTTATCGCAATTCTCGGTCACAACGGTTCCGGTAAATCAACTCTTGCCAAGCTTTCCAATTCGATTTTGATACCGGAGAGCGGCAAGGTGCTCGTTAACGGAATGGATACCGCGGATGAGGATTTGTCATATGACATAAGGCGTACGGTAGGTGTAGTCTTTCAAAATCCGGATAACCAAATTGTTGCAACAATAGTTGAGGAGGATGTTGCGTTTGGACCCGAAAATCTCGGAGTGCCTCCGGAGGAAATAAGAAAACGTGTTGACAATGCTTTAAAAGCCGTAGGTATGTATGAATACCGTGGCCATGAGCCGCATAAGCTTTCAGGCGGTCAAAAACAACGAGTCGCCATAGCCGGAATAATAGCGATGCTGCCGGAGTGTATTGTTTTGGACGAGCCTACCGCAATGCTTGACCCGCGCGGCAGAAAAGAAGTAATGGATACTTGCATAAAGCTTAACAGAGAGATGGGTATGACCGTTGTGTTTATAACTCATTTTATGGAAGAAGCAGTTTTAGCTAACCGTGTTATTGTAATGGATGATGCAAAAATAATTTTGGACGGAACACCGAAACAGGTTTTCCATAATTCGGAGCTTCTCAAAAAAGTCGGCCTTGACGTTCCGGAAACGGCGAAGCTTACAAATGACTTACGTGAGAGCGGAGCTCCTCTTCCGGAAGACATACTTTCGGCTGATGAATTTTCTGATGAAATATTAAAACTACTTAGGAGAAAATAATGCCCATTTTAGAAACAAAAAACCTTTCATATGTTTATTCGGAAGGAACGCCTTTTCGCGTAACCGCAATAAATAATGTAAATATATCTATTGAAAAAGGCGAATTTGTCGGCATAATAGGGCACACAGGTTCGGGAAAAAGTACGTTGGTTCAGCATTTGAACGGGCTTTTAACGCCGTCTTCGGGAGAGGTTTTGCTTGACGGAAAAAATATAAACGAATCAAAAATCACACGTAGACAGGCAAGATTTAAAGTAGGTCTGTGTTTCCAGTATCCTGAATATCAATTATTCGAGAGTACCGTATATAAAGATATTTCTTTCGGACCCAAAAATATGGGATTGTCTGAAGATGAAATTGATAATCGCGTGAAAAAAGCCGCTGATTTTGTCGGATTAAAGCCGGATATGTTAAATAAGTCTCCTTTTGATTTGTCCGGCGGAGAAAAAAGACGTGTAGCCATAGCCGGTGTCATGGCTATGGAACCCGAAATTTTGATTCTTGATGAGCCGTCGGCGGGACTCGATCCGCGCGGACGTGATATGATTGCTGATATGATTTCAAGCTATCGTAAGACTACCGGAAGCACGGTTATTATTGTTTCTCACAGTATGGAAGATGTTGCAAAAAGTGCTGATAAGGTGCTTGTTATGAATAAATCCGAGGTTGAGATGTTCGGCACTGTAAACGAGGTATTCTCCAAGGTTGAGCGCCTTGCGGATATAGGACTTAACGTTCCGCAGTTAACACAAATATTTTTAAACTTAAAGCATAACGGTATGGCTGTCCGTACAGATATATATACTATTAAAAACGCCGAGGCTGAGCTGTTGCGCCTTTTGCGAGAGGAGGGCGTTTTATCGTGATTAAGGATATAACAATAGGACAGTTTTTTCCGGGAAATTCAGTTATCCACAAGCTTGATCCGAGAATAAAGCTTGTTTTAACTTTCGTATATATTGTTATTGTTTTTCTGTGTAAGAACTTTGTTTCCCTTGCTTCCATTGTAGTAGCGTTAACAGCGGTAATACTTTTATCAAAGATTTCACCGAAGCTGATTTGGAAAAGTGTAAAACCTATATTTATTATTATTGCTATTACGTCGCTTTTACAGATTTTCTACAATAAAGACGGAACTGTGCTTTTTACAATCGGTAAATTTTCGTTATATACCGGCGGGCTTTATATGGCTATTTTTACTACGGTACGAATTATATGTCTTGTTATAGCGAGCTCTATGCTTACTTACACTACGTCTCCCACTATGCTTACCGACGCTATGGAACGTCTGTTTTCGCCGCTAAAGGTTATTAAAATAAACGTTCACTCAATAGCTATGATGATGACGATAGCCTTAAGATTTATACCAACTCTTATTGACGAAGTTGATAAGATAATGTCAGCTCAAAAGGCGAGAGGTGCCGATATAGAGAGCGGCGGAATTATCAAGCGCGGAAAAGCACTTGTTCCCATATTCATACCCTTATTTATAAATTCGTTCAGAAGGGCATATGAGCTGGCGTTTGCAATGGAGTGCCGTTGCTACAGAGGCGGAGAGGGCAGAACAAGACTTAAGGTTATGCGTCTTGAGGGCAGAGATTATGTGTCGGTTGCCGTTATTATTTTGCTTACCGCCGGAATTATAGTTGCAAATAAATTTCTCCCTGCCGTTATCTGATTTAGTTTAGCTTCCGAAAGGAATGTTTTTCTCAATGAGAAATATTTTAATTACATTGATGTTTGACGGAGCCGACTTTCACGGTTGGCAGGTACAAGATAATGCCGTTACTATTCAGCAGACATTACAGAATACAATTGAAAAAATACTCGGTAAAAGAGAGAACATCATAGGCTGCAGCAGAACTGACAGCGGTGTTCACGCAAATATGTTTTGTTGTAATATGAGAACCGATTCGGATATCTCTCCGGAAAAACTGAAAAAGGCGCTGAATGCATTACTTCCATCGAGTATATCCGTTAAGAACTGCGGTGAAGTACCGTACTCTTTCCATGCCAGGTATGACTGTACATCAAAAGAATATAAATATGTGATTTTAAACAGTGATTACAGAAATCCGTTTTTGTTTAAGCGTGCGCTGTATTATCCGTATTATATTGATACGGAAATGCTGAATGGTGAAGCTCAGGATTTTATCGGTACGCATGACTTTTCAGCTTTTTGCGCCGCAGGAAGCAGCGTTGAAGGCAAAATACGCACTGTTAAAAATGCTTCTGTAATCAGAAAAAATGAAATCATTGAGGTTACTTTTGAGGCTGATGGCTTTCTCTATAATATGGTGAGAATAATGGTCGGAACTCTTCTTGATATAAACCGCGGGAAAATAGTGCCCGGCAGTATTCCGCAAATAATAGAAAGTAAAGACAGAAACCAAGCCGGAGCCACGGCGGCACCGGAAGGGCTTTATCTTAATCGTGTAAATTACGACTGAACACGAGGTGCATTATGAAAGACGGCGACAGAAAAGCGTCTGCAAGAAAAAAGAACAAGGGACAGGAGCATATAGTCAAACTGATAAAATCTGTTTCGACTGTGTTGGTAATACTGATTTTGCTGTTTATTATGGCTGATAAATTCGGTAATATCACTTTTTCTTCGGTTGGCGACTATATATCGTCCGCAGTTTCGGGGACAAAACGCGGAGACGGTTACCCGTATTTATTTGACAGCTTGCAGGTGAAGGACGTTAAAGCGATAGGCTCAGACCTTATACTCATCAATGATTCTTCGACTGTGGTGCTTGATTCTACAGCTCGTAAGGTAAGTGAAATACAGCATACATATTCGTCCCCTGTGTGTTATGGAAACTCGGGTAGAGTTTTGCTTGCCGATATCGGAGGCAATACATTTAAAATTATGTCCAAGACCAAAACTCTTTACGAGGGGACAACGGAAAAGAAAATAATGTCGGCTGTGATAGGCAAAAACGGTACTGCGGCAATCGCTACGCGCGGAACAAATTCACAGTCGGATTTAACCGTTTACAATAAAAATCAAAGAGTGATATTCAGTTGGAAGTGTGCAAAAGAAAATATTGTAGCAATTGACATATCGGATAACGGTAAGCTTGCTGCAGTATCTGTTGTAGGTGCTGAGAACGGAGAGCTTTATTCGAGAGTGCTTATTTTTGATTTTTCATACGAAGAGGCAGTAAGCGAATTTGATTTTGGTTCTGATATAATCTCGGGGGTGAATTTCTTAAAAGGAGATACGCTTCTTATAACCGGCGAGAATGTTTTTTCTGTTGTAAAAAACAAGACAGACAAGCAAGACGAGGATCTTTCTTTAAATTCTCTTTCGCGTATTTCCGTTTCGGATAACAATGTGGTTGCGGCTGTACTCTCAAAATACGGCAGTTCTTCAGCCAAAATTTTAAATGTGTATAACAGAAATGGGGAAAAGCTGTTTACTGTTGATATACCAAGTGCTGTTAAATCGGTTTCGTGTGATAATCAACGAGTGAGTGTGTTGACTGATTCGGAATTGATTTGTTTTGATATGAAGGGAAACGAAGTCAGCAGACATTCGGTTGAAAGTGATGGTATACGCTGTTTTTCTGACGGTACTTATACGTATGTATATTCTACGTCTAAGATTTCCGCATATAGTACAAACAGCAATTCCGAGGATGACACGGTAACAGTCTCTGATGATAGTTAACATTTTGTTAATTTGTCTTTTGGGCTGTTGTATGGTAGTATAATATTTGTTACGGCGGTGATAATTTGGGCATTTATATAGATGCGGCACTTTTAACAATTATGTTGATTTTCCTTGTTGTTTCGGCAAAAAGAGGCTTCTTGATTACTCTTTTGGAGGTGCTTGTTTTTGTTATTGCCGTTATTTCAGCCGCAAATTTGTGCAAGCCCGCGGCGAACAGTATTTATGACACTTTTATAGGCCCCAATATCACCGAAAAAATATCTGTATCTCTTTCGGAAAACTCTGATATTATGTCATCTGCCGGCAAAGCATCTGCTGTGGTAGATAATTTACCGAAGGTTATAAAGGATTATATCTTACGAACAGATCCTGATGAAAACAACATTACAAGCGAAATATTGAACGGGGATTTTTCCGGCACCGACGCTGCTGAAAAATTGAGCGGTGATATTGCAAAACCGATAGCGGTAACGGTACTGTCGCCTGTTATTTTTCTGTTTTTGAGCATTGTTTTGTCTTTGCTTTTAAGTGTAGTGGCAAAATGGCTTAATAGAATATGCAAGTTGCCACTTATAGGGACTGCAAATACTGTTTTAGGAGGTGTTTTCGGAATACTTAAAGGGCTTATCGCGGTATATTTTATCGGTATTATTTTGTTGCTTTTATCCGCGAGCAGCAAGCAAAATACTTCTTTTTATGAAGCTGTAAATAATTCTGCCATTATTACAATTATACAGAACCACAGTATTGTACCCATCGGGTGAGATACTACATAATTAAGTATTAAAATAACAATTTAAGGGGTAAACTTATGAAAGAAAATTTAAAAAGACTGTTTACAGGCTGTCTTACCGTTCCCAATCTTTTGTCACTTATCAGAATAATTTTAATTCCCGTATTCGGGGTGTTATTTTATCATGACCATGTATTGGCAGCGGTAATAGTTTTGGCAGTGTCAGGACTTACGGATTTGTTCGACGGTAAGATTGCCCGTCGCTTTAATCAGGTCAGTGAGCTTGGAAAAATACTTGATCCCATAGCAGATAAGCTGACACAGATGACTATAGCTGTTGTGCTTTTCCTTGAGTTTAATAAATCAACCAATCCTACTATGAAATGGTTCAAATGGGTATTTCTTTTCTTTATCGCAAAAGAATTACTTATGGTGCTTGTCGGTGCAATTATGATAGGCATCGGTCTTCGCCCGAGCGCTGCGGTAATGTGGGGCAAGGTTGCGACAACGGCATTTTATGGTGTTATGATTCTTGTTATTGCATTCGGACCGGAAGTCGGAGCTCTCAGAGCGTATTTTAAGCTTCCCGATCCTGTTATGATAGCTCTTGTAATAATTGCCGCTCTTTTGACATTTGCCGCTCTTCTCAGTTATGTACCTAATACCATGCAGCAATTTAAAGAGAAAAAATTAAAAAAGCAAACTAAGAAAGAGGATTAACAATCAGATGAACAAAAATATGCTGTGCAGCAGATGCCATAAAAATCCTGCTGTATTTTTCATCTCAAAAATAGACGGCGACAAAACCACCAATGAGGGCCTTTGCATAAAATGTGCTATGGAGCTGAACATCGGTCCCGTAAAGCAAATAATGGATCAAATGGGTATCTCGGAAGATGAGATGAACGACGTTGCCGAGCAGATGAATCAGATGATGGAAAATCCGGACGGTATTGAAGGGTTTCAACCCGGCGGTGCATTGCCGTTATCATTTTTACAAGGAATGTTTCCCGGGAAAAGCGATGATACCGAAGACGGTTCCGACGGCTCGGAGCCGGAAGATACATCAAACGATGGGGATAATACAAAAGGTAAAAAGAGAAAAGGTACAAAAAACAAGAAAAGAAAGTATTTAAATCTATATTGTACCGATCTTACGGAACGCGCAAGAGAGGGTAAGCTTGATAGAATTATCGGCAGAGATAAGGAAATATACAGAACGATTCAAATACTGTGCCGAAGAACCAAGAACAACCCTTGTCTTATAGGTGAACCCGGTGTCGGTAAGACTGCCATCGCCGAAGGGCTCGCTCTTAAAATTGCAGCAGGCGATGTTCCTGCAAAAATAGCCGACAAGGAAATTCATTTGTTAGACCTTACTGCGTTAGTTGCCGGAACACAATTCCGCGGTCAGTTTGAGAGCCGTATTAAAGGACTTATAGAAGAGGTTAAAAACGAGGGTAATATTATCCTCTTTATAGATGAGGTTCACAATCTTGTCGGAACAGGCGACAGCGAAGGAACGATGAATGCCGCTAACATTTTAAAGCCTGCTCTTTCACGCGGTGAAATACAGGTCATCGGTGCAACAACCTTTAATGAGTACCGTAACAATATCGAAAAAGATGCAGCGTTGGAACGCCGTTTTCAGCCTGTTAAGGTAGAAGAACCGTCAATCAATGATACGTATGATATGCTCCTTGGAATAAAGAAGTATTACGAGGATTATCATAAGGTGAAAATCTCCGATGATTTGGTTTATCGTGCCGTTACTTTGTCCGAAAGATATATTACCGACAGATTTTTGCCGGATAAAGCCATAGATTTGCTTGACGAAGCTTGCACTTGTGCGAACCTCAGAAACAAGGCTATAAGTGATTATGAGATATTCCTTAAAAAGCGCGATGAATTAAAGAGCGAAGAGGAAGAGCTTACGTCTAAAGCAGAAACAACCACAGAAGATGCCGAACGCGATAAGGTGTATAAGGACTTGGCAACGGTTAAGACAGAATTACTGTCGTATGACGGTAAAGAAGACGAATTAAAAGAAAAAGCCTCTCACAACGATGTAAAAGAGGAAGACTTGGCAAAGGTCATAAATCTTTGGACAGGTATTCCCGTTACCAAAGTTATGGAGGGCGATATAAAACGCCTTGCCGGGCTTGAGGATAGACTCAAAGCACATCTCATCGGTCAGGATGAGGCGGTAGACCTTGTGGTTGCGGCTATTAAGCGCAACAGGGTGCAATTATCAGTCCAGAGAAGACCCGCTTCGTTTATTTTTGTCGGTCCTACCGGTGTCGGAAAGACCGAGCTTGTTAAGCTGCTCTCGAAAGAGCTGTTTGACACGCCTGAAACTCTTATCAGGCTTGATATGTCGGAGTTTATGGAAAAGCATTCCGTATCAAGACTTATCGGTTCTCCTCCGGGATATGTGGGATACGACGAGGCAGGTCAGTTGACCGAAAAGGTCAGAAGAAAGCCGTATTCTATTATTCTGTTTGATGAGATTGAAAAAGCTCATCCTGATGTTATGAATATACTTTTGCAAATCCTTGACGAAGGAAAGACAAATGACGCTCACGGAAGAACCGTCAGCTTTGCAAATACCGTTATTATTATGACCTCCAATGCCGGCAGCGAAAGAAGAGAAAGTGCACTCGGCTTTGCTAAAGCTCCGTCCGATATTAAAAAAGAAAATGCCATTAAGGGCCTTAGGGAATTTTTAAGACCCGAATTTATAGGCAGAGTTGACGAAATAGTTGTTTTTAATGAGTTGACGGAGGATAACTATAAAGATATTGCTAAGCTGATGCTTTCGGAGCTTTCCGACTCTCTCAAGGAAAAGAGTATATCATTCGATTACAGCGACGATATTCCGGCTCTTTTGGTTTTAAAAATGGATGGTACCGTAAGAGGCGCAAGAGATCTCAGAAATGTTATTCGACGTAATGTTGAAGACAAGATATCAAATTATTTAGTTGACAATTATGATAAACCGTTAAAGGCAATTTATTTGTCCGCAAACGGCGATGAGGTTGTCCTCGAAACAAAATAACAAAAAAATAAGTGGCAGGTAGCAGCCTGCCGCTTATTTAAACGGAAGTGGTAAAATGAAACTTATGATAGCCTCCGACATACACGGTTCGGCGATGTATTGCAACAAATTATTGGAGGCGTTTGCCCGCGAAAAAGCTGACCGACTTCTTTTGCTCGGCGATATTTTATATCACGGACCGAGAAACGATTTGCCGGAAGAGTATGCACCGAAAAAGGTGATTTCTATGCTTAACGATGTGAGAGACAGGCTTTTTTGCGTGCGCGGCAACTGCGATACCGAAGTAGACCAAATGGTTCTTAACTTCCCGATACTTGCCGATTACTGTATAATACCGGCAGGCGATAGGCTTGTTTATGCAACTCACGGTCATAATTTTAATTTGAATAACCTTCCGCCGCTTTGCAGTGGTGATATTTTGCTCCACGGACATACTCATATTCCCGCATGGGAAGAATTCGGAGAAAAAAATCTTTATTTGAATCCCGGTTCGGTTTCAATTCCGAAAGAAAACAGTGCTCACGGATATATGCTTCTTGAAAATGAAGAGTTTATTTGGAAAACACTTGACGGAGAAGAATACCACAGTTTAAAAATATAAATAATTTAGATGTTTACTTAAAATCCGCAGAGCAAAGGCTCTGCGGATTCCTTTTTGTCTAGCAACTGATGAAAACCCCCGGTTCTACCGGGGGAAAAGGAACGCT
>ERZ1026780.1775-NODE-1775-length-13544-cov-7.675736_pt1 | contig 13544 bp, 12 predicted proteins | sample MGYA00380126_ERZ1026780 | MGnify/ENA primary metagenome ERZ1026780 (study PRJEB33269, sample SAMEA4719762) | human gut metagenome | biome: human-associated habitat; feature: organic feature; material: feces | place: Cameroon | collected 2013-10 ... | reverse complement strand
CCTTGTGCAGAGCCTGCGGGATGAACTGCTTGGTGTGCTCGTTATCCAGCAGCATACGCAGCGGTGCATCGATGCTCAAAATCAGCACGGCGAACTGGCTGATAACGTTGCACAGGGCGTAGATGATCATGAACAGGTCGCCCACATGATAGTACTGACCCAGCTTCTGGAAGGCCCAGTAGGAGCTGTTGGCGGCATAGGCGTTGAAGCTTTCGGCGCTGGCGTTGATGATGGCGGGGTCGAACATACGGCTCATGGCCAGCGTGCCCAGAATGGCGCAGGTGACCACCATGATGGCCAGCGTGATCATGCCGCGGGGGAAGCCCTTGCTGGGGTTTTCGACCTTATTGACGTAGGGAGAGATCTTCTCGCAGCCGCCCACAGCGAACACCAGAATGGACAGAGACGTGAAGTAGGTGACGTTGAAGTTGGGGATGAGGCTGCTGAAGCTCAGGTTGGCGTGGACGTACTCTGCCGTGGGGTTGATGGCCGGGGCAGCAAACATCATCACGATGTACAGCAGGGACATGACGAAGGTGCAGGTGCCTGCGGCGGTCAGCAGCTTTTTCAGGGGGTTCAGACCCAAGCTTGCAATGTAGCAGCCCAGCAGCAGGATGCAGAAGGTAGCCAGCTGGATGTAGCGGGTGGGGAAGGAATCGTAGGTCTCCGCGTTGCGGAAAACTGCCCAGCTGAGCGCTTTCAGAAAGCCGCTGCCCTTGCTGGCGATGTAGGTGATGTGGCAGGCCCAGTAGGTCCAGCCGGCGTAGTAGGCCAGCTTGGCGTTGGTGGTCTGGTGCAGCCATGAACTGACGCCGCCGCCCTCGTTCTTAAAGGCAGAGCCCAGCTCGCCCACCATCAGCGCATAGGGGATGAAGTACAGGGCAAACATGAAGATCCAACTGAAGATGACCTGCGGACCGTTAAAGTACACAAAGCCGTTGGTGATGTTGCCGAAGCCCCAGACCGTAGAAAAGGCCATGAAGGCAAGGGTAAGCCACGAGATCTTTGTGGCTTTTTCTTTGTTAGACATACGGACAATTCCTCTCTTTCTTCTCCACACAGGGCGGAAGTTCCTGTAAGAAGGCCGAGGTTCCGCATATATTTTGCAATTTTTACCAAAAATATAGCAGTACTCGACCAATCACTTTGATAGTATAGCATAATTGCAGATTGTAGACAATCTGCAATTTCCATAAAATGATTGGTCAAAATTTAGACGGTCAGCCAAATTCCCCTTTATTTTGCTGTTTCGTCCGCTGCCTGCACGGCACTGCTTGCGCTGCGCATCCGCTCCATAGGCTCCATGTAGTGGGCGTAGACGGCGCGGCAGGCAGCCTCGGTGTCGCCGCTTGCCAGCGCCTCGTACAGCTTGGTGTGGATGCCGTTCTGCCGCTGCGCCAGCGTCTCGTGGTTAGAACTCGCCCCAACGAGCAGGTTGCCGTAGTTCAGGTCGTTCCAGAATTTCAGCAGCCTTGGCAGCCCTGCCCGCTGCACGATGACCGCATGAAAGCGGTTGTCGTTCTCCGCGATCTTTGAAAGATCCCCCGGCCGAACGTTGCGCATCTCCTCTAAGATGCCGCGCAGGGTGTGCAGATCCTCCTCCGGGAATTTGCAGTCAAAATAGCGCAGAGCCGTCATTTCCAGATTTGCCCGCAGCAGATAGATCTCGTAGGCATCCTCCGGCTTCACCCGGCGCACCGAGCAGCCCACGTTGCGCGAATACTCGACCATGCCCTCCTGTTCCAGCTGCCGCAGCGCCTCCCGGATGGGTGCCCGGCTGGAGCCGAACTCCTCGGCCAGTTTCTGCTCGGCCAGCTTTACGCCCGGCTGCAGTTCCCCGGTAAGGATCTTGCTCCTGATGGCAGAGGTGATACTTTCCCGTAAAGTCTGAAAGGCAAATTCGCCCATGACTTTTATCCCCCTTTTCTCTTCTATACGTTCTTTTTTTGCCGCACGCAGCCCGCAGCCGCTGCCAGTGCAGCTGCAGGCCTGTATTGCATGCGCCTTATAAGGATACCACGAAATGATGGAAAAATAAAGCTTTGAGGGTAAAACAGGCGTCTCCCCTCTCCGTCCGCAGAAGCCTGCACAAAAAAATGCCCCCGGAGGGCTTGTTGCTCTCCGGGGGCATCCTATGTACGTTATGCCTTGGCGCACACGGTCAACATTTACTCGATCTCGATCAGGTTCGGGTTCTCAGGCAGAGCCTTTGTCTGCTGAGGAGCGGGCAGCTGGATGTGCAGGACGCCATCCTCGAACTTTGCGTGGATGTCCTCCTTCTTCACTTCGCCCACATAGAAGCTGCGGGCGCAGCTGCCGGAGAAGGTCTCGCGCCGCACATAGCGGCCCTTGTTGTCCTTTTCATCGTTAGAGTGGCTGCGCACTGCCTGAATGGTCAGGTAGCCGTCGCTCAGATCCATCTGAACGTCCTCTTTCTTGCAGCCCGGCAGGTCAACAGCTACTTCGTAGCCGTTGTCTGTCTGCTTGACATCGGTCTTCATCATGTTTGCACCGCGCTTGCCAAAGGTGTCGCGGGCTTCGCGGTTCATCGCACGCTCCAGTGCACCCTCGTTCCAGAACGGATCAAAGAGATCATCGAACAGGTTCTCATGAAAAACAGTCGGCATAAACATAAAACATACCTCCAATCCCGGCGTTCGGGTCGGGTATAAAATTACGTTTTGAAGCTCCTCGCAAAGGGCTTTCCGGGGAGCCTTGCGGCTCTCCTTTTGCCCTTCCTCCTGAGCACGCCACTGTTATAACACGATTTTTTAGCACTGTCAAGCATAGAGTGCTAAAATTCATAAAAGAATAATACTTTTGTCACAGCTTCTGCGATTTTTAAGAAAATACAGCACAGCAACGCGTTTATTATGCCGCAAGTGGAACAAGCGCTCCTTGGATATACCCCGCAAAATACGCAACACCTGTACTTACAGCAATGCAGACGCCCCACAAGACCCATGCGGCAAGCTTTTTGCCGGTCAGCCTGTGAATAGCGTTCCAATACTCCATGTTGCACCATACAAGCGCCGCCGAGAACAAGACCGAGAACCACTGCGCATGGAAGGACAGTTCCATGCTGATAAGCAGATAGTTCGTCAGCGTATAAAACAGGCTTCTGCCCACGATTTCCGGCACACTTGCATGCTTTTGCTGCATATCGGTCACCCGTCTTTCCGTTCAAACCCCAGATAGCGCGTGCCCTGAAAGCTCAGCTTTCCGGTGTCGCCTTCTACAAGCATTCCGTAGCCCGAACCATCTACTTCTAGTTCCATGCGGTCACCGCTCTCCACCTGAAAGGTCACATAATAGGTCGTGAACGTATGCGCCATCGCCTTGTCCGTATGATGGCGGGAAACGTTCATCCGCTTGGCCACCACAGTAGCCGGGACGGTAAGGCGCGGGGACGCATTATTTTTGCTCCATCTGCGCAGATTGCTCACCACAGTAAACAGCATCATGCCCAGCACCACCAGAAATACCACCGGGATCAGGATGCTGAACAGCGCGTCAAACCCACTATAAAACATATCAGCCCTCCAAAATTTCTTCCAGCAGCTGCTTTACGTCCTCCAGAAAAGCGTCCTCGCCGAGGGTGTTCATTTTAAAGAACACCGCCTGACTGCCGCCTGCTGCAATAGCCGACAGCCGGATGGGTTCATCCCCGTTCTGGAACAAGGTCAGCGTCAGGCTAAGACGGTTGCCGCCCACCATGCTGTACCGCTCAAACACCCGCACGCTGCACCGGGCGCTGCCCTCCTTGAAGTCGCTGCCGGCTTCCAGCTCTGCCGACCAGCTGCTATCCGGTATGGCGTGTTCCAGTTTTCGGAGCAGGGTGTCGAAGTTCTGGTTGCGGATGGTCTTTTCAAAAATAGCCATAGCTGCCTCCTTTTGCAAAATGCAGTCCCTTTAGTCCCTTTACTCTGAATACGAATGAGAGCGGGCATCAATTGCAGCGCCCGCCCTTATTTTACCACTTTTTTCTACCGCCGGGAAGGTCTGCCGCACATAGACTTCTATTTGAGGACAGCTTTTTTCTTCCTGTAAACGAGTAAACCCGGAAGGTCTGGGGACCTTCCGGGTTTACTCCTATATAATTATTTTTTTGCGCAGCTTGGGTGCGGTGGCGGTGTAGCTCATATCCAGCACGAGCCGGAGCTTATCCTCCGGGGCGCTGCCGTCCAGCGCGGCAGTGATCCAGTTTTCCTTGTTCATGTGATAGGCCGGGTAAAAGCCCGGCTCTGCCCGCAGGGAACCGACGAGGATGGGGTCACACTTCAGGTTCACGATATCCACCGGCTGCTGTCCGGGCAGACCCAGCTTGCTTTTGGGCACGGTGGTGACCAGCGCAAACCACTTGCGGTTTGCCGCATGACGGAACACCGCCGACTCCGGGGTGTCCATCCACGGGTAGTCCGGCTCTACGCTGTAAGTATCAAAAATAAGCTGTTCCAATCCCTTGCGGTCCATGGGCTCGCCCCCTTTACGGCTGCTGTGCCAGCAGCTGCGCCAGCACATCCTCCGGGCGGGGGGTGTGGTTTTTGTATTTTGCCCGCAGCGGGGCGGCGGCGTTGTCCATGATGTAGGGCACGCCTACCACGTCCAGCATGGTCTCGTCGTTGTAGTTATCGCCAAAGGCCATGACCTGTGCGGGGTCGATGCCAAGGGTGCGGCACACGCACTGCACCCCGATGCCCTTGTTGGCAAGGGTGGTGTCGATCCAGTACGGCCCTGCCACGGCGCAGTTAGCCTGTTTCCAGCGGGGCACAAAGCGCTCCACATAGTTCTCCACGCCCTCGTGCAGGTACACAGACACCTTGGTGATGTCCTCCGGCACCTCGGCGGGGCTGTGGATGATCTGGTAGTGGTTGCCCACAAACTGCACCCGCTGCAGCATGCCAAGGCCGCGCTCCATCAGGTAGGCAGTGTTCTGGCCGGAGAGCATCACCTCGCCCTGTCCCTCGCTGCGCGTCCACATATCGTTGGCGATCTCCTCCGCCAGCGCCCGGGGCATGGGATTTTTGGCGATGCACTGTTCTTCCTTGAAAATCGTGCCGCCGTTTTCACAGATAAACACGCAGCAGTCCGCCACCGGTGCAAAAAGTTTGCGCAGGCTGGTATACTGCCGCCCGGAGGCCGGGCAGAACCAGATGCCCCTCTGATGCAGCGCCCGGATCTGGTCGAAGATCTCGCCCTCCAGTTCCTTTTTGCCGTATTGCAGCAGCGTACCGTCAATGTCGCTGCAAACCAGTCTGATGTCCATGGCTGTCGTTCCCTTTCCGTTTTTTCTTATTTTACCACGGTTTTCCGCTGCGGAAAAGCCCCGGGCACGGCCTTTGCTTCCTTGTGCCGCTCAGCGCTTGGGCTGGTAGTGCACACTGGATACATTATAAATCGTGACAAAGGCCTTGGGGTCCTCGCGGTTGATGAAGTTCATCAGCTTCTGATACTCGCTTTTGTCCACGATGGTAATGATCTCGTTGTGCTTTTCAAAGTTGTATGCGCCGATGGCCTCGTACATGGTGGCACCGCTGTGCAGGTCGTTGATGATGAACTGCCGCAGCGCTTCTTCCTTTTCGGTAATGATGCACACCCGGCGCTTGATGCTGTTATCGAAGATGAAATGATCCAGCACGATGCCGTTGAAGTAGGTGCCGAGAATACTCAGCACCACGGTCTTTTTATCGTAGACAAGGGCGGCAGAGAGCGCCACGCACATGCCCGAAAGGGACATGGCCTTGCCCAACTCCATGTGCAGGTACTTATTCATGATCTTTGCCACGATATCCAGCCCGCCGGAGGATGCGTTGCGGTTGAACAGGATGCTCAGACCCACGCTGACCACCAGAATATAGCACAGCACATCCAGTTCCTGACTGCCTGTCATGGAGCCGAAATCCGGGAACAGCCGCTCGAAAAGCCCCAGAAACACCGGCAGCATCACGCTGGTATACACAGTTTTTGCGCCAAACTCCCTGCCGCAGGTGAAAAAACCGATGATGAGCAGCACGGTGTTCAGCACCATGGTAATAACCGAAAGCGGCAGCGGCACAAAATTAGAAAGCACGATGCCAAGGCCGGAAATGCTGCTGACGGATGTATGGCTGGGCACCAGAAAAAAATAGACCGCCGCCGCAATGATGGCGACAGCTCCGGTCAGGATGGCCGCCTCCTTTGCGATTGCGGGGTAGTTCAGCTTCTTGTTTGTCATTGTTGCTCCTCCAAGTTTTTGTTTTCCGCCTTCAGTATACCATGCTTTGCACTTGTAGGAAAGCACCGGGCGCAAAATAAGCAAGGCCGCCGCACAAAACACTGTGCAGCGGCCTTGCCACCTTATTAAAGCTCTTCTTCCGGGTCGCCGCGCTCCGGCATGGTGCGCATCTCCCGCACCAGCATGGCGCGCAGATGATACTTGCGCTGCTCCCGCTCGGTCTCCGAGTCGGTGCGCAGCTCCACCGTGCCATCGGGGCGGCTTTCGCCCGCGTACAACGGGATGCTCACCACAGCCTGTGTGCCTTTTTCGGGTGCAGGCTCCAGCTGTAAGCTCCAGTCCATCCGGCGGCAGCACTCCCGGCAGAGCAGCAGCCCCAGCTGTGCCCCGCCCAGAAAGCTGCGGCGGTTTTCCAGCGCGGCCTGCGCATCCTCGCCGGGCAGCCCGCAGCCATCGTCGGTGACTGTCAGCTGCCAGCCGCTTTCGGTGCGGCGCAGCGCGATGCAGACACAGCCGCCCTCCCGGCTGGCGCGCAGCGCATTGGAGAGCAGATGCAGGCACAGCAGCTCCGCATCTCGGCGGTCTGCCATTACGCAGCAGGCGGTGCAGCCGCCGTAGTCCAGCCGGATATCCACCCCAAGCTGCGCCCGGATCATATCAGACTGCGTTGCCACCTGCTGCAAAAGCTCGCACAGATCAATGGGGTACAGCTGCGGTTTTGCTTCCTCGTGCAGAAATTCCAGCAGGGTGATGGCCTCGCCGAGGGTGCGGTCCAGCTGCATGGCAGCGGTGTTGATATCCGCCACCGCCTGCCGGGTAGGCTCGTCTGCACCGATGCGGTCAAAATGCTGCTCCAGATATTCACAGTTGCGCCCGATCAGCGCCAGCGAGCGGAAGCAGACCTCCTCGACCCGCTTGCGCTGCTCTGCGGTGATAGACCGCATTTCTGTCCTTTGCTGCTCCATTGCTCTGCCTCCCCGGGCGATGCCATTTTTTCAACGGAACACCGCAGTGTTCCAACTGCCGCAGCCGTGCGCAAGCTTTACGGGCGGGTGGGCGGCGCTTTTTGCCGCAGCACAACATCCCTGACCGCGTAGATCAGCTTGCCGGTGGTGGGCTTGCCGCTGCCCAGCCTTGTATCGGCCTTAAAAGCCAGCCACGCAGGGGTCGGCTTTTCCTCCAGCTGATCCACCATCCGGCGGATGCCGCTTTCCACGGCAGCCACCGATGTATCAAACTGCTCGCTCACCGCCTGCAAGATCTCCTTGCGGATCGCCAGCTTCTGGCTGGTACTGCATACGATGCTGACCGCGCTGGAAAGATACCCGGCGTTGACATCCCCCTGCGGGATGCCCCACGCTGCATACAGCTGACTGCACCGCTGCTCCAACTGCCGGTTCTGCCGCCCGGACATCCGGTAAAGCTGCCACAGCAGCTTTTTCATCTCGGTGTCCTCTACGCAGTAGTACCCCTCGCGGATCTTTTGCAGCGCCGTGCCGCTGCTGCGGCCATAGTTTTGTACCAGCAGCATCGGCCGCTCCTTCAGCTGGTAAAACTGCCGGACAAACTGCTCCGCAGACAGATCCGTCAGTTCGCTGCAAAGCACAACAGCATCATAACGGGCACCCTGCCGCAGCTGTGTCAGCAGCTTTTTGCCGCTGCAAAAGCAGGTGCAGGCAATGGCGGTTCCCTCTTCCTGCAAAAAGCGCTTCTGGACGCGCAGTTCTTTCAGATCGTAGCTTGCAAGGGCGACTTGCAGTTGGGCTGTTCGCTCACTGTTCACGCCATGCGCCGCCTTTCCTGCCTAGCAGTTCGGCAGCTGTCAGGTCTGTGACCACATCCTGCCAGAGCTCCGGCTGAACTCCATTTTCACACAAGTAGCGCAGGAGCCGGTAACAGAACTCCGGCGCTGCCGCAATGTGCTGGCTGACCATCTGCTGTCGGCTGCCTACCCGGCACAGGGTCAGTCGGCAGCCCTGTGTACCCTCTACCTCCATGGCATACACCAGCGTATACGCCTGCTGCAGACCATCAATGGCAGAATACTGCCGGATCATGGGTGAAAATGTGCGTTCCATTTCAGTTCCTCCTTACTACAAGGGCTATGTTTTTACCTTGTTTATCAATTTATTTGCTATTGTATAAAACAGGAGAAACCGTTACAATCCTAAAGAAGTGTTGTTCCGACAGCCTTTCAGGTAATCTAACGCCGTTTTTTCGTTTTCTTTTTCTCCGGCGCAGCCCGTCTGTCAGCTTTAGAATATCACGTTCGGCCTGTAAATTCAACCGGTATCTTTTCCCACTTTTCCTTTTTGCCCCGTCCTTCCCGGCAAGACCGCCGCCCGGACGCAAAAGCGCCGCAGCTTCAACATTCCCGCAGGATGATTTCACGGTTTTTTCACATTTTTTTGCTAGACTAAATAGGATATTGTCTGCAAACGTTTCCTACTTTTAAACCACAGGCAGCAGCGCCCGGCGGCGCAGTACCGGAAAGGCACATTTATGCTCAAGCTCAAACAGATCAACAAAGAATATAAGACCGGCGAACTGGTGCAGCATGCACTGAACAACGTCAGCCTGAACCTGCGGGACAACGAATTTGTGGCCATTCTGGGCCCCAGCGGCTCCGGCAAGACCACCCTGCTGAACATCATCGGCGGTCTGGATCGCTACGACAGCGGCGATCTGGTCATCAATGGCATCTCCACCAAAAAATACACCGACCGCGACTGGGACTCCTACCGGAACCACACCATCGGTTTCGTGTTCCAGAGTTACAACCTGATCCCCCACCAGACCGTGCTGGGCAATGTGGAACTGGCACTGACCATCTCGGGCGTTTCCAAGGCCGAGCGCCGCCGCCGTGCCGCCGCTGCGCTGGAGCAGGTGGGGCTGGGCAACCAGCTGCACAAGCACCCCGGCGAGATGTCCGGCGGGCAGATGCAGCGTGTGGCCATTGCCCGCGCACTGGTGAACAACCCCGACATTCTGCTGGCAGACGAGCCCACCGGTGCACTGGACAGCGAGACCAGCATTCAGGTCATGGAACTGCTCAAGGAAGTGGCGCGGGATCGGCTGGTGGTCATGGTCACCCACAACCCGGAACTGGCCGAGCGCTACGCCACCCGCATCGTAAAGCTGAAGGACGGCGTGATCCGCTCCGACACCATGCCCTACGAACCCGAGGACGAGGCTGCTGCCGCAGCCCCCGTGCACCGGAACATGGGGCACTCCTCCATGTCCCTGCTCACCTCCCTCTCCCTCAGCTTCAACAATCTGCTCACCAAAAAGGCGCGCACCCTGCTTACCGCCTTTGCCGGTTCTATCGGCATCATCGGCATTGCGCTGATCCTTTCGTTGTCCAATGGTGTGAGCCGCTATATCAGCAACATGGAAAAATCCACGCTGGCGGCTTACCCGCTGCAGATCAGCAGCACCGGCGTGGATCTGACCAGCATGATGGACCCGGACACCTACACCAGCGTTTCGTCCAGTGCTGAACCTGCGCCGGAGGGCATGGTCACGGTGAACCAGCTGCTGGCTCAGCTGAACATCGGTGCCACCAGCAACGACCTGCGCTCGCTGAAAGAATATCTGGACAGCGATGCCTGCACCATCCGGGACAACGCCACGGTGGAATACGCCTACGCCGCTTCTCCCCTGATCTACCGTCAGAACCCGGACGGCACCGTGCAGAAGCTGAACCCGGACACCACCTTCTCCGATATTGCCAGTGAGAGCACCTCGGTGACCAGCATCATGACCTCCATGTCCAGCCCCTATGTGTTCTGCGAAATGGCCGAGACCCCCGCCCTGTACGAAGATCAGTACGACGTCAAGGCCGGTCGCTGGCCGGAAAAGTACAACGAACTGGTGCTGACCCTGAACGCAGACGGCAGCGTTTCGGACTATTCTCTTTACGCCATGGGTCTGCGGAATCAGGCCGAACTGGACAAAATTTTGCAGCAGTATGCAAAGAATCAGAAGATCGATCTGCCCACGGACTACGGCACCTATACCTATGACGATTTTCTTGGCATGACCTTCAAGCTTGTCAACAAGGCCGATTGCTATGTCTACGACACCGAGCACAAGGTCTGGCTGAGCAAGCTGAACGACGAAGCCTATATGCAGCAGCTGGTGGCCGACAGCGAGGAGCTGACCATTGTCGGCATCGTGCAGCCCAAGGCAGATGCCACCTCCGCCATCCTGCACAGCGGTCTGGACTACCTGCACGATCTGACCTATCATGTCATCGATCAGGCCGCCAACAGCGAGATCGTGCGTCAGCAGCTGGCAGACCCGGACATCAACGTGCTGACCGGTGAGCCCTTCGATGCTGCCGGCAACAGCATGCTGGATATCGCTTCCCTGTTCTCTGTGGACACGGACGCCCTCAAAGATGCTTTCCAGTTCGATACCAGTGCCCTGCACTTTGATCTGGACGGCGCATTCGACCTGACCGATGGCTCTTTTGACCTCGCCACTCTCATCGACCCTTCCAGTTTCAAGCTGGATCTCAGCGGGCTGCCGCTGCCGGACATGGAGATGGACATGAGTGAGCTGTTCGACGGCGTAGAGCTGAACATCTCTCAGGACGGCTTACAGGCGCTGATGAAAAAGATCCTGAACGGCTACAAGCGCTATATCATCAGCAACGGCCTGCTGAATCTGGACAAGATCGGCTTTTCCTCCTATATGAAAACCGAGGCCTTCCAGACGCTGCTGAACGAATCCATGGGCGACCTGCTGGACACCTCCGGGCTGGAGGAACAGTTTGCCGATACCCTCCAGCAGAATCTGCAGACCGTGATGGAGACCTACTCTGCCCAGCTGAGCGAAGCGCTGCAAGTCCAGCTCACCGCCGCTTTGCAGGAGCAGATGGGCCCCGCCATCCAGAAGCTGGCCGGACAGCTGGAGCAGAAGATCGCGCAGGCGATCCAGAGCAACATTGCACAGCTGAGCACGCAGGTGGAAAGCGCGCTCAAGATCGACCCCGCCGTGTTCCAGCAGGCCATTCAGATCAACATGACCGGCTCCGACCTGACCGAGATGATCAAAAACACCCTGCTCTCTTCCGCTTCCAGCTACGAAAAGATTTTGAGCGACATCGGCTATGTGGACTACGCAAAGCCCGATGGCATTTATATCTACCCCAACAGCTTTGACACCAAGGCGCAGGTGGTAAGCGAGCTGGACGCCTACAACGCCGCCATGCGGCAGCAGGGCGAAGAAGACAAGGTGATCCACTATACCGACATGGTGGGCACCCTGATGAACTCGGTCACCGAGATCGTGGGCATGGTCAGCAATGTGCTGGTGGCCTTTGTGGCCATCTCGCTGGTGGTGTCCTCCATCATGATCGGCGTCATCACCTATATCAGCGTTCTGGAACGCCGCAAAGAGATCGGCATCCTACGTGCCATCGGTGCTTCCAAGCACAACGTCTCGCAGGTGTTCAATGCCGAGACCTTTATCATCGGCCTGTGCTCCGGCGTGATGGGCGTGGTGCTCTGCCTGCTGCTGCTCATCCCCGGTAATATGCTCATCCACCACATCGCGGGCGATGTCAGCGTATCGGCCTCGCTGCCGCCGCAGGCTGCACTGATCCTGATCGTTCTGGCCACCCTGCTTACCATGCTGGGCGGTCTGATCCCCGCCCGCAGCGCCGCAAAGAGCAACCCCGTCAAGGCGCTGCGCTCTGAGTAAACTATTCCGCATCCTAATCCCTGCTGAACCCTGTGTGCAGCAGGGATTTTTGCATTCTGTCCCGGCTTGTGCTACAATAGAAAAAACTGATTTTCAAAGGAGCCTTCCCATGCCTGTCATTCACGAGATCACCGACCTTACCGCCCCGGAGCTGGACATCTACGCCCGGCTCACGCAGGCGCAGCTGCGCAACCGGCTGGAACCGGAAAAGGGCATCTTTATCGCCGAAAGCCCCAAGGTGATCGCCCGGGCGCTGGACGCCGGTTACCAGCCGCTTTCCCTGCTGATGGAGCGCAAGCAGATCACCGGCCCGGCACAGGAGATCCTGACCCGCTGCGGCGATGTGCCGGTGTACACCGCCGACCGGGAGCTGCTGGCACAGCTCACCGGCTTTGCACTGACCCGTGGCGTGCTGTGCGCCTTCCGCCGCCCTGCGCCCCGCACGGTGGAGCAGGTATGCGCCCACGCCCGCCGGGTGGCTGTGCTGGAAGGCATCGTGGATTCCACCAACGTGGGCGCTATCTTCCGCAGCGCGGCCGCGCTGAACATGGACGCCGTGCTCATTACCCCCTCCTGCTGCGACCCGCTGTGCCGCCGCGCGGTGCGGGTGAGCATGGGCACCGTATTTCAGGTGCCGTGGGCGCAGATCGGCTCTTCCCCTGCCGACTGGCCGGAAAACGGCAGCGCCCAGCTCCACGCACTGGGCTTCAAGACCGCTGCCATGGCGCTGAGCGACCGCTCGGTCAGCATTGACGACCCCGCCCTTGCCGCCGAGCCGAAGCTTGCCATCGTGCTGGGCACCGAGGGCGACGGGCTTGCTAACAGCACCATTGCCGCCTGCGATTACACCGTAAAGATCCCCATGTCCCATGGGGTGGATTCCCTCAACGTAGCCGCCGCCAGCGCCGTAGCCTTCTGGCAGCTCGGCTGCTTGTAAGTCCCCCGCTTGCGCTCTCCGAAATCGCTTGACAAACGCCCCAAAACGCGGTACACTATCAGCGTCATCAATATGGGCCTATAGCTCAGCTGGGAGTGCAAGCGTATCGCTTTTGTGCCCCACAGAGTTGTGGGCTTTAGAATGGGGAGTATGTCGGTTGGTCGCCCAACCGAGTCACGCCCCTAAATATGGGCCTATAGCTCAGCTGGGAGAGCGTTCGGTTCGCATCCGAGAGGTCAAGGGTTCGAATCCCTCTAGGTCCACCAATCTGCCGCATCGTTTTGTACGATGCGGCGTTTTTTATGCCTAAAAAACTTTGGCGGACCGTGCCGGGCTCCGAACCCTGAAGTCGGATGCGAACCGGGTGGGGTCATCCATGTACTTTTTGAAAATCCATCGGTTTCACGCTTCTTTCTTTGCATTTTGCAGAGTTCTGCGGGCAAGTGCATCGCTTTTATGCTCCCTTCTCGGAAATTCCTTCAAAAATTTCCGCACCATCGTAGGTTGACACAGCCTTGAGCTGTTCCACTTGGTTGAAGCTGGCGTTCAGTGTAATCGAGATCTCATAATCTTTTCGGACGCGAATCTCCTTAATGAACTGCTGCAAGATAGCGCGGCGTTCATCGTGGTTGGCGGTGTCGTACACATCCGCCCATGTAAACAGCTCGTTGCAGATGTAGTTGC
>ERZ1026780.1774-NODE-1774-length-13544-cov-19.842983_pt1 | contig 13544 bp, 14 predicted proteins | sample MGYA00380126_ERZ1026780 | MGnify/ENA primary metagenome ERZ1026780 (study PRJEB33269, sample SAMEA4719762) | human gut metagenome | biome: human-associated habitat; feature: organic feature; material: feces | place: Cameroon | collected 2013-10 ... | reverse complement strand
AATCTATCGGCACAGTATCGCAAAAGGTATTGACCGCACAGCTTCGTGATATGGAGGCAAACGGGCTTGTGCACAGAGAGGTGTATGCCGAGGTTCCGCCGAGGGTGGAATATTCCTTGACGGAATTAGGTCAAAGCCTCAAGCCGATACTTGACTCTATGTGGAGCTGGGGCGAAGATTACAAAAACAGCGTAACAGAAAACTAAAACTTTTTTGCGACAACAAAATGACAACAGGAATTATGATACACCGTAATTCTTGGATAATCTAAGTAATCACGATAATCAGAGCTAAACGGTCTATACAAAATCGTTTAGGTCACGGTCTCAGGGAGCGAGCAGGAATAATCCAAAAGGCCGAAAAGCCTTGCAAATGCTGGACTTTTGCGTTACGGAATTGCCGCGTGACAACAAAATAACAACATTTTTGATTAAACAAGAATAGGCGCTATATGATTTCTGTCAAAAATTCATATAGCGCTTTTGTGACTTTAATATTTTCAAATCATTTAGATTGTCCATCATTCCTGGCTTAACATGCTGTACCACAGCAATTATTTATTATCTGTTATCCGTCATTGCCGTTTTCCGTTTAAACCTCAATGCCGCCGATTACAGCAGCAAGCACGGCCTTAACGGTGTGCATACGGTTTTCCGCCTCCTGAAACACAACCGACTGCGGGCCTTCAAAAACCTCATTGCTCACTTCCATCGAGCTTCGGCCGAATTTATCGCATTTTTCTTTCCCTATTACAGTGTTTCTGTCATGATATGCCGGCAAACAATGCATGAATATGGCATCGGCCGATGCATTTTTCATAAGTGCCGAATTTACCTGATACGGAGCAAGCACTGCAATGCGCTCCTCCCATACCGAATCCGGCTCCCCCATCGATACCCAAACATCCGTATAAACCACCTGCGCACCTCGCACCGCTTCCGTCCGGTCTTCACAAAAGCGCAGCGTTCCGCCGGTTTGCCGCGCAATTTTCTCACACTCGGAAACAAGCGCGACATCCGGAAAATAACCTTTCGGAGCGCCGAGAGTAAAATGCATCCCCATCTTGGCACACCCCACCATCAGTGAGTTGCCCATGTTGAAGCGCGCGTCCCCAATATATGTAAAATGCATTCCCTTAAGCCCGCCGAAATGCTCCTTCACCGTTAAAAAATCCGCCAGTATCTGTGTAGGATGAAATTCATCTGTTAAACCGTTGAAAACCGGCACGGAGGAATACTTCGCCAGTTCTTCCACTGTACTTTGCGCATACCCTCTGTATTCAATGCCTTCAAACATTCCGGAAAGCACACGCGCCGTATCCGCAATGCTTTCTTTTTTTCCGATCTGAGAACCGGAGGTATCCAGAACGGTAACTCCCATACCTAGATCCCTTGCCGCCACTTCAAAAGCGCACCTTGTGCGCGTGCTGGTTTTTTCAAAAATCAACGCCAGGTTCTTTCCTTCACACAAACGGTGCGGAATGCCGCTCTTCTTTTCCTCTTTCAGTTTTGCCGAAAGATTAAGCAATGCTTCTATTTCTGACGGTTCAAAATCAAGCAATTTTAAAAAATCCCGCCCCTTTAATACACTCATACATCCTCCCGTTTGTACATAGATTCCCGGCAATACGCATGTTTCGCCGCATAAATGTTCAATATTTGTCAAACGCCGAACGGAAAACGGCGCAGCGCAGTCCTCCGTAAGCCTTACACTTTTCGCAAAGCTATTGGAAACGCAAAATGCCGCCGCGCCGCTGCTCATGGTTATAAAATATGTTTTTTCATAATTTCAGGAATTCCCGCATGTCCGCAATTTGTTTTCGTACAGAAAGCGTTGATGTTCCGCCTTCGCTTATGCGTTTCTCCACGCATACGGAAAGGTCAATTGCGCTGTATACCGATTCATCAAACAACTTGCTGAAATTACGGTAAACCTCAATATCCAAGTCCTCCAGCACCTTGTCATGCGCAATGCAATAAGCAACCAGCTGTCCGGATATCTTATAAGCGCTGCGGAACGGCTCTCCCTTTTTTGTCAGATAATCTGCCACATCGGTCGCATTTATGAACCCCTTTTTAGCCGCACTCAGCATATTTTCAGGTTTTGCGCGCATGCCCTTTATCATTCCGTTAAATACGCCAATACACGCCTTTACCGTATCGCAGGCATCAAACACGCTTTCCTTATCCTCCTGCATATCCTTGTTGTACGCAAGCGGCAGCCCTTTAAGCACCGTCAGCAGCGCTATCAGATCGCCATACACCCTACCTGTTTTTCCGCGCACAAGCTCCGCCATGTCCGGGTTCTTTTTTTGCGGCATAACAGACGAACCGGTAGTAAATGCATCCGAGAGCTCCACAAAGCCGAACTCCCAGCTGCTCCAAAGAACGATCTCTTCGGAAAAACGGGATAGATGCATCATGATAATCGCAAGTGCTCCCAAAAGCTCCGCACAAAAATCCCTGTCTGATACAGCGTCTATGCTGTTTGCGGAAACAGCTGTAAAGCCAAGCGCCGCCGCTTCCGCTTTTCTGTCTATCGGATATGTAGTCCCTGCAAGCGCGCAGGAGCCTATCGGGCACACCGACATTCTGCTGCGGCAGTCCTCGATTCTGCCTATGTCTCGCCGGAACATCGCAGCATATGCCATAAGGTGGTGTCCGAATGTAACGGGCTGCGCCCGCTGAAGATGCGTATACCCCGGCATGATGGCCGCCTGATAGCATTCCGCTTTATCCGTAACCGTACCGATCAATTCTTTAATTGCAGAAAGGATACCATCCGTTTCATCCATAAGATACATTCGCATATCCAAGGCAACCTGATCGTTCCGGCTGCGTGCCGTATGCAGCTTTTTGCCGGCATCTCCGATGCGCGCTGTCAGTACCTCTTCTACAAACATGTGTATATCCTCGCAGGAGGAATCAAATGCGAGTTTACCGCTTTCCAAATCAGCAAGAATTCCGTTAAGACCGCCTATAATCGCGTCAGCTTCGTCCGCCCCTATGATCCCTTGGGCGGAAAGCATGGCCGCATGTGCCATGCTTCCTTTTATATCCTGCCGAAACATCCTGCTGTCAAAACCGATAGATGTATTGAAATCGTCCGCGATCCGATCGGTTGCCCCATCGGTCCTTCCCGCCCACATTTTAGCCATAAATACCGTCCTTAGTCCTTAATACTATTTCAGTCCGTTTTTCGCCTTCATCTTTGCATACACCTTAGTGGAAAGCCCGTACAAATTGATAAACCCTGTTGCATCGGCCTGATTGTAAACATTATCTTCATCAAATGTAGCAATTTCCGGGTCATACAGTGAGTATGGCGATGTTACACCCGCATTTATTATATTGCCCTTGTAAAGCTTCAGCTTCACATCACCGGTCACGGTTTTCTGAGTGGTTTTTACAAACGCAAGTATCGCTTCGGTCAACGGAGTAAACCACTGTGCGTTATATACGATTTCCGCCAGCTTCTGTGCAATCAACGCCTTGTAATGCGATGTTTCTTTATCAAGACAAAGTGTTTCAAGAATTTCATGCGCCTTATACAAAATCGCGCCGCCGGGAGTTTCATATACACCGCGGCACTTCATGCCCACCAAGCGGTTCTCCACAATATCAAGCAAGCCGATTCCGTTTTTTCCGCCCAATTCATTCAGCTTCGAAATTAGCTCCACTGCCCCCATTTCCTTGCCGTCAATCGCAGTAGGAACACCTTTTTCAAAATGCACCGTCACATAAGTCGGCATATCTGGAGCCAGCTCAGGCGAAACTCCCATTTCCAAAAAGCCCGCCTTATTATAATGCGGCTCATTTGCCGGATCCTCAAGATCCAACCCTTCGTGCGATAAATGCCATATGTTTTTATCCTTGGAATAGTTTGTTTCACGGTTTATCTTCAGCGGTATATTGTGCGCCTCTGCGTAATCAATTTCCTCCTCGCGGGATTTTATGCTCCATTCGCGCCACGGAGCAATAATAGTCATATCAGGTGCAAGCGCCTTTATGGCCATTTCAAAGCGAACCTGATCATTTCCTTTTCCGGTACACCCATGGCATATTGCATCAGCCCCTTCCGCAAGTGCAATTTCCACTATTTTCTTTGCGATCGGCGGACGCGCAAACGCAGTGCCCAGCATATAATTCTCATACAGCGCTCCCGCCTGCACGCAGGGAAACACATAATCGGTAAGGAATTCCTCGGTTATATCTTCAATATATATCTTGGAGGCGCCGGTCTTCAGTGCTTTTTCTTCAAGCCCCTCAAGTTCGTCAGCCTGTCCTACATTCGCCGAAACGGCTATTACCTCCGGGTTATTATAGTTTTCCTTCAGCCACGGAATGATAATGGAAGTATCCAATCCGCCGGAATATGCAAGCACTACTTTTTTTATTTCCTTCGTTTTCATCTCAGTCTCCTCCGTTCAAACTCTATCTGCTATCTGTGTGTATAATTATGCACCATAAACGCATTATTGTCAAGCAAATATTCATAAAAATGCATATTTATTAATTCGGATTGATATATATACACAGCAACTTATAAATGCTGACAACAGACAGCCGCACGCGCCTTTCCTGCCGCGTCCTCCGCCGCACAAAAATCAACAGCCGATTGTCCGGGCTTAACGCCTTATATCCCCCTCATAAAGCGTTAATTATTGCAAATTAACATTAAAAAAACATAGCCCCTTGAACCGTTCCATTCAAAGGGGTTATGTACACATTAATTTTGCCGCCAAATTTGATGCAAACTTTATATATCGGCCCGCAGATATTCATTTTGCCCAAACTGAAAGCTTGTATATTATCGGGTTTTGTTTAACCGACGCTCTCCGCTCGGCTTTTCTTTATGCTTATGTATCATTCATCACAGGCAAAAGTCTCCTCATCAAAAAAGCCTTGTGCATAATTATGCACTATTCCTTCAAGCATGAAGCCATGCCGGCCGTCATTACGGCCGATATAGATGATTACTTTTATGCGTTATTGTCACAGCGCCGCGCCTTTTTTCGGAATGAACATGCGGCTCATATCCGCATGCTCCAGCTTCAGCAGCCCGATTTTTTTGTCAAGGCCGCCCGCATATCCCGTCAGGCTCCCGTTTGTGCCCACCACACGGTGACACGGAATAATGATGGAAATTTCATTGTGACCCACCGCCCCGCCGACCGCCTGCGCCGACATTTTCTCAAGCCCCATGTTCTTCGCAATCTCCTTTGCAATATCTCCGTATGTAGCAGTGGTACCGTAAGGTATCTGCAAAAGAAGCTTCCACACGGCACAGCGAAATTCCGAGCCGATAGGATGCAGCGGCGGAGTAAAATCCGGCTCTTTTCCGGCAAAATAGATATCCAGCCAGCGTGCAGCCTCTGAGAGAACAGGCGTTTCCTTTACCTCTCGCTCCTGCGGAAGATTATCAGCATAGTATTTTTCTCCGTCAAACCACAAGCCCGTCAAACCGATTCCGTCCGCTGCCAGCAAAATGCCTCCAAACGGCGAATTATAATGCTTAATACAAGTCATTTTCTATACCTCTAAAAACAGCCCGAGCCGAAACAACAAATCACACTTGCCGCTCAGCCTTCTTCTTTTCCGATTTTTTAGGTTTGCAGTCCTTCATTTCAGGAATTGCTCCCCCGGCCACCGCCCATAAGTAAAGGCTTGCCACGCTTCCGTACGGACTGAAGCGACGGCGGTATTTTTCAAACAGCTTACGATTAATTTCACGATGCCTGTAAACCATCCGAAGACCTCGCTGAACGGCAAGGTCATCATAGCTGAAAACATCAGGACGCTTAAGGCAAAACAGCAAAATCATTTCCGCCGTCCAAACACCTATGCCCTTAAGCCGGCTCAGCTCCTGTACGGCAGCTGCATCATTCATATGTTCAACAGCCTCAAGGTCAAAAGCGCCTTCATGAACCTTTTGCGCAAAATCAGTAATGTACTCCGCCTTACTGAATGTCATGCCCAGCGATTGCAGCCTTTGAGTTCCTGCATTGCAAACTGTTTGCGCATTTATCTCTCCGAGTGTTTCCTGCATGCGCCGCCAAATTGTCGCCTGTGCCTTAGTTGAAATCTGCTGCCCAATTATATGATGAATAACCGAGGAAAAAAGCTCCGCGTCCGTCTCCCTGTAAATATGACCTATGCAGTCTATCACCTTACGAAGTCTTGCATCCTTTTGTCTTAAATAAGATATTTCCTTTTCTCCGTATTCAAAATACATCCCGCCGACACCTGATTTACGATTAATAGTTTAAGTTATTATAGCATAGCGCTATCTAAATAACAATCCCGAAACGCATGCTTAATATGCTTAAATTATTGCTCCGTATTAATAAATACCCGTATACTTTACCGATAATCGGTCTGCCGTCCATCTGAATCGGCTATATAAAAACAATCCCCTGTTCGGGGATTGCTTAATGCTTATTTAAAATTTAACGACGCTTCAGCCGCTAAAACAGATACCGGCTTTACGACGGAAATGCATAGTGATACACATTGCCGGGTTCCATTCCGCCGCGCGCCTGCAAAAGCTGCGGAACGGTCACAAAGGTATAACCCTCGCTCTCCAAACGCAGTATCATTTCTTTTGCAGCAGCAACCGTAGTGGGATAAATATCATGCATAAGCACTATGGCTCCGTCACGAATACTGTATGGACTGTTCTTGTCAAAGGCAACCTCCAGTATTTTGTCCTTATCGCGGCTCTTCCAGTCCAAAGTATCCACGCGCCAAAGAATTATTGACATTCCCATCTCTTTGCAGGCCTGTTTAACAAGCGCGTTCGTGCTTCCTCCCGGCGGTCTGAGAAGCACGGGATACGCTCCCGTAGCTTCCTTTATAATTTCATTGCACTCAGAAACCGCCTTTTTTATTTCCTCTACACTGCCGAGATTTTTAAGGTTTTTATGCTGATCGGAATGATTACCGACCACATGCCCCTCCGCCGCCATTCGTGCAAGAATGTCTTTATGTTTTTTAGCATTTATTCCTATAACGAAAAATGTTGCCTTAACATTGTGTTCTTTAAGAAAATCCAATAGCTCCGGCGTAGTGCGCGAGCCCGGGCCGTCATCAAATGTCAGAGCTATCAATTTTTTTTTTGCCAATTCACCGTTTTGCTGCTGCTTTGCTTCCAAACGCCTGTTGAGCTCGTTTATCTGCGCCTGCAAAGCCTCTTTATCGGCATTGGCTTTTTCAAGCTCTTTCTGCAGGCGCTCAATCTCTTCCTTGAGCGCATTGACATCGGATTGTTCAAGCTGCTTTTCAAGCTCCGATATACGCGCCTCCTGCTGCGCATTTTTGTCATTAAGCTCCTGCGCGGCACGCTTGGCTCCGGTGAGCGAAAGCGCAAAACCGGTAAGCGCCAGCACAAGGCATACAGCAAGCGCAATAATGGTAACTGTCAGCGAAGTATTATTACGCCTGCGGCGGATATTCCGTTCATATTGTCCGTATCCCATATACTTTCATTCCCCATAAAACAAAAAATGAGTTTTAATAATTAAACTCGACATTTTCGACATTACTATTCTATCATAAAAAGCATTAATGTCAAATAAAACACGGCCTTGTAATGCGAAATAGTTGTAATATTTATATGGCTTCCGTTTCTTACTAACAACCTCGACACCTGCAAAGCAAAAAAGTGCTTGACTGACTGTTCAATGTGGTATATAATACGCAGTGTTAAGACATCGCGGGATGGAGCAGTCCGGTAGCTCGTCGGGCTCATAACCCGAAGGTCGTGAGGTTCAAATCCCACTCCCGCAACCAACAAGTAGCACCGAAAAAGATATCGGGGCTGAAAACCCAGAAACCACAACGGTTTCTGGGTTTTTTCATGCCGATTTTTAAGGTGGAATTCAAAAGATATCATTTCCCCAAATCGACCTTTGGGGAGGACTTGAACTAAATTCATAGGATTTTAGGGGCAGATTTTACGATTGATTTCGTAAGGTCTGCCCCTTTTTTCATTTTTTAAATTGTTAAATGTTTGTGTTCTCGGAGGCTGCGCATAAATTGTATGCGCAGCCTCTTTTTTCGTATATAGCGCATTATGAGCGTTGATATAAATCTGATAACGAAAGGAGTGGTGTATATGATTGCAGCGAAGACAGCAACTCAAAACAAAATTCAGGAGGTAAAGAAAGATGAATGATTGGGAACGATTACACAGACAGGCTGAGAAATATAAACAGTCATATCCCCCGGGAACAAGAGTAATGCTGCTTAATATGAACGACCCATATTCTCCAGTTGAAAGCGGTATGCGCGGAACGGTTCAGAGTGTGGATGATATCGGTCAACTCCTAATGAAATGGGATAACGGCAGAGCGCTTGCGCTGATCCCCGGCGAAGACTCATTCCGTCGATTGACACAGGAAGAAATCGACCGGGAGTTACAGGAACAAGCTCAGGAACAGACTATCAGCGAACAATCTATGTAAATGTGAGGTGAAGCAGAAATAACAGGACGGATGCCCTATGGCAATCCCATTCATTGATTTGTGTTCGGGTATCGGCGGTTTTCATTCCGGACTCGTAAATACAGGTCATTACAGATGCGTCGGTCATGCAGAAATTGATAAGAACGCAGAAAAAGCGTATAACGCCATTTACGGAGAAGAAGGAGGTTTGAATTATGGCGATTTGCGAACAATCAATCCAAGGGAACTCCCCCACTTCGACCTGCTTTGCGGCGGATTTCCTTGCCAAAGCTTCTCGGTTGCGGGACGGCGTCTCGGTTTCAGAGATACAAGAGGAACTGTCTTCTTTGAAATTGCCCGAATCCTTGCAGAAAAACGGCCTCCATTTTTACTCTTGGAAAATGTCCTCGGTCTGTTATCGCATGACAGCGGCCGGACGCTTAATACCATCTTCTCCGCGCTTGTTGAAATGGGGTATAATCTCGAATGGATGGTGCTTAACAGCAAATACTTCGGAGTCCCACAACAGCGAAGGCGGCTGTATATTGTCGGATATCTTGATCCGAGATGTGCCGGAAAGGTATTTCCTCTCAGCGGCTGCAATGCGAAAAATCTTAAGCAACTTATACCGGGACCGCAGGGCCAAAGAGTCTACGAAACAGACGGAATAGCCTGTACGCAGTGCGCAGGCTCAGGCGGTTGGGGCGGCAAAACCGGATTATATTTTATCGATATGAACGCTGATCCGGTCATTACTGATGTTGCCCGATGTATAACCGCAAGGCAGGATTCCGGAGTAAGCAATCACAGAGGCGAACACTCTGCGGTTCTTATCGAAGACGCGCCGAGAGCAATACTGACGCCCGACAGAGAAACTGTCCGTCAGCAGGGCCGCCGTATGAAAGAGCCGAATGAAGCCATGTTCACGATAACCGCACAGGATAAGCATGGAATTTACCATAAAGGAAGAATCCGCAAACTTATGCCTATTGAATGTTGGCGGTTGCAAGGTTTCTCGGACGAACAATTCTATAAAGCACAGGCAACCGGTCTGAAAGACGGTCACCTATATAAAATGGCAGGTAACGCAGTCAGCGTACCTGTCATTTCTGCTATCGGGCAAAGACTATATGAAATAAACCACGAATTTGAAATTGTAAAGGAGTAGCCATTATGCCTAACCATATTATAAACACTATCCGGTTAACGGGAGATCGGGAGAAAATAAATGAACTGCTCGAATCAGTTAAGGATAACAGGTTCGGAATCGGCTCACTTGATTTCAACAAAGTCATTCCCATGCCGGAAAGTTTGCAGATTGAAACGAGTTCCTCTATGGAACGAGGTTTAAAAGCCTACAAAGAGTTTGTCGACATCTGCACTTTTGATGGCGCAAATAAGGATATGGACTTACTTAATATCCCGGAAGACAAGGAAAACATTTTTCTTCGTATGCGCAAAGATGTTAAGAGAGAGGAATGGGAACTCGGCCGTCAGGCTTTCCGCAACGAAGTAATGTACGGCGCGCCAAGTTGGTATGATTGGTCAATAAAGAATTGGGGAACAAAGTGGAACTCCTACGGCTATGACAACCTTGACCGTTCGGACATTGCTGAAAATCCCGAGTTTTCGTTCTACACCGCTTGGAGTGCTCCCCACCCCATTATCGAAAAACTCGCGGAAAGATATCCCAAGGTTTCATTTGAACATGAATGGGCAGATGAAGATATCGGAATGAACTGCGGCAGAAAGACTTACGAACACGGCGAGTGTACCGACACTTATTACCCCGAGGCAAAAGAAGCGGAAATATTCGCAAATAACCTTTGGGGATACGAAACCGATACTGAAATGACGGAGGAACAAACATTATGAGCATTAAGAAAATCGATAAGAATGAACTCCGTGGGTATGAAGGAAAAGAAGGTCTTATCCTTCAGGGATGCGGCGGGAATCCACAGGAGTGGGTTGACGGAATCAATGACCTTTTTACCAAGGAAGGAATCCTTCTCGACGGGACAAAATTCTCAGACGATAACTGTGCCGTCTTTGAAAATAACGGATTGACCTGTCTGCTCTATGAGTTTAACGATGATACGAAAGTGGATATCGGCAAACTCGCCATGTGGCGAATCGGAACTCATTCGGATTTAGGCGGAACCTGGCTGTCTGATTATGTTGAAAATAAGTTAGGCGGATTCGGTCTTACAGGAACAAAGAAGCCCGACTGCCCGCTTATCGGACAGAACGGTAATATTTTCAATCTTATGGGGATTGCCGCAAGAACACTGCGGCAAAATGGGCTTGCAGAGCAATCAAAGGAAATGACCAAGCGCATTACAGATACCGCGCAGAGTTATGACGAGGCACTCGGTATTATAGGCGAATATGTCAATATAACCTCGGTTGATGATTACAGCGAGGATATGGATGCCGGAATGGAGATGCGCTATGATTGAAATGCTGTTTTTTCTCATCGGAATGGTACTCGGCGGACTTGTTGCCTTTGTTATTCTCTGCTGTTTCCAACTTCATAGGATTAACCGATATGAAGCGCAGCTACAGAGATTAAAGGCACAACTCTCAGCGCGGGACACAAACTAAATAAAAATAAATGAAATTGAGGCCGTTTGCGTGTGTAAACACAAGAACGGTCTGTTTTTGTATTATAACGCAACTGCCTCCCGAAAGGAGGTCGGTTATATTGTCCGGTTCTGTAAGTCCACTGCCGTGGACAGGAAGCAAAGGCTGTATTTACACAACAATTGACGCTTTCATGCCGCCCCACAAGACTTATGTGGAAGCGTGTATGGGAAGCGCCGAAGTATTTCTGAGAAAAAAGCCCGTTGAAAGAGAAATCATCAATGATTACAACGGTGATTTGGTGAAATTCTTTCGTGTATTACAGCAAAATGAGAAGCTTGCTTAATGTCGGTATTTTACTGACAGATGACAACCTTATCTTAAGGAAAGCAAAAGAACTGTATATTCGTGACAGAGTACTTACATCCGCAGAGTTGTTATCTTGGTTTGAAAACTGTGACCCGCGCAATATAGAATATAAAATGCTGGCAGTCACTTTGAGCGAATTCGGTGATATCGATTTGTCATCTTCGTTTTTCGATACTTTGAGAGAGGATTATGAAGGAATCGTTTTTGACAATTGGTTCAAGAAAAAAGCGCGCAACAAGGAAAAAGCGTATGTTTTCAAAAATGAAGCTGGGGTACTGCAAGGCTTTTTATATCTCAAAGACGAGTATGCCGATGAACCCGATTACCTTAAAGTAACACCGCATCTCACACCCAAACGCCGAATGAAGGTCGGAACATTTAAAATTGAACGCACCGGGTTCCGACTGGGCGAACGCTTCTTGAAAATTATTTTTGATAACGCAAGGATTCGCAAGGTCGATGAAATTTATGTTACTCTTTTTGAAGATAAGCGTGAAGGTGTTAAGCAACTGAAAGCATTGATGGAAGAATGGGGATTCCGTAAATATGGATATAAGTCCAACGGAGAGCTTGTTCTTGTAAAAGCAATGGACACCTATAATGCTCAAGAAACCCCAAAATTCAATTATCCGACTCTCAAGCCCAGCAGCGATTGTTATTTTCTTCCGATATATGCCCAGTATCACACCGACCTGTTTCCCGATATGATATTGAAAAATGAGGATATGCATCTATACGAAGAAAATAAAGCTCATCGATATGCATTGGAAAAAATATACCTTTCAGGTTCATACGATGCACCTGCTAATCCTGGAGATCTATTCGTAATATACAGAATAGCAGATAGAGATCCCAAAAAGTACAATTCGGTCGTAACCGGCATTGCCATTATCGAAAGTATATCTCAAACACAAACCGTTGATGAGTGTGTGGCTCTATGTAAAAACCGTTCTGTATTCACCGAATCAGAAATTCGAGAAATGCACAAGAACCGCCCGATTGTTATAAAACTTCTCGATTATATGCCCTTTACAACGAAAGTAACATTGGATCAATTGCGTAAACGTGGAATAATAGACCAATATTCCGGGCCCCGCCCATTCAGCAAAATTACGAAAGAACAATTTGACATCATATTTAAATTAGGAACGGAGGTATGATCATTATGAAAAGAAAAATACTGATATCTATAAACCCCGAACACGTACAAAATATTATCGCAGGCATAAAGAAGTATGAATATCGCAAAATTGCAGCCAAGCAAGATATATCATCCATCATAATTTACGAAACAACACCCATCAAAAGAATTGTTGCAGAAGCTGAAATTATTGATGTATTGGAACTTCCACCCGAGGAACTTTGGAATCAAACCAAAAATGAATCGGGTATCAGCAAGGCATTCTTCGATAAATACTTTGATAACAGAACGGTAGCCTATGCATATAAACTCGGAAAAATCAGAGTATATGACACTCCCAAAACATTAATGGATTACGGCGTTAAAGCAGCACCGCAATCATTTGTATATGTGTAATTATGAAGTGTATTTTCTGCGGAAGTGATTCCTCGTCATCAAGTAGCGTTGAACATATTGTTCCAGCATCGTTTGGAAATACTACTATTATTTTACTCAAGGGTGTTGTGTGCGATAAGTGTAATAACTATTTTGCACGAAAGATTGAATCTCCGTTTCTTAATTCCGAGGCGGTTCTCCAATTAAGACAAGAACTTGAGATTCCGAATCGTGATGGGAAAGAGGTAAATCGATTTGCCAATTTGCCCACCAAAAATATAATGCAAATTTCTCAAGATATACATCTTGTAATGTCGCAAGAAGACAAAACCGAGGAAGAAGTCGAGAGAGCTGTATTTGAATATCAAAAATATCTAAAAAGAACAGACGAGATACTTGTAAAACCCGACTATAATTTGTCTCGACTTTTAGCGAAAATGGCTATTGAAGCTTTTGCATACAAATGCCTTGATGACGGTGATGTGCTCGACTACATAATTGAGGAAGAGGCATTTAAAAAGATCAGAGAATACGTTCGTTATGGTGGAAATATCATATGGGAGTACCATGCCCGGAGAATTTACTGATGTGCGATAAAGAAGTAATAGAAGTGTAAAAAATTTTGCCGTTCCT
>ERZ1026780.1771-NODE-1771-length-13555-cov-6.989481_pt1 | contig 13555 bp, 10 predicted proteins | sample MGYA00380126_ERZ1026780 | MGnify/ENA primary metagenome ERZ1026780 (study PRJEB33269, sample SAMEA4719762) | human gut metagenome | biome: human-associated habitat; feature: organic feature; material: feces | place: Cameroon | collected 2013-10 ... | reverse complement strand
CGAACCCCGGACCGACCGGTTATGAGCCGGTTGCTCTAACCAACTGAGCTAATGGCCCTCGTTGCTTAACAACGCTCAAATATTCTACCAAATAAAAACAGAAAAGTCAATACAAAATTAAACTTTTTCTTATTTATTTTCTGCGTTATATGGAAAAATTGCTTATTTTGCAGGAATGAAAAGTCAGAAGGAATTTATCTTGGCTGCAGGGGAAACGGAATGATGTCGCACCAAATTGGGTTTTATCAGAATCCCTCGGTGCGGCAAGATTCGGAAAACGCACGATTCGTAGGTGACTATGACCGCTGCGACCAAATAGACCTGTGTGCTCAGTGACTTAGGGTGAAATAAAATCACCATGGCGGCGTTCTCACTATGTGGTGATTTTGTTTCACAACGCTGTGATAACAACAGTCACATTTGGCGACATGATATGAGCAACACGTCATACACTTTGTCCTTTTCTGCACTTATCGTAGGGGCGCGATGCCCACTGCGAAATGTTCTTCTTTGGTTCTCGTAGCACTTCCAATATTTCGAGGCAAGAAAAACGACCGCCCCAAGCGGAGCGGCCGAAATATTATTTAGATGTACCAAATCCAACCGAAGAGAACGATGATAATGAACCATTGTGCACCTGAATAATCAACATTAACGTTGCACTTGTCCGTCACAATGTTTCCGTAACTGTCGGTAACGGTGCAGGTAATTGTTGCATTACCCTTCTTTGCACCGTAAATCTTGCCGTTTTCATCAACCGTTGCAACTTTTGTATTAGATGATGAATACTTCACCGTGTATTTTGCACCCTTGTCAGCTGTAATTTCGGGCGAAAGCATATATGTCGATTTGTAGTTGACCGTAGCATTGTGCTCGATTTTGACATCTTCAACGACTGCTTTTGTTTCAGCATTCTTCGTCCAGTGTGCATAAACGGTTGTGTTTGCCGTCACCTTTGTCGAGTCGGTAATCTTTGTTCCGCCGTTTGCTGCTGTGTACCAACCGTCGAAGGCATAACCCGAGCGAGTCGGAATCGGAAGAGAACCGATTGAAGGATTTGCATACTGTGCATAAAGTGTTACGCTTGCGTTTGCACTGTATGTTGTGCCTGCATTGTATGCCGTACCGCTTCCGTTTGCTGCTGTGTTCCAATTTGTAAAGGTCTGCGAAACAGTCTTGCTTGAAGAAGAAACATTTCCGCCGTTAGCATTGTATGTAACAGTAAAGCTCTTGCCTGTCGGCTTGTTTGTTGTAAGGGTAAGATTTGTATTATGAGTTTTTGTCTGACTTGCAATCGAGCCAGTTCCACCGTTCACGTTGTAGGAAACAGCATAAGTTTTTAATGGCTCACTAATGGTAAACCAATCTGAATATGTCATATTAAAATAGTTTGCATATTTTGCATTTACAACCGCAACAGAAATTCTATATTTTCCTTTTTCCGAAAGTGTAAAAGAATAGCCGGATTTCACATTATACTTTTCAAGAATAATAGTATTATTTCCATCATATACTCTAATATCATATTCACGTTTATCATATAATCCATTTGTCGGAACACTTGACCATGAAGCTGTCACGTTTTTATAATTAACCGAAACACTTACATTAGTTGATGAGGGCGCTGATGGTTTAGAATAAATTACTCCATCCTTTGTCAGATGGTAAATACTAAAAAGCTGAGCAGAAGTGTCGTAATTGGTGTACAGTTGTACATTTGTTCCGGGATCATCACTATTATCACTGCAATCTAAACATAAATCCGTATATGACGTTTTTATTTTATATCCTTCGCCGCTTTGGATAATGTACCATCTCTGTGCCGTAACACCGCTATCTGCCATTGTTCCAACATTTGTTCCTTTCTCTGTTCCCCAATTACATGCATCCATGCATTCATTATTATATTCATTACTTATTTTATAACTATTATCGCTTTGTCTTATGAAATGCCAAATTTGCCTTGGATCATTACTATCGTTTCCATCTGCAGCTATCTGAACATTTCCTGTTTTTGAATTCTCTAAATGTTTCCAGCTGTTCATCTTTATTATATACGCATAAAAGTCATCGCCCAAATTTGCATAGTTGGTTGTATCAACTACGTTATTAAAATTGGGATGTATACATCCCCAATACGGGGAGCCATCGCCTGCTTTTAAGGAGGTGTATGATCGTCCTGTTAATCTTTGAACATAATGTCCCGACCAGTTTTGGTGCCACGTTACAGTTTCCGACTCATAAATTGCAACGTGACCGTTTCCCGAACCGCCGGCATAAACAAGAATATCTCCTTTTTGCGGAGTACCTCCCTTGAATCTTTGCCAGCCCGACGGCAACGCATTGGTTGAATATTTATTTGCATTTCCTCCCGGAGTGGTAACGCCTAAGTACGCATAGTAATATGCTATCAAGTCAACACATTGTGCACCATAAGCTCCGTCATAGTCTAAGGATTTGCCGTTGACTGTCCATAGCCAGCTTATCGCCTCATCAGCCGTGTGATTTGCAGCACTTACTTTAACCGTGGCAATCGGCGCAACGCCTACAAGCATCATTGCTATAAGCAATGCCGCAAGGATTTGTTTGAAGTTTTTCTTCATTTTAAATCGTCCTTTCCAAAATCAAAATAAAAAGTAATTATATTAACTTTCCAAAAAAGATTTTAACCTATTTCAGGTTAAAAGTCAATACCCTGAAACAGGTTAATGTATAATTTCTCTGAGGTGAGAAAAATGTACAGACGAATTCGTGATCTCCGTGAGGACAGAGACCTTAATCAAACTCAGGTTGCCCTTATTCTCGGAATGTCGCAGACGGGTTACTCGAAATATGAAACCGGCGAGAACGATTTGCCCACCTCCGTGTTGATAAAGCTTGCCGAATTTTACGGCGTCAGCATTGATTACATTCTCAATCAGACCGACAACCCCAAACGTAATATGGAATAACAACCTGTTGATGTCTCTGCGATATGACAGGTTGTTTTTATACATTCAAATTAAACAAGTTCGCCTTAGTCAGCTTCCAAAGTACGCTTAACAAAATTTATTTCTGACTTTTTATAAACCCCTCAGTTGGCTTTGCCTGTGGATTAGTAATCAGTGATTAGTGATTAGTATATAATTTCTAGGCCTTGGGTCGATGTGGGCAACGACCCCTACGAAATGTTCGTTTATTTCACTTAATCGTAGGGTGCGATGCCCACATCGCACCTTAAAATTTACCGACCTTAGAAATATTCTTTAATCAACCTTTTCTTTATCCCCTCCGTCGTCAAGGACGACACCTCCCCTTGCAACAAGGGGAGGCTTAGTAGGGTGCGATGACCACTCGCACTTTTGAAATTTTATTCTAACTTAAAGCAAAAGCTCCCCCCGAGCGGAGGAGCTTATATAATTTAATACCAAATCCAGCCGAAAAGTAGGATTTTAATCAACCACTGACCGAAGGAGTATTTGACCGTTACCTTGCAGGTGTCCTGAACGGTGTTGCCGTTGGAATCGGTTACTGTGCAGGTGATTGTTGCACTGCCCTTTTTTGCGGCATAGACCTTGCCGTTTTCATCAACCGTTGCAACCTTTGTATTCGATGAAGAATACTTCACCGTATACTTTGCACCCTCATCCGCCTTGATTGTCGGCTTGATTGTCGCCGACTTCTTGTAACTCAGTGTGATGTCAGAAACAGAAACCGAGTTTACATGTGGTTCTTTTACATCGATATCAAACTTAACTTCGGAATCTCCGTAAAGCACTGTCACAATTTGCTTTCCTGATTTATACGCCAATTTTTCTTTGCTCATGAAGCCGGACGTTATTTCCTTACCGTTCAGCTTCAAAACCATACCGCTGAGGTCTATTGCCTGACCGACCGTATAATTGAGTTTATTGGGCAGCTTAGCTATTTCAGGTTCATTTTTCTCAAAGACTAAGGCATACATGCTGAAATGGTCTGTTTCAAAGCATATATGATTTCCCTTTCGATACGCCTGTAATGCCGTCCATTTTCCGTCCTTTTCCTGACGGTAAACCTTACAGGAATTACCCTTCATGTTTTCAGGTGCAGGAATTTCAACCGTTACTTTCCCGTTAGGCTGAACATACTTATCGTCTTTTACAAAGCAAATGTTATATAATTCTGACTGCTCATACGGATTCTGCGGATCAATAAACGCTTCGACAACATCGCTTGCAGAAACACGGAAGGTTTGCAAAACAGCTTCTTTGTCGACATTGCCGTTTGTGATTACAGATATTCCATTATCATTTACATATCCGTTATCCAAAGATGTTACTACTGTAGTATACTCTGCATTAATTGATTTTGCAATTTCTTCAACCTGAGCAACCATATCAGTGCTTTTTGCAAATGCAAAACAACTCTTCAGCACTATTCCGGCCGGACCGAAGGCTTTAAGCAGTTTACTTTCGCTGACACCCAATGCAACAGAAATTGCGTCTTTAAAATCAATATCTGCTGCATCCATTACTCTTATTAATGCATTTGCTATACCTTCACATTTTTGTTCAATGGTTAAATCAATATAATTATCTATTTGCTTGTCAATCACCTTTGAAAGAGTTTTGTCAATGATATCATTGATTTTTTTCGCTTTTGTTTCATCTTTTTCAATGGCTTCTTTAACCAATTCTGCGGCATCAATATTTTTATCGCCTTTTGCGCCGTCTATAACGCTTTTAATGCCATTTAACAATATCTCTGTTGAGTTGTAAAGGAATGTTCCGAACGACTGAGCAAAATTGTTTGAAATTGTAAAATGTCCGCCGTTCGGCACCTCAAAATCGATATCCGATTCCTCTGAAAAAGAGTGCTGTTCATATGTAAGCATTTTTCCGGTAGCTTTATCTGCAATCAGATAAAATCCCTGAATCGCTGTATCTTTAAGGCTTGAAATACTTGATCTGTGCTTAATTTCTTTACTTCCGATCCAGTTACCGTCTTTATCAAAAATATCAACCGCACCAGAAAGGTACTGCGAATTAAACGCCTTAAACGAAACAGTGTATGTATCCTTCTTCTGATCATATTTTGCGGAATAATTATTCACATATATTCCGTGCTGATTATAAATGTTTGTTTTTATATCTTTCTCATATTTATTATCGGGATAAAATTCCTTCATTTTATCAATGGCATAAGTATATGTTTTGGCATACTTATCCTTGACTTTTATTAAAAGAGACGTAGCTGTTCCTGTTTGCGGATCCGTTACAACAAGCGTGGATTGACCGATTTTCAAACCCTTTACCGTTACGCTGTATACAGAATCTTTCTCAGTCATATTTGAAATGGATATAACAGTCTTATCGCTGACTGTCAATGCAGGCTGACTCCAGCCATCATATAATGATTCTCCGCCGTCCTTAGTCAGCGCAAAACGAAGATTGATACTCTTTCCGTCCTCAACACAAAGCGCCGGATCGTCAGCAAAGGTAAGGATAGATTCGGGAATTGTAGATTTTGGATTGAATTTGAAAGCTGGAACAACGCCGTTTGCTGTAAAGGGGCTTGATTGAAAAGCGTGAGCTCGTGCGCTTCCTTGGTTAGTAACTCCAGTAGGATCGCTACTGTTTTCCGGTGTACGCAGCCACCAACATGGATTTGGTGAATATATCCAAGAACCTTGACAAGATGCATAATCAGTTCCTTTAAGACCAAGAATGGAATAGTTTTCACCTAAACCATATAAGGTATTCATTGCGTCGTCAAACGAAATTACAAAAATTTTATCGTATGTATCTATACTGTCATATTTGGCATTGAAAACACTCTTGGTTTCATTATGTGATATTTCTATCTGTCTTTTTTCTTTCATTGAAAAAGCCGTATTATAAAAATCACAATCTAACCATTTCCTAAGTGAACTTGTTGACCAATCGGAAGCAAAATTCTCGCAACTTCTACTATTGTAGAATTCATAGTCTTCGCTTTCTTCATTGCGATATTCAAAATTCTGATATGCTTGTGAATCAATAACTGTACTACACATCACATAACCCTCAGTCGGATCAAGAACACGCCATATAAGTGGTTCAAATTTGAAATAATATGTATTTCCGGTGTAATAACCATTGTCATCTTGCTGTGAAAAGACAGCAGAAGATGTAAGATATGTGTAATATGGACGGTATTGATTTATTTTCACCGCACGGTATTTGTTGCCGTTGTAAGTGATATCCTTATATAACATCATATCTTTAACAGGCTTCATGTTTCCATCTGCAAAGTTACCAGTTCCAGCGTAATAGTTGTAATCTATCCAAGAAACGCTTGCTCCGGCAGCTTCAATATTTGCGATAAGGTCACTATCCTTAACCTCACTCTGCGGATATGAACCGAACTCAATTAAATCGCCGACCTTATACGACGATAAATCCATAGCCTTTGCTTTTGGTGTGAAATCAATTCCACCCACCGGCGCAATGCCGACAAGCATGACTGCTACAAGTAGGGCGGATAAAATTCGTTTGAGCTTTTTCTTCATTTTTCAAATCATTCCTTCCAAAAAAATCAATTATATTTTATAATAAGAATTCTGAATTTGCAATAGTGTGACAAAAATAACAAATTTGTATTTTTTGTCACACCCCCTTTTTCGCAAAGTTTGTGAAAAATGACGGTGATATATTTTCACAATTCTGCCGTTTTTGACATTTTATGTAAGTTCTATAATGTTTCAGCCGATTATATTCTCGGACTTTCGGAAGAAAAATAAAATTCCTTCAATCGGGTGATTTTGGAATTTAAAATGTTTAATGATATTACAATTTTCTGATTATGTCTAATAAGTGCTTGCCATAATTCCTAATCAGATTTTTATTCTTGACTTTTTTTAATGAACATGATATTTTTTAATTGGTCAATAATTGATCAATAAGATTAAAAGGTGGCGAAAACTGTGAAAAACAAATTTTTTAAAAAGCTCATCAGCCTTGTGCTCTGCCTTTGTATTATGGCATTTTGCACCGTTGTCGGCTTTGCAAAAGGTGAAAAGAAAAGCGATTATCCGTTCATCTATGTACACGGAATGTGCGGCTGGGGCGACGGTGCACCGCAGGAAGAGAACAGACCGTATTGGGGCACTCAGCCGGAAAATAATGTCATGACTTATCTGCGTGCGCAGGGTTATACAGTATACAATCCGACAGTCGGCGGTTACAGCAGCGCATGGGACAGAGCGTGCGAGCTTTATGCACAGCTTACCGGCACTGTTGTTGACTACGGTGCGGCGCACTCAAAAGAATGCGGCCATGACAGATTCGGCAGAGATTACACAGGCAGGGCAACCATGGGAAAAGCATGGGATCTTGAGAGTCCGCTTAACTTTGTCGGTCACTCCTTCGGCGGCGAAACAATACGGCTTTTGGCTTCGCTGCTTGCTTACGGTGATGAAACGGAAATGAAAGCAGCCACGGAAAACTGCTCGGAGCTTTTCAAAGGCGGTCATGAAAAAGGCATCCGTTCAATTACAGCCATCTCCTCCCCGCATAACGGTTCAACGGCTTCAAACTATGTTGCCGACACCTACCTTCCGGCTTTTCTTATGATATTTATGCTCCATTCAAAATGTGTTTCCGGAAAATCGGCAAATGACCTTATGCTTGACCAATGGGGAATTTCCAAAGACCCGATAAGCGGAGAAAAAGCAAAATTAAATCCGTTTGCATGCATGAAAATTGCCTTTTCAAATGATCACTGTGGCTATGACCTCACCGTTCAGGGTGCGGAAAAGCTCAACAAAAAGATCAAAACAGTCAAATCTGCTTATTATTTTTCATATACAGCGTGCATAACCGAGGACACAAAGCTCGGCTACACAAAACTCAACAAGGATTATGATGTTTTTGAGCCGTTTTTGATTTCTTCTCCGTTGATTTCAGCTTCGGTCAATATGTTCATCGGAGGAAAATATATTGATAAGTCATGGGGCGCAAACGACGGAATTGTTCCGCTTAAAAGTGCACTTTATCCTTTTGACGAGGATCACATTACATATGATGAAACGAGAAGCATAATTCCCGGTGTTTGGTATGTTATGCCGACAATTTACGGCGCCGACCACTATGATTTCTGCAATGCCGCAGACGAAAAGGCGTTCGGCTCACGTCAAGGCTTCTTTGATTTCTACACAGATCTCTCAGAGCTTATTTGCAATATCTGATTATTAAAAATTTATATGTCTGCACCCCGATTACAATTTGTAGTCGGGGTGTTTTGCAATATTATATTGATTTTGATGGAACTGAAAAAAGCAGCAAAGATGATTTCTCATCTCTGCTGCAATTTTTAATTAAATCAGTTGTTGTAAAGTCCACGCTTAACGTAAGTTGTGTGGAGAACCTCATGAGCCTTATGGCTGCCGGGCTCGCCGAAGAACTCGTCATATACACGCTTGATAGCCGAATTCTCATGTGACTTACGGTTTTCGTTGTTCTTGTCAAGATTGTAAAGAACGGAAGCACGCTTGCTTCTGAAGTCCTCAAAGTTGCGAACCGCTGCGGAAACAATCGGCTGTCCGCCGCCGTTGATGCATCCGCCCGGGCAACCCATGATCTCGATGAACTGGTACTCGCTTGTACCGTTCTTGATCTGCTCCATGAGCGTCTTTGCATTCTTAGTTCCGCTTGCAACGGCCACCTTGATGCTGAGATCGCCGACTGTGTATGTGGCTTCCTTGACGCCTTCCATACCTCTGACCTCAGTGAAGTCAACATTATCAAGAGCCTGACCCGTGATCTTCTCAACTGCGGTACGGAGAGCCGCCTCCATAACGCCGCCTGTTGCGCCGAAAATAACGGCTGCGCCCGAACCCTCGCCGAGAGGACTGTCGTAAGTCTCATCGGGAAGTGAATTGAAGCTGATGCCTGCACTCTTAATCATTCTTGCAAGCTCACGTGTTGTGATAGAGATATCGACATCGGCATAGCCGGATGCACTCTGATCGTCTCTGCCAACCTCGAACTTCTTAGCGGTACAAGGCATTACACTGACGCTGACGATCTTAGCAGGATCAATATCCATCTTCTGAGCATACCATGTCTTAAGTGTTGCACCAAACATCTGCTGAGGTGACTTGCAGGTTGAAAGATGGTCAAGCTGCTCGGGATAGTAATGCTCGCAATACTTAACCCAGCCCGGTGAACAGGAGGTGATCATCGGGAGTGCGCCGCCGTTTGTGATTCTCTCAATAAGCTCGTTTGACTCTTCCATAATAGTAAGGTCAGCGGAGAAATCGGTATCGAACACCTTGTCAAATCCAAGGCGACGGAGAGCGGCAACCATCTTGCCCTCAACGTCCGTTCCGATCGGGAGGCCGAATTCCTCGCCGAGAGCCGCTCTTACAGCCGGAGCTGTCTGAACAACAACGTACTTCTCAGGATCGTTGATAGCCTCAAGCACCTTCGGTGTATCATCCTTCTCACGGAGAGCACCGGTCGGACAGTTTACGATACACTGGCCGCAGGCAATACATGAGAATTCCTTAATTTCTCTCTCAAACGGAGACGTGATGCATGTATCAAAGCCACGAGCATTGGCTCCGATAACGGAGATGCCCTGCTCATCGCAGGCTGCAACGCAGCGGCGGCAAAGGATACACTTGCTGTTGTCACGAATCATGTGAGGCATTGAATCGTCGTAAGCATAATCCGGTGTTATACCATCAAACTTACTCTCGTTCTCAACGCCGTATTCCTTACAGAGCTTCTGAAGCTCACAATTTGTGCTTCTTACGCAAGAAAGGCACTTGCGCTCATGAGTTGAAAGAATAAGCTCAAGAGTTGTTCTTCTTGAATTACGAACTCTGTCGGAATTGGTGAGGATCTCCATTCCCTCATTTACGGGGAACACGCAGGATGCAACAAGGCTTCTTGCGCCCTTAACCTCAACCATGCAGATACGGCATGCACCGATCTGATTTATTTTCTTAAGGTAGCAAAGTGTCGGGATTTCGATTCCTGCATAGCGGGCAGCTTCAAGAATCGTAATTCCGCTCGGCACACTCAGAGGCATGCCATTGATTTTGATATTAACCATTTCCATTTCTGACATCCTCCTTATTTCTTAATGATTGCGCCGAAGCGGCATGTATCCATACATACTCCGCACTTTACGCACTTGCTTGTGTCAATAGTGTGAGCGGTTTTAACAGCACCGGAGATAGCACCGACAGGGCACTTTCTTGCGCAGGCTGTACAGCCCTTACATTTGTCAGCCTCGATTGAGTAGGAAACAAGCTTCTTACAAACGCCGGCCGGACACTTCTTGTCAACAATGTGAGCGATATACTCATCCTTGAAGAAACGAAGAGTTGCAAGAACCGGGTTCGGAGCCGTCTGACCGAGACCGCAAAGTGAATTGTCCTTAATATAATGAGCAAGAGTTTCAAGCTCGTCAAGATCCTCAAGAGTAGCCTTACCGTCGGTAATCTTCTCAAGAAGCTCTCTCATTCTCTTTGTTCCGATACGGCACGGAGTACATTTACCGCAGCTCTCGTCAACAGTGAAGTCAAGGAAGAACTTAGCGATATCAACCATACAGTTGTCCTCGTCCATAACGATAAGTCCGCCTGAGCCCATCATACAGCCGATAGCGGTAAGGTTGTCGTAGTCGATCGGGGTATCCATAAGGGAAGCAGGAATACATCCGCCGGACGGACCGCCTGTCTGAGCAGCCTTGAACTTCTTTCCGTTCGGAATTCCGCCGCCGATGTCCTCGATGATCTCACGAAGGGTCGTTCCCATCGGAATTTCAACAAGACCTGTGTTATTGATCTTTCCGCCGAGAGCGAATACCTTTGTGCCGGAGGACTTCTCCGTACCCATTGAGTTAAAGAACTCGGCACCATGGAGAATAATCTGCGGAATATTGGCAAATGTCTCAACGTTGTTTTCTGTTGTCGGCTTGCCGAAAAGACCCTTAACTGCCGGATACGGCGGACGGGGACGTGGCTCACCGCGGTTGCCTTCGATTGAAGTCATAAGCGCAGTCTCTTCACCGCAAACGAATGCACCTGCACCGAGACGGATATGAAGATCGAAGTCAAAGCCTGAATTGAATATGTTTTTGCCGAGAAGACCCGCCTCACGAGCTTCCTTGATAGCAACATCAAGACGATGAACGGCAATAGGATACTCCGCACGAACGTAAACATATCCCTCGGTTGCACCTGTTGCGTAACCGCAGATAGTCATAGCCTCAACAATACAGTGGGGGTCGCCCTCAAGAACGGAACGGTCCATGAATGCACCCGGGTCACCCTCGTCGGCATTACATACAACATACTTCTGGTCGGCTGAATTCTTGGCAGTAAAGCTCCACTTAAGTCCTGTGGGGAATCCGCCGCCGCCACGGCCTCTGAGACCTGAATCCTTAACAATCTGGATAACTTCATCGGGTGTAAGCTCGGTCAAGCACTTTGCAAGAGCCTGATAGCCGTCCATAGCAATATATTCTTCAATATTTTCAGGGTCGATAACACCGCAGTTACGAAGTGCAACTCTGTGCTGCTTCTTATAGAAATTAGTTTCATTGAGCGGCTTGATATCCTCCTGATGAACTGTCTCTTCATAGAGAAGTCTTTTGACCATACGACCCTTGAGAAGATGCTCCTCAACAATTTCCGGAACGTCCTCAACCTTAACCTCGCTGTAGAAACAGCCCTCGGGATATACGATCATGACCGGACCTAATGCACAAAGTCCGAAGCAGCCGGTTTTGATTACTTTAACCTCATTTTCGAGACCCTTGGCCTTAAGCTCCTGCTCAAGCTTCTCAATGATCTCGGCACTGTGCGAGGAAGTACATCCGGTACCGCCGCAGACAAGAACGTGTGAACGATACATTGTTTTTCCTCCTTAATCTTTTACAACAGCGCCAACGGTGTATTCAACAACCGGATTGCCGTTTACAATATGGGAAGCAACGATTTCGGCAACCTTCTCGGGGCTTACCTGAACATAAGTTACCTTATCCTTGCCGGGTTCAAAAACCTCAACGATCGGCTCATACTGGCACATACCGATGCAGCCTGTCTGAGCCACCGTAACGTTTTTAAGATTTCTTTTTGCGACCTCGTCAACGAAAGCGTTGAGAACGGGACGTGCGCCTGCTGCGATTCCGCAGGTTGCCATGCCGACTACGACACGGATTCCGTCGCCTGTACCCTCACGGTCTGTCATTGCTGCCTTAGCCTTATCACGGATGGCGAGCAATTCTTCAAGTGATTTCATTTACAGTACACCTCCACGGATAGTTTGTGTTTGTTCATGCAGGTACTCTTTAATCCACTGAGTAACCGACGGCTCATTAAGCGGCACGTCGCCGAGTATTCCTTTAAGCTCGGCAGTGGAAAGAGTGAATTCTTTTTCATCAACCTTAAGTCGATAGATAAAATTACGGTCTGTGTTCATGGTGATAAGCATGATAATCGTGGAATCAATATCGCCGAGCGGAGTGTAATCAATGCTGTCGGTCTTAAAAACCGCCTTAACCTTTGTTCCGACGCCAACCTCGGACTCAATGCAGAGGCTTCCGCCCGTCTGCTCTGCCGCCAGCTTAAACAGGGGAATACCCATACCGACTTTCCTTGTCGTTCTGGTCGTAAAAAACGGGTCCTGAACATTCATGACCTGTTCCGGGGTCATTCCCTTGCCGTTATCATAGATTCCTATAAGCAGCTCGTTTTTCTTTGTGTCCCCGACAATTTCAATCTCAATAAGCGAAGCGTTGGCAGAAATGGAATTCTGCGCAATGTCGAGCACATTCAATGACAACTCACGCATGACTAATCTCCGTAATTATGCTCTGTATTTGGCAAGAATGCCGGGTACATCATCTGCTACAAGCTTACCGTAAACCTCATCATTAACGGTAAGAACGGGGGCAAGACCGCATGCACCGATGCAGCGGCAAGCCTCAACAGAGAACATTCCGTCATCCGAGCATTCGCCTGCTCCGATTCCAAGCTCCTCGCATATTTTGTCAAGAAGCTCCTGCGAGCCTTTAACATAGCAAGCCGTACCAAGGCAAACAGAGATGTTGTACTCTCCCTTCGGGGAAAGAGCAAACTGAGCGTAGAAAGTGGATACTCCGTAAACCTTCTCGAGCGGTACATTCATACCGTCGGCAATCATGGCCTGCACTTCAAACGGAAGATATCCGTATATGGCCTGTGCCTGCTGCATAACGTGCATGAGCAAGCTCTTGTTGTCCTTGCACTCCTCAATTACTGCTTTAAGCTGCGCCTCCTGCTCAGGTGTTCCTTTGAACGGGATTTTGCTGATTTTCTTGAGCATTTAAGTTGTTCCTCCTTTACAACAGTTTAGCCGTATGCGGACGGTCGAAACGGAATATAAACAGTCTGTTAAAATATTAACACTCCGAAAGCCCACAATACAACATTATAATGCTGATATATTATATCACATAAAAAATAAATAGTAAACACGTTTATCGAATTAAATTCTGCCAAAATGGCTCAAAATCGACAATTTTTTAAATTTCGGGTACTGTTTTTATTGCAACTTTCATC
>ERZ1026780.1757-NODE-1757-length-13639-cov-7.072512_pt1 | contig 13639 bp, 10 predicted proteins | sample MGYA00380126_ERZ1026780 | MGnify/ENA primary metagenome ERZ1026780 (study PRJEB33269, sample SAMEA4719762) | human gut metagenome | biome: human-associated habitat; feature: organic feature; material: feces | place: Cameroon | collected 2013-10 ... | reverse complement strand
GTGTAACCTTCGGGATGGGCTTCGCGGTAGTAGCGGCTCATGGCCGAGATGACGGTGTTGGCGGGGGCGCAGAAGTCGGGGATGTGTCTGCCGTCGAAGGTGTTGCCGTAGCTGGTGTAGGGCATGGGGTATCCGGGGTTGATGCCGCTGTAGGTGGTCTCGGTGCCGTCGAGCATGGGGACTGTGGCGCGGTTGTCGTATCCGCCGATGGCGAGTACGCCGGATGGTGAGGCGAGGTTGTTGAACGCTCCTCGGGCGGTGCCTTCGCTCATGCCCGGGATGCCGCAGGAGCGCAGAAATGTCTGTGTCCCGTCGGCGTATATGTCTACGGATGCGCCTTGTGTCCCTTGGATTTCGTAGCCGAAGTAGTATCGTGACCACGGGCCGGATTGGCGTAGGGATAGGGAGTGCATGTCCGAGAGTACGGCAAAGTGCGTGCGTCTGTTGTGCCTGTCGATGTCCCAGGATATTGTGATGGAGCTTTCGGAGCTGTATGTGCCTTCGTTCCAAGCTCCGGCTGTGCCTTCGGAGAGTGTGGCGGTGCCTTGGGGGTTGGTCGGGCCGCCGTGCCATGGTGAGCGGTATATTATGGCTTTGGTGTCGAAGTCGTAGATGATTACGCGCAATTGCAGCGGGGTGTCGTCATGTCCCCAGATGTCGGTGTATCCGTTGACGTCCATCCCACTCCAGGTGACGCGGTTGTCTATGATGGTGCCGACGGTGGGTGCTTGGGTGGTGAAGTCGTGGTGTATGGCGAATTTGGATTGTCCGTAATTGCCTGCGGCGAAGCATATCACGGCGTCTTGGGCGCATTTGTCGATGTATCGACATACGGCATCGGTGCCGTCGCGCGGACCTATGAGCGATGATATGGAGAGGTTGACGACGGCGGGTTGGCCGAGGCTTTGGGCGCGTTCGATGACGTCTTCGATGCCGCATAGTAGAGCGACGTCGTATAGTTGGCTGGTGGTGGCCACGATGTCGGCTCCGGGGGCGTATCCGTGGTAGGGGTTGCCTTTGTATCCGGAGGCCATGATTGCGCAGACGTGTGTGCCGTGTGTTTCGTCCGGGGTGTCAGTGGTCCATGCGGCCACTGCTTCGGGTGTGTCGGCGATGAGTCGCCGGGCGGTGCTGTCTACGTAATGGGTGACGACGCTGATGCGTGACGGTGCGGCTGCATCGCCGTCGTGTCTGAATGCAATGTGGTTTGGATCGATGCCGATGTCGCACAATCCTACGGTGACGCCGCTGCCGTCCAGCGTGCCGCATTTGTCGGAGGCTGTTCCGTTGTATACGGGCGCTACGTTTGACCATTGGCGCGAGCGGTCCGAGGCCAGCGAAAGGCGAGTGCCTATGGAGGCGGATGATACGTGCGCGATGTCTTGCAGTTGCGCGATATTTTGCCTGGGGACGCAGCCGAGCAGTATGTTGTCGCGGCGGCGCCATATTACGGTTCCGAGTGCGTCAATGTCGTCGAGTGCGCTGTCGTCGTCTATTTCGATGATAACCGGGTAGTAGAGCGTGGTTGTGACGGCTGTCGACCGGGCGTTTGCGCGCCGGGCTTTGGCGGCGTCGGCGGCCAATATGGCGGTGGTACGCGCATCGAACACCGATGCAAAGGATGTTGTCTCGGATGCTGCGCTTAGCAGTGCTATTGCGATGGCTGTCAAGATTTTACTTGATAGTGGTGTGTGGTTGCGCATAGTTGTTGTGGTATATCGGTGTTGTGGTAAACGCCAATCCCGCGACCGCAGATGAGATGTTCTGCAATCGCGGGATTGGTGCTATTGTTGTGTTTGTGGAGTGCGTCAGCGTACGAGTATGCGTTCGGCGTATGCGCCGTTGTTGATGCTGAGGACGTATACGCCTGCGGGTGTGTCTGTCAAATCGAGGGCGTATGTGTCGCCGGTGGCATTGATGTCGCGAATGATGGCGCCGGTCATGGACACGAGGCGGACATTGATGTTCTTGGCTCCGGGTACGCTGATTTCGTATGCCTTGGCTCCGGCGGGAGTGACAAGTATGCCTTGTTCGTCGATGCGAATGTCATTGACTCCAACGCGTTTCAGCACTTCCTTGAGGCCGGCCAGGGCGTTGAATTTGCCTGCGCCCCATTGTACGGAGTTGCCGGTTGTTGCGGTCTGCTGATCATTGGTGGCGGTCATTGTGGCGATTTCGATGACTTCGTCAATGGTGAGCTTGGGATTGGCTTGAAGCCAGAGGGCGATACTGCCGGCGAATGCGGGCGAGGACATGGATGTACCGGTGCTTTGACACCAGTAGCTCTTGCGGTTGTGCTTGGTGTCGGTGTATTCGGCCGAGAAGGTGTTGGTGTCTTCGTATCCTGCTTCTGAGTAATACTTCGAGTAGGAGGAAATTACGCAGGTGCCGGGGGCGCAGAGATGCGGAAGTTTGCGTCCGTCGTATAGTACGCCGTAGGATGAGTAGGGGGCAATAGCGCCGGCGATGTTGTAGCCTTCTATGTTGTATGAATATTTGCCGCCGTTGAGTGCGGGGAAGTTCTTGCGGTTGTTGTATGCGCCAATGGCGATGACGTTTTTGCCGCAGGCGAGGTCGTTGATGGTGAAGTCGGCGTTGCCGTCTGACCATCCGTCTTGGCCGAGCGATTCCATAGTAAATCCGCCGGAAACGTTGTTGAGCGTGCATTGTACCTGTGCACCGTCTTTGCCTTCGATGATAAGTCCGGCTACGAGGTGCTTGTCGGCGTTGGCTGTGGTGTTGTATCCGAGAACCATATCGATGCTGGCCGAGTAGCGCTTATTGGTGGAGGCGTTGTCGCTGTATGTGCAGTTGATGTAGCTGGAATTGTATGCCTCATCGAAAGCGTCGGAGTGGTTGTACGACGGGTCGGTGTAGTTGTTGGTGGCCAGTACGCCTTGCTTGCCGGTGAGAGCGACTTGGTCGACAATCTTTTTGGTGACTTTATTGAATACCACGGCTTTGACGGTAAACTCGCGGTTGTCGTCAGCCCAGACGCTGAAATTGGCTGTTCCGCGTGTGTCGGCGTTTGCATTTACGAAGAAGGTTTTGAGCTCTTTGTCCGAGGCGCTGAACTGTTTGGATAATGATATGGGAGCATCGCCGTCGTTGCCTGCCGAGATGCAGATGATTGCATTTTTGCCGAGACGTTCCATATATTGTCCGAAGTTGCTTGTTCCGTCATGTGGACCGCTTGTGCGTCCGATGCTGAGGTTGATGACTGCGGGCTGTCCGTTTTTGACGGCGTAGTCTACGATTTTGCTGACAGCGGAGCAGGTATTGGCGTCATAGAGGGCGCCGCATGCGGCTACGATGTCGGCTTCGGGAGCCATACCGTAGTACGGGTTCTTGACCGAGCTGCGCACTTGTACGCTACCGGTCGAGGTCAGGATGGCAGTGCGTCCGCCGCTGCGGTTGAACGAGCCGGCCATAATGCCGAGCGTGTGCGTGCCGTGTGTGCCGGAGGTGTTGTCTGTGGAGAATCGGCTTATTGCGTCATAGTCAGTGTAGTTGTTGAACATGCCGTTGGAGGAATAGAAGTGGAACAGCGTCTTGATGCGTGTGCCCGTGAGGTCGGCATTTAGAAAGTTGACGTGGTTGGGGTCCAAGCCTATGTCGTATATGCCGCAGATGACGCCCTTGCCCTTATAGGGTTGGTCCAAGTGGTCGTCTCCGTTGTGTATAGTGGTGACGCCGTTCAGTTTGCGGGCTTCGTTGAGCATCGGCTTGGCCAGTGCGGACAGTTCGAAGCTTTGGACATCGGCATTGGTGTCCATTGCGATGATGTCCTCGATATTGCCTGCTACTACGGCCATATCGTCGCCGGCGGTGCTGATGACTTCGAGCCCGGCGGCGCGGAGGTCGTCAAAGGTGGCGCCGTCGCTCAAGCGGACGATGGCGGCCGCAGTGGGTGTGGCACGCGAAGTGCTTTCGAAGTCAAACGGAGCATTGACGGGTGTAATCACTTTGGCTGCCGGATTGAGCTGCTTTTGGCGGTAAGCGTCCAGAATCTGCTGCGTGGCGGCGTCTGTCTTCGATTGGGCAAACGCTCCGACGGTGGCGCACAGTACGCTTACGGCGATTGTAATGTGACGTTTCATGTGTTGTTGTTCTATATGTTACTGTTGTGTATGCTTGTATGGGCGTTTGCGCCAAGTCGCTATGCGGCGAGTGCCGACACACTTAGGCGCTAACGTTTTATGCGCAAATTTAGCTAAAATTTTTTAGGCGACAAGCAGCGGTACGATATTTTCGGAATATAAATGGCGGTGTCGAGACGCCGTGAAAATGCGGAGCGCAGTGCAATATTATATTAAAATTTCTTAAATCTCGCCTTTCGGGTCTTGTGCGAGTGAAAGTTTTTGTACTTTTAAGGCCGAAATGCTATCTATTTAGACGCCATGTGCGTCGCCCAACGAAACCAACCACGTGAGAACCAAACACTACGACTATGGAAAAAAATATAGCCATGAGTAAGAACGACCTTGTGCAGTCGTTGCACAAGGCACAAGAGGACTTTACGCTCGACGATATAATCACCTACATCAAGGCCAACGGCATTGAGATGGTCAACTTTATGTACCCGGCAGCCGACGGACGCCTGAAGACGCTGAATTTTGTCATCAATGACTTGGCGTATCTTGAAACCATCTTGACGCTGGGCGAGAGAGTGGACGGCTCGTCGCTGTTCCCCTTTATCTCGGCCGGTAGCAGCGACTTGTATGTGTTGCCGCGCTTTAGCACCGCTTTCCGCGACCCCTTTGCCGAGATCCCGACGGTGACGATGCTTTGCTCGTTCTTTGACAAGGACGGCAAGCCGCTGGAGAGCGCCCCCGAATACATCTTGGACAAAGCCTGCCGCGAGTTCAACCGCGTGACCGGTATGGATTTCCAAGCCATGGGCGAATTGGAGTACTACGTTGTCAAGGAAGATGACGGAACTTTTCCGGCCGGCGACCAGCGCGGCTATCACGAGTCGGCTCCTTTTGCCAAATTCGGTGACTTCCGCACGCTGTGTATGCAATACATAGCTCGTACGGGCGGAAGCATCAAGTACGGACACAGCGAGGTGGGCAACTTCACCTTGGACGGAAAAATCTACGAGCAGAACGAAATCGAGTTCCTGCCCGTGGACGCACGGCGGGCTGCCGACCAGCTTATGATTGCCAAATGGGTGATACGTAATCTCGGATATATCAAGGGTTACGACATTACCTTTGCTCCCAAAATCACCGTGGGCAAAGCCGGCTCAGGATTGCATATACATATGCGAATCATGCGTGACGGGCGCAATATGATGCTTGACAGCGACCGTCGTCTCAGCAGCGAGGCTCGCCGCGGTATCGCCGGAATTATGGATTTGGCACAGGCCATCACGGCCTTCGGCAATACGGTGCCCACGTCTTACTTCCGTTTGGTGCCCAAGCAGGAAGCACCTACCAATGTGTGCTGGGGCGACCGCAACCGCTCGGTGCTGGTACGCGTACCCCTGGGTTGGACGGCGCAGAAAGATATGTGTGCCGAGCTCAATCCCGGTAGCCACGGGCTGGCCGACGTGGACACCACGCAGAAGCAGACGGTCGAGATCCGTTCGGCCGACGGGTCGGCGGATATCTATCTGCTGATAGCGTCTTTGGCTGTGGCCATGCGCCACGGCTTCGAGATGCCCGATGCCCTGAAGGTAGCCGAGGATACATACGTGGACGTAAACATACATCGCTCCGAAAATGCCTCCGTGCTTTCGCGCCTGAGCTCGCTTCCCGTCGATTGCTACGGGTCGGCGCAATGCCTTGAGGAACGCCGCAACGTCTTCACGGCCGCCGGAGTATTCGATGACGCCACTATCGATGGAATCATCAAGCGCTTGCGCTCGTACGACCGCGACGAAATAGCGCTGGCCCACGAAGACACGGAAGCCATGCTGCGCATCGTCCGCCGCTACTTCCATTGCGGATAATCGACGAGGACGACTTTCGCATAACACAAGGTAGGGCTGTGCCGCAAGAATTGCGGCACAGCCCCAACTCAAAGGATGCCTGCGTCGCCCATCGACTCGCTCCCTCTCCTATGCCTTTGCTCTCCCTGTCTCAAGCGTTTCTTGGCTCAATAAGGGATTTTTAACTCCGGCGTGAAAAAATATAGCACACCACAATAATTACCTTTGTGGCGTTGTCGAAATTCCATAGATAATCTACAAAGAAATATAAATGAGGTTTTTCCTCTCCAAAAATCAATTCTACAAAAATTATTTACTAATTTTGTACTTGCCAATTGACTCTAACCTGTAGTTGAGTTTATCAAGATGCAAACTGCACCAATAAATGATTCGATAGTCAATTGCGAGCGCGTGATTTCCTTGCTTCAAGAACGTAAGCAAATCATAATAAACGAATTAGTAACCGGAAAAAGAAAGTAATCTGAAAGAGCTATGCCTACTAAAAATATAGAGCCTAAACTTCGATTAATAAGTGAGTACACACTCCTTGAAAAGGATGATGTATTTGAGATTCCACAATATCAACGTGCATATTCTTGGACAATTTTCCATTGTACAAAGCTGTGGCAAGATGTTGAATCGTTTATTGATAGTGGTGCTGAAGACCCTTATTTCTTCGGTACTATTATCGTAGACTGCTCGACACCGAACCATCTCAGTCTTATTGATGGTCAACAACGCACCACGACATTCTTGCTATTGCTTAAAGCTCTTCAGCTTCGACTAAAGGATGCTATAGGCAAACTAAGCATAGGACCGGACACAAAAGCATTATGGTTAGGCCTAAGTACAAGTTATAGCACTATCCTTAGAATACTCTATAAGGCAGACGATGATAAGGAAGTTGCAATTGAAAAGTCATGGGGCAATGCTCGCGGAACTGTTATACTGAAGAATAATTCCATCAACGAGCTTCACTGTGATGACTTCCAAATCATTATGGATGCTGAATCATACTGGGAAGCAGAGAAAAAAGTGTATAAAATTCCCCGAAAGCAGAAAGATAATAAATACACTAACTTTTTCCGCAACTTCAAGTATTTCCACGATGAATTGGCAAAATACTCCGAGTCAAACCTTAACAACTTCGCTAAGGTGTTTCTGTCTAAATGTCAGATTATTGAGATCAGAAGCTGGCAGATTGAACAAGCTATCACCATGTTCAACTCTCTTAACTCGACCGGAATGCCACTTAGTGATGCCGACATCATCTCTGCGCAACTCTACTCATTCGCGGGAGAATCCGATCGAGAAGATTTTATGGCAGCATGGCAGAAAATCAAAGAATTGGCTTACGAACTCGGTCAGCGAAAGATTATTGACATAGACGGAGTGCTTCAGCAGTTCATGTATATGAACCGAGCAGAAAAACAGCAATACAAATTAAATGAGGTTACAACGCCGGGTCTTAGGAAATATTATCTTACCGAACACGCCGAAATACTCCGCGAGCCTATGTTGCTATGCGAGAAGTTTCAGAAGATTCTTGACGTTTGGAACAAAATCAAGGATTATCCAATTATAAAACTGCTCTTGAAGTTTAATGAGAATTTCAAACTATTTCTCATTAGCTATCTAAACAGATTTGATGTCGAGAAAATTGACAAAGAAATTGTGCAGCCAATAGCGGAATGTATGTTACGCCTGTTCGCTATTATAGAATCAGGAGATGCAAGTTATTCAGCATCTAAATTCAAGACTTTTCTTTTCAACGAAAATTTCAGGCTTGTTGACCCTTCGTATCCTCTCGTCAAGATAATAGAGGACTTCAACAATCACATCACCAATACATGGGAAGAGGATGCTGTAGACTCCGACCTACTCTCATACGAGAAGAACATTCTCGTCTATCTCAACGAATACCTTTATGCAAAAGAGCAAAACCGCTACTTTGACATTGATGAACGCACTAACGTGGAACACATTATGCCGGCAAGTGGTCACAATTTAGAAGTTATTCGTAAAGACGCCGGGATAGAAGATGAGGATGAATTTGCAGCCCTTGTCAATCAGCTTGGGAACAAAATTCTTCTTGAAGAAGCTATCAATAAATCAATTAGTAACGATTGGTTCAAGACAAAGAAAGGTAGTACACTGAAGAGCCGAAATGGCTATGTGGGTAGTAGCTTTGGCTTTGCCCTTGACCTTGCCAAATGGCCGAAAGAGCGTTGGGGAAAAGATGATATAACTGCTGCCACCGAAGCCGCAGCTCGTAGAATTACGAATTTTATTTTCAATAAATGCACCTCCTCACTAATACCCGCGAAGATGGCTTTGAAAAGTTGATAGAACGCGTCCTTATCGGTTCTACCATCGAAGAATGCCGTCGGCAAGGCATAACTCTCGCCGCTGAATTTGCTGACCGTCAGCAGCCTGGCTAATTTCTGTTGGGGACGCCCCGATGATTATGACAAAGACATCGCTATCGATAGGCGGCGCCGCGCTTTCGTGTCATTGCTTCGCGCTCGCTCGGCGAAGAATCGAGCCTATGGATTCGATCGGAAGACTTCAACCTTTAGCAAAAACAAGCGGAGACGAGATAATTGCAAACACATTCTGAATAAATCTAAAAATATCATAGTATGAAACAGTATTTAATTTCACTAATTATTGGTTGCTTTGCCATTTGTGGTTTCGCGCAAGAGCATCTCTCGTTTAAAGGTATTCCTATCGAAGGTAGTATGACCGCCTTTTGTCAAAAACTAAAAGCCAAAGGTTTCACACAGATCGATAGAAACAAGAATATTACATTGTTCACCGGTGATTTCACAGGAAGAAAAGCAACCGTTGGTGTTGGTGCCTCTGATGACGGTAAAAACGTGTATTCGGTGGTAGTCTTTTTTGACACAAGTGAGGAATGGAATACTCTCGTTAATACTTACGATTATTATAAAGATTTGTATACACGTAAGTATGGTGAACCATCTGTTTGCAAAGAAAACAATCCGTCTTTGTCAGATTCGAATACCTCTCTAATGGCAGAAGTTTATCAAGGCACCGTCGTTTATGGCTGTTTTTGGGAAGTATCGGGTGGTAATATTCAAATCTCAATAGAGAAATCCTCCGGTGTATATGAGGGTATGGTTATGATCCGTTATCGTGATTCTCAAAATGTAGAAGCCAAAATCCAAAAAGATTTAGAAGATATTTAATTTGGAGACTGCGGCACAGCCGCCGCGCTTTCGTGTCATTGCTTCGCGCTCGCTCGGCGAAGAATCGAGCCTGAGGTGCCTTTCTGTGAAAGCGCTTGCGCTCGTACGACCGCGACGAAATAGCATTGGCACACGACGACACGGAGGCTATGCTCCGCATCGTCCGCCTGCGGATAATTGACGAGAGCGACTTGGCTTATACGCCGACACTTTTCGCGAATGATACAACGTCCCCGACTGCTTAGTTGGTCGGGGACGTCGCTATGGCTTGTAATACACCTGCGGCGCGACTACTCCGACTGAACGTAGGGGGTGTACTAAGCGATAACTGGTTGCCGAGTGTTAATTATTCCTAATGGTGGCGTTGCATCGTTAAAATGTACGTAAATTTGTGGTGAAGAGCCGATTTGTGCCTTCGATTAGTGCCATGTTCCATGGATGCTTTGTATATAAGCTTTGATTACAGTTGGATATACTACACGTTGATGACGATATATGCCATCACCGTGATAGTTATATTGTGCGTGATTGTCAGCGAAAACCGCAACCCGGTCAAGCCGTTGGCGTGGGTAACCGTGCTTATCCTGCTTCCGCTCGTAGGGGTGGTGCTATACCTGTTCTTCGGGCGCAGCATCAAGAATACGCGAATGATTTCGCGCAGTTTTATGCTAAATACCACCTATCCGATGAATAAATTGCGTTCATCGAATCTATGATTAAAGCGATGTAAGATGGATACTAAGACTCTTGAATTTGTAACATACTGCATAAGCAAGCTCGCGCAGGTACTTAAATTGAGTCAGCGCGAGGTTTACCGCCGGCTTAAACAGTCGGGGATTCTGTACGATTATATCGTGCCATCGTATGACGTTCTGCACACTTTTAGTTCACGTTATCTCGTTGAAGATCTTACAGACTATATGAGAGAGAAAGGAGTGCTTGCATAATGAAACTTTACCATTCGTCGACCCAATCTGTGGTAGTGCCTGACACCGCACATTCTCGAGATTATCTTGATTTCGGCAAGGGATTCTACCTTACGCCCATTTATGAACAGGCAGTGCGCTATGCCCAGCGTTTTATTCGCCGTCAGCGGACGGCTTGGCTTAATTCATACGTGTTTGAGTTTGAGTCATCGCAATGGCGTGTTCTCCAATTTGACAGCTACGACAAGCGATGGCTTGACTTTGTCGCCAAATGTCGTGCCGGGAATGATGAAAGCGAATATGATATTGTGATTGGAGGTGTCGCCAACGATAGAGTTATTCAAACGCTCGACCGCTATTTTGAAGGCGAAATTTCCGAAGATGAAGCTCTCGGGCTGCTTGTATTTGAGAAACCAAACATTCAGTATTGCATTCGCAGTCAACGGATGCTTGATGAATGTCTAAAACACATCGAAAGCATACAGCTATGAGTGAAGACGGGAAAATGGCAATGCAAGCCAATAAAAGCGCAAACGTGATAAAAGCCATCTGCGAGCTTTACGGAGTCTCCTTGCAAGAGGCCGTCGATGCCTACTATCAATCCGACACATCGGAATTGATTGAAGATGGAGTTGCTGACCTTCAATGCCGAAGCGACAAATATCTCGCAACCATCATTTGGGAAGAACACAACGAGGGAAAGCGCATATATTGACTTAATCATATATCATTCTAATATATTTGGGTAATTCGACAATTCGCGTGATAACGGGTGGTGTTTCAGTCAGTGTGTCTGAGTCGAGTTTGCTCAAGCCGGTAGACTTTGGATGACGATACATATTTGGTCGTGTTGTATCGTTGTCTTATCTTCTGATGAGGAAATATTAGTTTTAGAATGCAAACGGCGGAGAAAACGGACCATGTCCGGGAGAACCGCCATTAGCGAGGCAATGCCTGTACTGAGAGGCTGTTGGTTACTGAAGCCGTTCCGTCATGGACGGCTTCAATGTTGGCAGGATTCAATAGCTGAGCGGTTGCGGGACGGCTGTTAAGTGTTAATTATTTATAACAGTGGTGGCGTGCCGTTAAAATGTGCGTAAATTTGTAGTGAAGAGGCGATTTGTGCCTTCGTTTAGTGCCATGTCCCATGGATGCTTTGTATATAAGCTTTGATTACAGTTGGATATACTACACGTTGATGACAATATACGCCATCACTGTGATAGTTATATTGTGCGTGATTGTCAGCGAAAACCGCAACCCGGTCAAGTCGTTGGCGTGGGTAACCGTGCTTATCCTGCTTCCGCTCGTTGGGGTGGTGTTATACCTGTTCTTCGGGCGCAGCATCAAGAATACGCGAATGATTTCGCGGCGCAATCGTCGTCGTCTCAGACGAGCCGAGCGCACGGCCTTGTCCGAGGCTAACGAGCGCACGCTGTCACCGGAGGCCCGGCAGCAAATACGCTTGGCCAAGTCTTTGGAGTCAGCCGAATACTATCCCGGCAATGACATCAAGGTGTACACCGACGGGGCATCCAAGTTCGAAGCACTTATCGACGACCTGAGCAATGCTAAACGTTACATCAATCTACAGTATTATATAATATTGGACGATGAGATAGGCACCCGTGTAGCGGATGTCCTCATAGAGCGTGCGCGTGCCGGTGTGGCCGTGCATGTCATATACGACAATGTTGGGTCGCTGAACACTCATCGCCGCTACTTCAAGCGTATGCGTGCTGCCGGGATAGAAGTGTACCCGTTTTTCAAGGTCTCGTTTCCACCCTTCGGTACGCGCATCAACTGGCGCAACCACCGCAAGATATGCGTCATCGACGGCGAGGTGGGGTACATAGGAGGAATGAATATTGCCGACCGCTATATCACGGGAGGCAAATGCTTTGACAGTTGGCGCGACACGCATTTGCGACTTGTCGGGCCGGCCGTTGCCTCGTTGCAATATTCTTTTGCCGTGGACTGGAACTTTATGGGACAGCCGTTGCTGGACGACAGTGTGCAGCAAGACGACCCGGCGCCCGGAGATATGGGTGTCCAGCTTATCACTTCCGGCCCTACGGCGCAATGGAGTAATATCGCAATGATGTTCCATAAATCCATAGCCAATGCGCGCCATCGCGTGTACATCCAGACACCATACTTTCTGCCCACCGAAGGTCTGCTCAAGGCTTTGCAGACGGCGGCTTTGGCGCGTGTGGATGTGCGTATAATGATGCCGCGGCGCACCGACTCGCGCCTGTTGCAATACGCATCGTTCTCCTATATTGCCGAGTGTCTGCGTGCGGGCATAAAGATATACCTTTATAACCCCGGGATGATGCACGCCAAGACGCTTATAGTCGATGACGAGATAGCCTCCGTGGGCTCCACCAATTTTGATTTTCGAAGCTTCGAGCATAATTTCGAGGCAAACCTTTTTGTATACTCGCCGCGCTTCACTCAGGAAATGGCCGAAATATTCCATCGAGATATGCGCCAATGCACGCGGTTGTATCAAGCCACGTGGTCGCGCCGTCGCCGCTCGCTCAAAGTAGCCGAATCGGTAGTGCGCCTGCTCTCGCCCATACTATGACCGGCCTCGCCGATACAATAATAGAAAAATCAGAAACGCAATAATATAAAATGTCAACATTCAGCGAAGAAACATTAGAACAGAAGAAACAGCGATTTATAGACACCCTTGCGGCTACGGGCCGCGAAAATATGGACTACGTAATCCAAGACTTGGAGAGCTGGGGATTCTTTGAAGCTCCGGCGTCGGTACGTAATCACTTCAACCATCCCGGCGGCCTGCTGGAGCACTCCCTGTGCGTCTACGATGCGGCTATGGCTATGAGAGCATCGCTATTGACGCTACGTCCCGACCTTGAAGTGCGTATGCCTGTGGGTTCCATCGCTATTGCGGCATTGCTGCACGATGTGTGCAAAGCTGATATCTATCGCAAGGTGCAACGAGCGCGCCGTAACGAGGTGGGCCAATATGAGAAATATGATGAGTATCAGGTAGATTACTCAAATTTTCCCCTTGGTCATGGCGAAAAATCAGTGGTAATGCTTCTGCGCAGCGGCCTTGACCTCGAGGACGAGGAACTCATGGCCATACGCTGGCACATGGGCGCTTGGGATTTGGCTACGAATAGTTACGAACAAGAGCGTTCGTATCGTGCCGCGTGCTCCAAGACGCCACTGGTGGCATTGATACATACCGCTGACACCATAAGCGCTCAAATACTCGAAGCCCCGGTCGAGACGGTGCAACAGTAAAATAGACGGAACAGATACGTGTCGCAATGTTGTTTGCGGCATGTATCGACCCGGTCTTTGCCGAAAAAAAACTCGCTTTGGACCTGAATGACGGTGCGAAAATGCCCCGAATAAGTGAACTTCGGAGGAACAAGAATTAGAAAAATCGAAATTTTGGTGAAAAAATTTGGTGGGATAAAAAAAAGTGCCTACCTTTGCAACGCAAAAGCGGAAACGCACATTGAAATACTTGCGAAAATAGCTCAGTTGGTAGAGCACGACCTTGCCAAGGTCGGGGTCGCGGG
>ERZ1026780.1753-NODE-1753-length-13668-cov-10.826857_pt1 | contig 13668 bp, 9 predicted proteins | sample MGYA00380126_ERZ1026780 | MGnify/ENA primary metagenome ERZ1026780 (study PRJEB33269, sample SAMEA4719762) | human gut metagenome | biome: human-associated habitat; feature: organic feature; material: feces | place: Cameroon | collected 2013-10 ... | reverse complement strand
GATTCTTTCATGTAATTGAAACTTTAGGAGTCAACCATATTTACAAAAAGACACAATAACGATAGAAGGTGAGGGTGCGTCATAAGTGTAACAGGACTCATAACGCCCTCAACTTACACTGCAAGAAAGTTTAGTAAATATCATTTCAAAATAGGATGAAATGATTGCATGAAACATATCTTTTAAAGAGAGAACGATTTTTTGTGTTGAACTGTGCTTTATTATCGTACATTTGCATTATCGTAAATAAAGAACTAAAAGCTGAGAGTTCGAGGAAAGCTAAAAACCAATATTCCTCCTCTCATAATAATAAACCTGAACATTGTTAAACTAAAAGATTCAAAAATGAAAAAAGTATTTACTCTTTGTGTTGCCATCATGGCATCAGCAGCAACATTCGCACAAACCACTCTTTGGAATGGTGAGGACAAGGAATTGGGTAAATATGCTATTGGCTTCTGGGGCGATGGTGATCCCGAAGTGGTAGCTAACCCAGAGACGGACGGCATCAACACTTCTAAGAAGTGTCTGAAGTTTGTGATGACCAACGATAATAAGGTTGTGAAACTGCCTTTCCATTACTGGTTGACTCCCTCTTTAGAGGGAAGTACCCGCGTATCTCTGATGATCAAGAAGTCGCAGGCAGAAAACATACAGATAGAACTCTCCGACCCTACCGACGGCTCTGACGGTTACTGGAAGAAAGTAGCGTCTTATTACAGCGAGGCAGGAAAATGGCAAAAAGTCGTATTCGACTATGCCACCAACGGCAACTTCGACTATCCTGGCATCATGACCATCACAGCCCAGACTGGTAACGTGGAGGGAGAACAGGAAGTTTATATCGACAATATCCAGATAGAGCCTGCCACCAAGGTAAACGGTCAGCTGCTCTCAGAGATAGAAGCCAACTCGCTTGATGGAGTTATCAAGCTGGAGGGTGCCTGGATGAAGGGAGAATGCCAGAATGCTGATGGCGAATGGCAAAAGGTTGAATACAACGACTTTACCGCTTTGGCTACAAAACTGTCCGGCAAGCCTGCCAATATTGACATGCGAGGCTGCACCGTAAAGGATGCTGATATCAACGGCATGCGAGGCGACAACAGCAATATTCTCGTGTATGCAGATGAGGCTTACGAGGCTGACAACGTGGTGAAAGACGGAACATGCGCCAATCTCGTACTCGACGACACAAAGTCTTTCATGGTCAATGAAGATTTCCAGGCAGCAAATGTAACCCTAAAACGCTCTGTAAATGCTGGCTACAACACCATGTGTCTGCCTTTCTGGGTAAGCGAGGATGACATGAAGGCTGCAAGCATCGCTACCTATAAGGAAATCGTAGCCAAAGAAGACAATAACTCGGTCGTTACTTTCGAGAAAGCAGATCATATTGAAGCCAACGTTCCATTCGTCGCCAACTACAACGAAGCTGTCACCGAGTTCACCTTCACCGACAAGGGTGTGGTCAACACAAACAATGGCCTTGGCACAACATTCGTAGGAACCTACATTCCAGGCAACGTAGAAGGTAAATTTAACCTTGCTTCCGACTGTACCTTCAAGAAAGGCGATGCAGAAGCTACTACCGATGCTTTCGGTGCCTACTTGGAGTTGCCAGAAGGTTACGAAGCAAAGACTCTCTCTTTAGGCTACACCGATGGTGAGTTGGCTGGTATTGAGAACATCACAACATCATTCGGCAACAAGGGTGTGAAGGTTTACAGCCTGCAAGGCAACCAGATTGCAACCGCCTCTTCAATGAGCGAGCTGCACCTGAGCAATGGCATCTACATCATCAACAACAAGAAGGTGGTTATCAAATAATGGTGCAAACATACCATAGTACTTCATGCCTATAAATCACTATACAAGGCTATAAAACAACGAAAAGAAGACGACACGGGTGTGAGCCTATGCCGTCTTCGTTTTCTTATATACCTCTATGGGAATGTGGGCTATTCTTTTAAGCAATTCAACGGAACCACATAAACGCCATCCTCTCTGCGGTAAGCTGGGCCTGTTGCCGTCAGCACCATCATGAATGAAGGCTCCTGTTGTGAATTGATGTCTTTTTTGATTTTCATCATATTTTTGGCACCATCTTCAATGAGGTCATCACCTCCGAGTTTGACCTCAATGAGTGCCCATCGTCCATCTTCCAGATGAACCACGGCATCACATTCCAATCCACGACTGTCGCGGTAATGGCGCACTTCACCTCCACGACGCATTGAATATATCTTCAGGTCTCTGACTGCCATATCCTCGAAGAATAGGCCGAAGGAGTTCAGGTCTTTCATCAAGTCGGCAGGCTTGATGCCAAGTGCCTGACAAGCGATGCTGGTGTCAACGAAGTGGCGTGTTGATGTAGAGCGAACCACCGTCTTTGAACGCAGATTAGGGTTCCAAGCTTCAATATCTTCCAGGATATAGAGGTCTTTGAGTGCATCCATATAATCATCGAAGGTTTTGGAATCCATCGTCCGATTGTTAGATTTCACAACATCGTCAATCAAAGTCTGATATGATGCCTCGCTCGATATATTGCGAGCATAGCTTCGTAGTATCATTCGCATTACCTCTGGACTTTTTCCACGGAACTTCTTGTTCTCACTATTCTCAAAGTTAAACAATCCCTGATAATAGTTCTGTGTGACATCCAATGCTACCTGTCTATCCTCCTGAATGGAAAGAGGCCATCCGCCACGGCAGACAAAGAAAGCCATGTCTGAAAGACTGAATCCCTCATTCATGTCAAATATTGCCAAGTCAGGATTGTCAAACAGGTCATAGAGCGATACTGACCCACGAGAATCCTTTGATTCGGCAAGACTCATCGGACGCATCATCAAAGTGACGATACGACCGGCACCACTATGATATATCTGTGTCTTATCGGCAGGAGTACTGCTTCCCGTCAGAATAAACTGACCGAACTCTGGGTGCTCGTCAATCCATTCTTTTGCCACATTCCAGATATCAGGCGCAGTCTGCCATTCATCTATCAGATGCGGTTTCTCGCCAAGAAGCATGTTGCGAGGCTCCATTCTCGCCAGCTGAATCATCTGCCTGGTGTTCAATTTCACCTCACTCTTAGCGAATCGCTCGGAGGTTGTTGTCTTGCCGCAGAATTTCGGTCCACTCACGACTACCACTCCACATGATTTGAGCTTACGCTCAATCACACTGTCCATGTATCTGTCTAAATACTCTGCCATAATATAATCTTATAAAACTGCTGCAAAGATAAGTATAAAAAATCAAATTCCCAAACTTATGAGATTTTAATTCCCAAACTTGTGAGATTTTAATTCCCAAACTTGTGAGGTTTTAATTCCCAAACTTATGAGTTTGTACTTTTTGTAATATGTGCCAATTATAAGCCATCTTGATGGATACTCTCATCAACAACCTTGCCTAAGGGATAATATACAACAAAAGCTGCTGAAAAAATAGATTCAGCAGCTTTTATTGTATAAGGAGTGGAGCTGGAGGGATTCGAACCCTCGTCCGCACAAGGAAACCATACGCTTTCTACACGCTTATTCCAGCCTTTGATTTTCGTGACATGGCAAGACCTGGACCACCAACCATGCCCTTATCCTCTAAAATTTCACACTTGCAACGAGGCCTACAAGCGCTATTTCCGATTTACCTGCACCGCTTGACCAACAAGATTCGGAACCACATCCGTTGAGCGATGTCCCGTTCCATCACCTTGTGACGGAATAAAGCCAATCTACTGTACTTCGATTAGGCAGCGAGAGCGTAGTTATTTTCGCCAATTAATTGTTTGTTCACTAAGATTTAGGAGGTAGCCAACGAGCCTCCGCGTGCTTACATACCATCTCATCTCGCCGTCAAATCCAGTCAACCCCGAATCTGCTTGCTTCTTTCATGATGGGAAGATACAAACATCCCAATAGCCACTCACTCGTAACTATTGGGATGCAAAGATAGGATGATTATTTGAAATCTCCAAATATTTTTTCAGTTTTTTATACTTTAACTGCGCTAAAAGACAACTTAGTACGATTAAAGAATGAAATCAGCGCTTGAAATTGATGGTCTGAGAGAACTTGGTACTCATCACCTTGCCTCTCTCCGAACCAGGATTCCACTTGGTGCGACTGCCAATGGCTGTTATGGTACGGATGGCTTCCACAGAAAGCACGGTCTTGACCTGTATCTCAACGTCTTTCTGCTCAGCAGGACTCAACTTAGAGAAGGCTGCACCCGAGAGAGGCTGACCCTGATATTCCTTCACGGTGATATCCGACAAATTGCCTTCCTCGTCGACGATGAAAGAAAGCTTCACCTTGGCAGTGGCATGATACTTCTTTGCCACCTCTGGGAACTGGAGCTCTTCAGAGATAGCCTTACTCAAGGCTTTCATTCCACCGGGATACTCTGCCGGCTGAATATAGGGAGTCATCTTGCCCGCGGCTACAAGCTCGGCAAGCTTCTTCTCCATGTTGGCTGCCACTACTGTGGTATATGCCACCTTGCCCTCAGGGTCGATGAGATACATGGTAGGAATCCACTGGATGTTGTAGGCCTTGGAGATGTTGGTTTCCTTCCACTTCTTGTACTCGCTGAACATGCTCCACTTGATCTCATTCTCAGCGCGGAACGCCTTCAACTTCTCCTTGTCCGTATCGAAGGACACGCCGATGAGTTTCACCATGTTGCGATATTTCTTATAGATATTCTTCACCGCTGGAATCTCCTTGCGACAGTCGGGACACCAGGTTGCCCAGAAGTCGAGCACTACCCAACAGCCAGGACGCAACAATGTGCCTTCCTGATGGGTGCTGTAAGAAGACAAAGAAAGAGCAGGCTGGTCGGCTTTGGCTTTCTTGAGTACAAAATCGGGAGCCTGTGTTCCCACTTTGAGCAAACCCTGAGTGTACTTGGCATCAAGGTCGTCGGCACTCTGTGCCGTTGCTCCTAAGCTGCATACGGCAAGCAAGAGCAATGAAAAGATTGTTTTCTTCATAAGTTGTTTATACATTATTATATATATGACCTTTATTTCTTCGTAGCCTTCACGAAATAGGTAATGAGGAGGGCATAAGCGATGAGCGAGCAGACCTCAGACAAAGGATTGGTCCACCAACTGTCGGCAACACTCACCTCGATGCCACCAAACTTGAGCAGTGCACTCACCACACCCATCAAGGCACCACCGGCAATGAAACCACTGGCAATGAGTGTACCCTTCTCGCCACGCTCCTTGTTTACCTGAGCGTCCTTAGAACGGGAAGTGATCCACCAGTTGATGGCTCCACCGACAACAAGAGGCACATTGAGTTCGAGAGGGATAAACATACCCAAGGCAAAAGCCAAAGCTGGAATCTTGAAATAGGTAAGCACGATGGCCAACAAGGCTCCGATGCCATAAAGCACCCAGGGTGCTCCTACTCCATTCATCAACGGATCGATGACTGCTGCCATGGCATTGGCCTGAGGTGCTGCCAATGAGCCTGAAGCGAAACCATAAGTCTCGTTCAAGAGCATCATCACACCGCCTACAGTAGCTGCACTCACCAAGGTGCCAAGGAACTTCCAGCTCTCCTGCTTCTTGGGAGTAGTACCCAACCAATAACCTATCTTCAAGTCGGTAATGAACGAGCCAGCCACAGAAAGTGCAGTACACACCACACCACCCATGATGAGAGCTGCCAACATACCGCCAGGACCTTTCAAACCGACTGCGACCATCACCACAGAGGCAAAGATGAGGGTCATCAACGTCATGCCCGAGACAGGGTTACTGCCCACGATAGCGATGGCATTGGCGGCAACAGTAGTAAAGAGGAAAGCAATAACGGCTACCAGCAGAATGGCGATAACGGCAAAGAGCAAGTTGCCATCCATCACACCAAACCAGAAGAAAAGGAAGGTGACAAGAATGCAGACCAGCGAACCGACGCCGATGATCTTGAACGAGATGTCGCGCTGAGTACGCTTCACCTCCTCATCGACCCCACTCTTTCCTTTCAGCTCCTTGGCAGCCAAACCGACAGCTCCCTTGATGATGCCCCAGCTCTTGATGATACCGATGATACCAGCCATGGCAATACCACCGATACCGATGCTGCGGGCATAGGCACGGAAGATCTCCTCAGGAGACATGACTCCTACGGTTGATGTAATGGAAGGATCCCAGGCATTGAGCACCTGATCGTGGAAAAGCAGACTCATACCAGGAACGATGAGCCACCATACAGCCAATGAGCCAAAACAGATATAGAGGGCATACTTGAGACCCACGATGTAGCCCAGACCGAGCACGGCAGCACCCGTATTCACCTTGAACACAAGCTTTGCCTTGTCGGCAAGGTCGCAGCCCCATCCGATGACGCGGCTTGTGAAGTTCTCGTTCCACCATCCGAAGCTTGCCACGATGAAGTCGTACAAACCTCCCACCAGTCCTGCTATGAGCAAGGGCTTGGCCTGATCGCCACCCTTGGCTCCGCTGACAAGCACCTGTGTGGTGGCTGTGGCCTCAGGGAAAGGATACTTGCCATGCATGTCGCTCACAAAGTACTTGCGGAAAGGTATGAGGAACAGGATGCCCAGGACTCCTCCGAGGGCAGAAGCCAAGAATATCTTCATAAACGAAGTGGTCATCTCGGGATACTTGGCCTGCAAGATATAGATGGCTGGCAGGGTGAAGATGGCTCCCGCCACCACGGCACCCGAACAGGCTCCGATACTCTGTATGATCACATTCTCTCCCAAGGCCTTGTTGCGCTTGGTGGCTGTGCTCACACCTACGGCAATAATAGCGATAGGGATAGCAGCCTCGAACACCTGTCCTACCTTCAGTCCAAGATAGGCTGCTGCCGCCGAAAAGATGACAGCCATCACAATACCCCAGGTTACCGACCATGCATTGACCTCAGGATAAGCCTTGTCGGGACCCATCAAAGGCTCATACTGTTCGCCGTCCTTCAGTTCACGGAAGGCATTCTCAGGGAGATTCATTTCTTCTTTCATCGTGTCAAAATAAAATATGTGTTACGTATTGAAAAATCGCTGGGTTGAGTTTATTTCTCTATCGTAATGGTATACTCGCTCATGAAGCTGGCACCTGGCTGCAGGCTGTTCATGAGATACTTGTCCTTGAACTCGCCGTCGTACTCTGCCCAGTCGTGAAGACCATACCAAGGTTCGATGCACACGAATGGAGCATGCTTGCCTGTAGGACTCCAGATACCAACAGCAGGAGTCTTGATGTCGAGTGAGAGGTGAGGTTGACCTGCCTCGTCGAGAAGAGTAATTTTTTTGAGCTGACTGCGGTCGAAGATGACGGCATCGTCAGCAAAGCTGTCCTCGGTAAATGCCCAAACACCATTCTCGGTAGGCACCTTGTGATAGCCCTCTACCACGCAACCGCCCACATTGCCATAGAGGCGCTTTGGATCAGGGTTGTCGAACTTCAACTGTCCCTTCAATTCCTTACCCTTTTCGGCACCAGGAACGAGGAAAGCGGGATGACCGCCAATCTGGAAGAAGATTTGCTTGTCGTCGGTATTGGCAACATGCCAGATTACATGCAGTTTCTTACCCTCCAGACGATAAGTGATGGCTAAGTTGAAGTGATAAGGATAGTCCTTGAGTGTGGCCTCGCTGTCGGTCAGGGCGTAGGTGATTCGGTCTTCGCCCTTGCTGATGAGCTGAAACTCTGTATCACGGGCAAAGCCATGGCGTCCCAACTGATACTCCTTGCCGTCGATACGGTATGTATCCTTCCACAAGCCGCACACAATAGGGAAAAGTATAGGAGAATGGCGATTCCAGTACTGCTCGTCGCCGTCCCAAAGATATTCGTTACCTTGAGCATCCTTGATGCTCTGAAGTTCTGCTCCAAGAGATGAAATCTCTACTGTGAGCTGCTCGTTCTTGATCTGTTCCATTTTGTTTTATGTTGTTTGGTTATTTTGAATGTATTCAAGGTTTGCGTAGGAGAAACTCGCTACTTATCCGCAAAGGTACAATTTATTTTCGAAAAAGTGACAAAAGCAACCATTTCTTTTGCTATTTTTTCTCTTTTCTCGAATAAAAGATGTACTTTTGCAGCCCGAAATAAATCGGATAATACCTCACACTCGCCAACAGAGTGGAACTGGAGAAAAAAATAGTAAAACAACACAAAAAGAAATGGAACAACAACCTTCTGGCAACAACACATTGAAAGGTTTTTCAGCTGCCATAGTGGCTGCAGTCTGTTATGGTACGAATCCTTTAGGAACCCTCAAGCTGTATGAAGACGGATTCAACTCGGGTACGGTACTCAGCTATCGGTATGGTCTGGCAGTTCTGATGTTCGCTCTTGTCATGCTGATACGCAAAGAGAGTTTCGCCATCAAGTGGGGACACGCCATCAAGTTTGCACTCTTGGGCACCTTCTTCGCCCTGTCGTCCATCACCCTTTACGTGAGCTTTCATTACATGGCTGCAGGCATCGCGAGCACCCTACTCTTCGTCTACCCCATCATGACAGCCTTGCTGATGACGGCTTTCTTCCATGAGAAGGTGACATGGAGCACATCAATGGCAATCTTATTAGCAGTGGCAGGTGTCGGTTTGCTCTATCAGGGCGACGGCAATGCCAAACTCAGCACGGCTGGTTTTGCCTTGGTCATGGCGTCATCATTACTCTACTCCATCTACATCATTGCCGTCAACCAATGGCAGACTACCATGTCGAGCCTGAAGTTCACCTTCTGGATTTTGGTATTCTGCTTCATAGCGATATTGGTGTTCTCGTGGTTGTCGGGCGACAGCCTGCAGATGCTCCACACTCCTATGCAATGGGGGTGCGCCCTGCAGTTGGCTCTTCTGCCTACGGTGCTCTCGCTCTTCTTCATGACGATTTCGATCAACCTGATAGGCTCCACCCCTTCCGCCATCATGGGAGCTCTCGAACCTGTCACAGCAGTATGCATCGGCGTGCTTATCTTTGGCGAGGCTTTCTCGTTGCGCTTGGGCATCGGCATCGTGCTCATCCTGGCTGGCGTGGTTCTCATCATTCTAAGAAAGAAGAAAGCATAAAAACAGGAAACAGTTTTTCACCAACAAGTCCGAAAGGGCTTAATAAAGAGGGGGTGCATCCAAACATCACGTTTAGATGCACCCCCAGTAATAATCAAACTACCTTAAAAACAAATACTACCTTTTATTAACTAAACAAAAACCTAATTTATTATCTCTTTATTGAACTTTCGTAAGTTCTGGAGTTATAGAACTTCCCCCCTTCATCCTGCGAAAGTTGAGTTTCCTTACCTTTCGAGTGCAAAGTTACGAACAAAAAGAATAAAGGAAAAGAAAAAATCGTTCATAGAATAATAAAAATGTTCAGACACAACATAATTATCACTCTATGAACGATTTGCAATATATTCCGTCATCACAACCAGACGGAAAGTTGCTGTCAGTTATCCATTTGTCACATCGCCAGGCAACATTCCATACTCATCCTTGAAACACTTGGTGAAATAAGAAGGGGAAGAGAATCCCACCTCGTAAGCCACCTCGGAGATGTTCATGCTGTTGGCTTCGAGCAGACGACGGGCTTTGGCAAGACGGGCCTTGCGCAAAAGGTCGACTACCGACGAGCCGGTGATGGCCTTCACCTTACGATAAAGCTGCACACGGCTCAGTCCTATCTCGGCTCCTATATCCTCGACACCAAAATCGCTGTTGCCCATGTGCGACTTGATGATGTCGTGCAGCTGCTTGACAAAAGCCTTGTCACGGTCGTCCAGTCTGGACACCTCCTCAGTTTCTTTTCCTTCGGCAGCACCCTGTGCAAAGAGCTGACGAAGATGGGCACGCTGGTGCAGCAGATTTTCCACACGAGCCAGGAGCACCTTGCTATGGAAAGGCTTGGTGATGTAAGAGTCTGCTCCCTGCTCATAGCCTTCGGCTCGATGCTCTTCCAGATTCTTTGCCGTGAGCATGATGACAGGAATGTGCGAGGTGGCAGTATTGGTCTTCAACTGCTGCGTAAACTCCAGTCCATCCATGACAGGCATCATCACATCGCATATCACCAGATCGGGCACTTCCTTGCGGGCTATCTCCAGTCCCTCCTTGCCATCCGATGCCTCGAGCACAAAATAAGAGTCCTGCAAGAGGGTTCGCTCATATTGTCGGATATCATTATTGTCGTCTATGATCAGTATGGTGGGCTTTTCGCCATGCTCGCTGATGAGTTGCTGCAGCTTGCCGCCATGACGTTCTCCGTCGTCGATATACTGCAGTGTTCCGTCATCGCTGAAAGAAGAAGACTTGTCGGCTGCTTCCGGCTGTGGCTCTTCCACAAAACCTTCCTGCTGTCGGGGCAACAGGATGATAAAGCAAGTGCCTTTTCCTGGTTCACTCTCTACCCTCACCTCACCATGATGCAACTCTACGAACGACTTGACCAAAGCCAGTCCGATGCCCGTACCACTCGCAGCACCCTTGGCCTGGAAAAAGCGCTCGAACACCTTGGTGAGTTCTTCCTTGTCGACACCTTTACCCGAATCCTTCACCTCGAGGCGAAGCCGTTCTCCCTCATCCGTCAAAGACACATGGATAAAGCCACCTGCCGGGGTGTACTTCAAGGCATTGCTCAGAAGATTGAAAACAATACGGGCGAGTTTCTCCTTGTCGGCTACGATGTCGGAAGGAGATGAGAAATGCGAGGTGTCCAACTGCAACTGTATCTTCTTGCGCTGTGCCGTCATGGCAAAGTCGCCCGTCCATTGCTGCAAGGCCTCTGACAAATCGAAACGGCTCAGGCTCAGTTCCATCTTGCCGTTCTGTATCTTACGGAAGTCGAGTATAGAGCCTACCAACTGCTGCAAGGACAAAGCATTGCGTTGCACCATCTGCAAGAGCTCACGGCTCCTGCCCTTGATGGAACGGTCGTCGAGCAACATCTCCACAGGGTCGGCAATAAGTGTCAAAGGTGTGCGGAGCTCATGACTGATATTGGTGAAGAACACCAGACGCGAATGAGTCAGTTCGAGCACCTCCTCGTTGAGTCGCTTCAACTTGTCATTGCTCTTGGCAAGCTGTTCGTTAAGACGGGTCTTGACGAGATAACTGCGGAACACATAAATAGCCACCACTACGATGAGCACTGCAAAAAGTACAAGTCCCAGGGTAAAGAGCCGCTGCACATGATAGGCTGAATCGTATTGCGAAACCTTCTGGTGCAGCATGTTAAGACTGCTGCGCTGCTGCTCGCTGTCCTTCGCCTCCATCAGAATCAGTTCGGCATTATTCCGGGTTACAACCGATGTGGGCAGATAGTTGTCGCGGGCAAATGGCTCATGGCGCAAGATCTTCATAGCCAGAGCTATCACCTCGTCGCCCTTAGTAGGATAAAGCATGGAAGCCTCCAACACTCCTTGTCTTACCAACTCAAGTCCGCCATCCTTACCTGCCAAACCGTCTACGCCCACAAAACGACATTTGTTCTGCAGCCCATGCTCACGGGCTACTTTATAGGCGCCATAAGCCATGCGGTCGTTCTGCGCGAATACATAATCGAAGTCCTGTGTCTTGGACAATACTCGTTTCATCAGCTCCGAACCGCTCTGCTCCTTCCAGTCACCCGACTCGGAAGCCACAATCTGCATGGCTGGATAAGCATTTACCGCATCCACAAAACCGCGATGGCGGTCGATGGCAGGAGAAGAATCGTCAAGACCACGTATCTCAACGATACGTCCCTTGCCATTCAGGCGCTGGGCGATATAATCGCCAACCAATTTACCCAACAGATAGTTGTCGCAACCGATAAAAGCAGTATACTTCTTCGATTGCGTTTTACGGTCAACAAGAATCACAGGAATGCCCTTCTGCTGTGCTCTTTCAAGGGCAGGCGAAATGGCATTCACCTGATTGGGAGAAACGATGAGCAGACTGACACCCTGGTCGATGAAGTAATTGATCTGCGACAGCTGACTGGCATTGTCATCATCGGCAGAAGCCAGACGCACCTCTACAGAGTCGTTGAGATACTCGGCTGTCTTCAACTCGCTGTTCAGTTTCTCTCGCCAAGCATCCATAGAGCATTGCGAAACGCCAATAATATACTTCTTGGGCTTGTTGCCACATGAGCAAAGCAGCAGACTGCATAATATAATAAGGTATAGAGAACCTATACGAAAGTTCCATTTAGTAGTCATATTTCTTAGTTAAAATAAGGTCATATTCGTTTTCATCCGCAAAAATACGAATATTTTTATGAAACAAAGGCATCTTTGCATTTTTTTAGATTTCCACAAACATTCATGCCAACAATTCGAAAGCCACCAAAAAGACTCTCCCATCCTTCCTTTAACTTCCTAAAAACGAAAAAAGCACTTGAGATGCTATTGAAAGAACTGACGAGAACCAATGCAAGTACTTACGTAAAAATCATAAGTATTTGCGGTTTTTGAGACATTTAACCATCCTCGGATTGATGGTCTGCAAATATATAACTACTATAAAATTACACAAAAAACAACATTCAATTCCGAGCCACCTATGACACAGAATTGAATGTTGAGTATAAATACACAAATATGATTATCAAATCATGTGTTTGAACTTTTTTTCAATTGCTTTTATTATTAATCCTATCAGTGAAATGTATAAGGCAAAGATTAAGAGCGCATTCCAAAATCCGAAATTAAATTCTTCATGAAGGATTTTATTAAGCAATGAATAAATTAAAACACTATTTATTATTCCGACGTATCTCTTCCATTTAAGTTTTGAGAAGTATAAAACGCCATATAAAACGCTAAACAAAATAATGCAAATTATATTGATATAGCTATGCATATATATTATATCTTAAAAATAACCTCTCGAAATGACATGAATTGCGCTAGAACCTATAGCCCCGACCACACAGTCTTGAGCAAAACTTAAAACTATTCCACCAGGTCCAAACATAAACCCCCTATAAGAAGCCTTAAATAATGCTCTCCATCCTAAAGCTGCAATGGCACCGCCTAAATCTGCTTTTGCGGTTGACCCCCAAGTTACTCCTCTTGTTGATAGGGGCTTTGAGTTATAGATGTTCGTTGCTCTTGCAATTGAACTGATTGCAAATAAAGCACTTCTTAAAGTATCATTTAGATTAACATCATAGTATATGTTACTATCAATATTATCAAAAATCTTGTTAATCTCTATTGTATCTCTCATTTGCTTATCGCAAATTTGGAACATTTTAGATACGTAAGGTCGTCCTTCTTCTGGAACACTGCAAATCAAACTATCTGTCAAATTATCTATAGTAGCCCTGGTTTTAACCTGCTTCATTTTTAAACCAATATCATAACCAGCATTAAGCGCTTCTGTTGATATTTTTACATCATCAAAGCCTTTAGTTTTGCTTAATTTTTTGTAAGTGAAGTTTCTATCAAAACTTTTAAGGTTACTAAGGCTTATTCTCTGTGCAATTACAGAATCCATAGCTTCGTTGTGGATATTTCCTATAAACGCATATGGGTTAGAAATTTTAGAGGAAGTTAGACCAGATACATAATCAGAATGTTCCTCTGGCGAAGAGCAACTTCCAAAAATCACAAAAGCCAACAAAACAGCTAAAAAACGACTCTCTTTAATCATAAGTTAATCAATATAAAGTCACTTTTAAAG